>Ga0315289_10000774_pt1 | contig 49236 bp, 47 predicted proteins | sample YL17G11_40_MG_FD_203452 | JGI IMG/M metagenome (GOLD analysis project Ga0315289, IMG submission 203452) | Sediment microbial communities from Yellowstone Lake, YNP, Wyoming, USA - YL17G11_40 | ecosystem: Environmental > Aquatic > Freshwater > Lake > Sediment | place: USA: Wyoming | collected... | reverse complement strand
AAAAGTCCCTCTGCGCCACCAGCGGAATCAGCGTCTAAAAAAAGCAGTGAGTTTTTAGTTTTGACTTTTGGGGCGGATGTTCTTTGTGGCTAAAACAAATCTCCACCTCAAATCCCTCCCTCAAAAACCCTTGATTATTAAAGCACTACATTAGTATATATGCATATACTAATATACTATTGTCGCAGTTGTCAAACTGAACACAAAAACTCGCCGTGTTAATCCGTGTCTCACAACTTTGTTTCGGCCGGCATCGGCATCTTGCCGAAGGCCGACGCAGTTGGCCGCGTGGACGATGGCAAAACTTTTGACAAAGCTTGCTTTACAAAAAAGATTTGCCGAGCACACAAAGCCGGCTGAACCTGTCTTTGTCAAACTGAATCAGTGTTAATCTGGGCAATCTGTCCGCCTCTGGCGAGACCTCGCCTTTTGGCGGGTGGCTGATTTTCTTTGCCTCTTGTGCCTTATGCCTTATGTCTGGGGTCTTGCGTCTGGTGTCTTTAGTCAGTGCAAAATTATGCACAATTTCTATATGGTTTTATATAATTTCTACTCTGTTTGCATATCGTTTTATATAATTTTCATATCGTTTTGCAAAGTTTTGCAACATTTTGCAACGTTATCCGTCATCCCCGGGTGCTGCTTACTTTGGCCCTGCTACAGGGGACCTAACCCTGCACCGAAGCGAAGTACCTGGTGCAGGACGGGTAAAAGTCCACGCGGTTCTGTCAAAAATAATTGCTTATGGGCGAAAAATTACTTTAGTCCGAAAACATAAGATTCTATTGTAAGCGCTTCTATTTTCAGAGATTAGCTTCACCGTATAACAGTCCTATAATAAAATGTTAAAAAATTTCTAAAAAAATGGTTTTTCTGTGTTGACGTGGTGGTAGAAAGTGGTATAGTTTCCCACACTGACCTTATTAAGTGGAATGAATACCATGCTTTTATTAACAGGCGAATATCAGCACGTAGTTGACGGCAAAAGCAGAATCTTCGTCTCGAATAAACTGAGAGGCCAGATTGATTCTCAAGAGCACGGCAGCAATTTTTATCTTGTCCTCGGCGCAAACGGCATACTCTGCCTGTATCCCGAAAAATACTTCGAGCGAATAGCCCTTGCGGTCGCACCCGGGTCTGTTGCGCCGGATGAGGTGGTGGCGTTCGAGCGAATAAGCTTCGCCCTGACTAGCAAGGTGGAACTGGACCACCAGGGCCGGCTGCTGCTGAATGAAAAACTGCGAAAAAGGGCAGGACTGAAAAATAATATTACCCTCATAGGCGTCCGGGACCATATTGAGCTGTGGAACACCGAAGACTGGGAACATTACCTTGCAGACAATATGCCACAATACCAAAAGCAGATGATGCAGGCGCGGCAGACCGTATTACAAAAAGAAAGTCAGGAACTGTAATTTTCTTAAATGGATTCAAAATGATTGAAGGACACCCAACCCATTGGCGGATTGTAGAAGACAGTATCAGCGGTGAAAGGGCTGTTGACGAACAGACCTTCGCTTCAGTTGCGATTCTTACTGAAAGACTGGCGCAACTGAAGAAGCTCGATAAGAGCTTTGACTGTGTTGCGTTTTCACCGGATGTCAGGCGGCTGACGAAGCAAAACAGAGCGGTAGCCATTGGCTGAAAAAGAACAGGTTATTGTTATGGCGTATAGCGGCTGGTAAAGGATGACTAACCGCTATATGCTATTTGACGGCATAGAAATAAGCTTGCCGGCTTGCAAGTGAATAATTCGGCAATTACGCATATTCCGGTTCTTGCAGAAACGCTGGCTGAACAGATAAGCTTACCATCGGATGCGGTAATGGTCGATGCGACCATTGGACAAGGAGGTCACAGCTTACTGTTCGGTCGAACGCTGGGCCCTGAGGGAGTTCTCATCGGTCTGGATGTTGAAAGTGACGCTATCCGAAGGGCCCATTTTACCTTAAAGAACCTCGTCTGCAGGGTCATTTTACTTCACTCCAATTTCTCAGAAATCAGCGAGGAGGTGCAAAAACAGGGCATAGAAAAGGTTGATTTTATATTAGCGGACTTAGGCGTCTGCTCGGCGCATCTGGCTGATGCTAATATGGGACTGAGTTTTCAGACGGATATGCCGCTTGATATGAGAATTGATAAAAGATTAAAGACCACCGCTGCCGATATAGTCAATGAAACAGACGAGAGAACACTAGCAGATTTGATTTATGGGTTTGGCCAGGACAGGGCCTCGCGGCGGATTGCACGATTCATTGTTCGGCATCGCAGGGGTCGGCCAATAACTACTACAGGCCGGCTTGCACAGATTGTCTGCGAGGCGCTGGGGCAGCATGGAGAAAAACGGAAAAGCAAAATACACCCTGCAACGAGGACTTTTCAGGCGCTGCGAATTGCGGTCAATAACGAGCTGGAGAATCTCGAAAAGCTGCTTGCCGCGGCGCCGGGGCTGCTGAATAGATACGGACGCATAGCGATTATCAGTTTTCACAGTCTCGAAGACCGGCTGGTGAAAAATAATTTTAAGCAGAACGGAAAAGAAGGAATTTACAGGATTATCACAAAAAAGCCGATTGTGCCGGGCCGGCAGGAAATCGAAGAGAACCGGCGGGCAAGAAGTGCGAAGTTGAGAATTGCAGAAAAACAATAGGACAGGAAGTGAAAAAGGAGTTTCATTTATGACCCGCGATGCCAAAATAGGACTGCTGCTGGGGCTGGTGTTTATTTTTATAATTGCATTTGTAATCAACGGGCTGCCGAGCTTCAGCGGCCAGAAGAACAATAATGAGCTGACAACCAATATGGTCGGTCTGCGGAACAACCCGCCGGCCATCGGGGCCAAGGAACGCAAGATAATAAATCCGGTACCGATAGTCCAGTTGGAACAATACCCGCCGGCAGCTTCGGGCGACGATGTCCGCTTCGGCATTGCTCTGCCGGGCAGCCGGGCGGCTGCGGATAAAATAGACCAGTCCGGACCAACCGCCGCTGCACCGCCTGCGGCGGAAGAAAATAGGAGCATCGAGAAGGAAACGAGCAAGACGTCTTTGCCGAGAACATATACCGTAAGCGAGGGCGACAGTCTTGCTGCCATAGCAAAGAAGTTTTACGGCGCAGAGGACGGCGTCAAAAAAGTGAACGTTGCCCTGATATTCCAGGCCAATCGCAAGGTTCTGAAGTCGCCCGATGAGATTTATGTCGGTCAGGAGCTTATCATACCGCCGCTGCCGAGGCCGGCGTCGGGTAAAAATAAAAGTGCGAGTGTTTTTTCGGGTTCGGAGTTTGCGGAGGTTGAGTCCATCGGCAAAAAACACCTTCCGGCCGGCAGCGAGCCTGCCTCGCAGCAAGGCGGGCAGACAAAGCAATACAAGCGGCACACTGTGCAGGAAGGTGAGAACTTGTGGCGAATTGCCGCTGCTGAACTCGGCGACGGCAGTCGCTACGGCGAAATAGTCAAACTGAACGCCGACATTCTCGAAGACCAGGACAGTCTTGAGGTTGGGATGCGTCTGAAAATGCCGGCCCGATAAAGCGCATCGGTCGATTGCCGCTGCCGGGCACCCGGGTCATCAGCCATAAATTACGCCATATTATGAGGTTGAGATTTTGTTTTATCATTGTTGTCTTTTATCTTACGGTTATTTTAATCCTCACCGTTTATCTGCGCAGCGCCGACAATCGCATTTTCTATAAGCTCTGCACCATTAATGCCAGACAAGGCCAGTTGAAACAGCAGCTCTGGCAGAAACAATTGCAATTAGAAAGCTCAATAAATCCGGCCACTGTCTCCGAGCGTCTTGAGCAATAAATGAGAAGCGTGCGTATCATTATTTTTTTTCTTGTCCTGCTGATTGCGGCATTTCTGTCACTGGCGGCGCGGTGTTTTTATCTGCAGTTTTTCAGGAACGACCATTATGCCGGCCTTTGTGTGCGGCAGCGGCTGGGGCTTATGACGGAAAAACCCCAGCGGGGCGTGATTCTTGATTGTCGCGGCAGAGTGTTTGCGGCGAGTAATGAAGTCCAGACCATTTTTGCCGAGCCGCGAGCTATAGGGGACCCCCAAAGTGCCTCCAGAGAACTTGCCGCAATACTCAATATGGACGCTGATGTAATCTGCGGGCTTATCACGGAAAGCGGCAATCCGGGCTTTGCGGTAATCAGGGAGGCGACGGACAGGCAGCAGTGTCTTGCCGCCTGCAGAATCTACGGCATCGGCGTGCAGTCCAACTGGCGGAGACAATACCCGATGAATTCCCTCGCTTCGCACATAGTTGGCTTTACGGGTAGCGACAATGCGGGGCTGGGCGGCATCGAGCTGCAGTATGATAAAGAGCTGCGAGGTTCGGCGGGTCAAAACGTGTTTTTTGCCGATGCGTTTCGCCGACCCATTCGGATGAAACAGCAGGACAGTATTCTGAAGGACGGCGCCGGAATTATCCTGACTATCGACGCTACGATTCAGCAATTTGCACAGGCCGAGCTTGCGAAGCAGTACCAGAGCTATCAGGCCGAGTCGGCAGTGGCCATCGTGGCTGAACCTAAAACAGGGGCAATACTTGCGATGGTTTCGCTGCCCAATTTTAACCCGAACGAGATTCAGACAGCCGACCCTGACAGTCTTCGCAATCAGGCGGTGACCGCCCAGTTCGAGCCGGGCAGCATTATAAAACCGGTCGTGGCCGCAATAGCCATCGACGCCGGCGCCGTCGGGCTGAATGAACAGATATTCTGCGAGAACGGCAACTATCACGGCAAGGGCTTCGGACAAATCAAAGAATACCACTACCATCAGTTCGGGAACCTGACGGTGCGTGAGATTCTTCTCGAATCGAGCAATATAGGGATGGCTAAAATCGGCCAGAAGCTCGGCAGGGACAGACTGTATAACGGGATGAAGCTTTTCGGCTTCGGCAAAAAAACGGGAATCGATATACCCGGCGAGGCCGAGGGATTATTGCGGCCTGCGGACAAGTGGACGGGATACAGCGTAACGCGGATACCTTTCGGGCAGGAGATTTCCGTGACGGCGATTCAATTAGTTCAGGCATTTTGCATGCTTGCAAACGGCGGTTACGCCGTTCGGCCGTTCCTGGTCAGGGCAATGGTCGGCAGTGACGGGCGGATTATCAAACTGAATCAGCCGTCGCCGCCGGTCGGCTTTGTCATTAAGCCGGAAGTGGCGAAATGGATTGTCACCGAAGCGATGGTCGCAGTAATCAATGAGGGGACAGGCAAAAGCGCCAAACTGGGAAAATGGCAGGTGTTCGGAAAAACCGGCACCGCTCAATTGGCTGGGAGCAATGAACAAGGTTATTCGGAGCGTGATTATATTGCTTCTTTTATAGCAGGCGCACCGGCAGAAGACCCGCGGGTAATCGTTTTAGTTTCAATCTGCAAACCGAAAGTGTCGCTCGGCAAAGGTTATACCGGCGGAACCGTAGCTGCGCCGGTCGCCGCTAAAATCCTCGAAAAAACCCTCACCTACCTCGAAAAACATCAGATATAGTTTGCCTTTTCAGGATTCCTGCTCGCCTGGCAGAGTTTCGACGTCAGGTTTGGCAACAGGTATGCTGATACCAAACTCGGCAAGCTCTGGTGTTTGTGCTGATAACTGCCGATATACAAGTGCTTTTGCTACCAGAACCGTGGGATACGTCGCAAATATACCGACAATCAAACAAAGCAGGCCAAGAAAGTTTATCAAGCCGCACAAAATACCAAAACCAAACAGCTCCCATTTCACTCCCATTGTTGTTCGGCTGCTGGCTTTGAGTGCTTCTATTGGGCCAAGACCCCTATCAATAACAAAATAAAAACACAAGCTGAATTTGATTGCCCAAATAATGCCGGGAACAATAAACAAGATAAAACCGCCGAACACAATGAGACTGTAAAGAATTGCCGCTCCCACATACCGCCAGAAGAAACCCCCTGCATCAAATAAAGTTCCAATTGTCGGCTTTATCTCATCGCAAAAGCTAATGGCTATTTTAATCAGCCCTATTGCTAAAATGATGTTAATTATCCAGCCGAGAACGTTTATTATGATTTTAGATGCAACGTAAGCCGGTCCTGGGCGGTTCATAGAAGTTGTTATGATATCCATTATAGTCGGAATAGAACTGATTATCATCCAGATAAAACCAATGCCTACAAAAAATCCCAAATTGGCCTTCATTACACGCCAGCCATAACCCAACACATCAGTGAAGTTAAAATATTTGCTCGCCATAAATTCCCTTTCTAACCTTGTTACTTTTTTCACAAAATCCTGGCGTTAGAATCGAAAAAATCTGTGGTGTATTCTACTTATCTTCCTCTGCAGTCCACCGCAAATCGTTGATGTCTTCAGTTTTTACAAACTCCACGTAGCCGTCAACAAGCAAAACATTGCAGCCGTCGCCCTGGTGGTTATCGGTAGTTAGAATTTCCGGCCCACCATACTGGTTCCATCCGGGCAGGCTCTCAAACAATAACACCATATCAGGCGGAGCGGCAGAACCCAACTTTTCTATATTCTTGTTCATAGCGTAATTGCAGCGCCCTTCACATACGCCTTTACATCTAAATGACTTTTCAGTCACGTCGCAATGTTCAATCAGCAAATCACACCATTTTGAAGGGTTTGGATACATATCATTATTATCATTGGCATAGATAAGCATCGCTTTACCAAGGGCGGAGATATTGGCGCCGCAAACCATTCGGTGGGAAATTTGTCTCACCCGTGCAAGTGCAGGCATTAAAATCCCCATCATTAATGCGACAAATGGCAATAAGGCGGGCGGTAAAGCTATTCCTGTAATGGCAAGACCCTTGCCTTTCAACTGACCTGAGCTTTTACCAATTTTCACCAAAGCGATAATACCTAAGATTATTGCCGGCAGCGCCGTGAAAAAACAAGCAAATGGGCTCAAAATAGCAAGAACGAGCGCAGCTATTGCCAGCCCGCTCGTTTTAGCATTTGGATTTTCGGCGGTTATTGAAGTACTTGTTAAAACCCAACTGCACACCTGACACAATTGGGCGCCATCGGGATTTTCCGTTCCGCATTTTGGACAGTACATTTCTGTTCCTTTCAATTTAAGAATTAAATATCCTTAACCGGGATTTCCCGGAATATTTTTCGTTATTATTCCATTGTTATAGCAGATTGGCCTAAATACCCGGCTTCGATGCAGAACTGGATGATGTCACGGGCTAAGGGGGCTGCATCGGATGAGCCGTGCTGGCCGCCCTCGACAATAACGGCAATTGCTATGCTTCTGCCGGCGCCATCCTCGGCAAAGCCGGCGAACCACGCATTGTCCGGGGCTTCGGTCGAGCCGGTCTTGCCGAAGACTTCTATACCCTGCCCGGCAAAACCGGCGGCGACAAATTCGTTATAAGCCGTTCCGCCGGACTCATTGACGACTGCGCTCATTCCGTCCCGAACAACTTCCAGCGTTTTCTCGGAGATGCCGAGGTCTGTTGTGTCTGAGCCGGGGTCGTTAACATCCTCGATAAAAAGTCTCGGCGGCTTATACAATCCGCCTCGTGCGATGGCCGCCATTGCATTTGCCACCTGCAGCGGCGTGACCCGCAGGTTGCCCTGGCCTATGCCGAAAAATCTGCGTTCGGCGTGTTCGAGAACCGGCAGTTGCTCAGCAAAAGTTGCTGGACCCTTCGCAGGAGCGGTTGATATTTGGCCCGGCGCCTGCCTTAAATTTCTGTAAGGGCCGTTCTCGCGAACGGCGGCCGGCGGGGCTAAAACTTCACGACCATAACCGAAGCTGAACAACCAAAGCTGAAGGGCTGCGGGGTCTATCCTGCCGGCAAGGCGGGAAAAATAAATATTGCAGCTTCCCTTGACGGCGTTTCGGGCAAAGTTTTGCCACTTATCATCGTGCCCGGCCCCGAACCTGTTATACATCCAGCAGCTCGGCCAGCCCGCGGGGGACTTTTGAGCGGGACAACTTATGACTTCATCGGCGGTGATGCTCCCCGTTTGAAGACCCGCAATAAGAATAAGAGGTTTTATTACCGAGCCGGGCGGATACTGCTTATATATCGCCCGATTTGCCAGCGGCTCATCGGCGCTGTCCCGCAGAGAATTGTAATTCTGCCTGATATGGTTCAAATCAAAGACCGGAGTCGAGACGAGCGAAAGAATGTCGCCCGTTGCAACATCAATTACGACCGCCGCCGCAGGCGCTTTGCAGTTGGGATTGAAAGTGCAGTCGGCGATGTGCTCTTCTATTCTTTGTTGAAGCTCTATATCTAATGTAAGTCGCACGTCATTACCGAGCTCGGTTTCGGTTCGGCTGATAAGCTGACGGTCGATATCGTAAACGACCTCACCCCGCCTGCCGCGGAGAATGGCTTCACAGGCATATTCGACCCCGTCATCCCTGCCGCAGACCTCGTAGTCGAGGTAGCGGGACAACCTGTCATCCTCGAAGGTCTCTTTGTCGCCTTCCTGCGGCAGACCGACCCACCCTATTGTCTGGGCCGCCGCTGAGCCGTAAGGATACAGCCGGTATGCTTTCGGCAGGATTCGAACCCCGTTTATATCTATAAATTCCACCTGGGCGGCGAAAATGTCGTCGTTGGTTTTAAGCTCCACTATCGGCTGGAGTTTGTCGGTATCGGAAATGTCATCGACCCTGACCTTCGTAATAAGCAGGAGTCGCTCGTCTTTATCGGGGAACTTCTTTTCAAAATCCGCAATTGCCTCCGAGAGAGGCGTATTTGCTATCTGGTTGTCGTATTTTTCAACTACGTTTTTGTCAGGGTTGTTTCGCGCCCATGCCAGGAAGGTGCGAAGGTTCCACACGCGGTTGTTTATCTTCTTTATTCTGTCCTCGATATCGGCGCGTTCGAGGCCGAAATGCTCGCACTTGCCGATAATCCGCTCAAGGTCATCGAGCCCGCTTTCTATTTCTTTTTTGACCTTCGATACGGCTGCATCCGGCTCTTGTTTGCGGACGGCCTTGAGCATCTCCGCCCGCCGGACACGCTCATCCATAATGGAGCTTATCTTGTAATCTATACATAGCTGGAATTCCGGCTCGTCGGCGGCAAGGACACGGTCTTTTCTGTCGAGGATTTTACCTCTTAAGGTCATAAGCTGTTGCGAGAGCCCTCCCTGTAGCTTTAACTTTGCAGTTTTATCGCGGTAAAATGACCCTGAGAACAACTGCATTTGTGCCAGGCGGACCAGAAAGGCAAGTGAAAAGACTGCGACTAATATCACGAAGATTTTAATTCGCTTATTATACATTGTAATTTATAGACTGCATTTTCGCATCCGGCATTCCGCCGACGATTCGAGATACGCTTTGCAATACATAAGACGTCATCTTGGGCGTTCTACTTTTATACGCATCCACCAGGCACAGGGCAAGAACAAAAACGGCCCTGCAAGAGATGAGTAGAAGGATGTTCCGAAGATAACGGTATATACGCTGAAGGGAGCCGGCTGGCCTCTGAAAGAAACCAGCAGATGTGCCAGTGCGTCTGTCAAAAAAGCGGTGATAAATATTGCGAGGGCCTGGTAAGGCATTTTTTTGATGGTGACGACGCTGTTGAGATACGCCAGCACCGTGCCGAAAAGACCGAAGCTGATTATTCGTGGGCCCATCGGTGAACCGGCTAAAATAATGTCGGCGGCGAAACCTATGACAAAGGAGGTTATAATCGCCTCGAAGGTATTGCAGTAAATGGCGAAAAAAACCAGAAGAATAAGCAGTAAATCGGGCTTGACGTTCAAATTTGTGACGGCGACTATGTCGGCCAGGCCGGCCTGCAGCACGGTGACGACAAGAACAAGAACTGCAAACCTGAACCAGTGCATTTTATGTACCCTGCGGTCTCCATTTGGCATTTGCGGCTTTTGGCAAGGCAGAATCCTCCGGTCAGTTTTTCGGATCAACCCCGCCGCTTCGAGGGGCGGGATTCATTATAATCACGGCCACGTCGTTTAGTTTTTCAACGTCACAGGCGGGCTTTACCGTTATGTCCCACAGCAGCGGGTTGCCTTCGTCTGTCTTGCAGCGGGTTATTGTTCCTATTTTCATCGGGGCATCGAGAAAGCCCGGCTTTTTACGGGCATAAACATCATCACCGACTTCTACTTTGTGTTTTATCGACAGTAGTTGGACCTTGCTTGAATCCCTGCCGAGGCCCTGTATCATCGTTTTTAGCTCTCTTATTTTTACCTCTGTTTTCGAAGCAGGGTCGGTGAACAGTCTGACCCTCGCTGTTCGGGGTGAGGCATCGGATATTGTCCCGATGACGCTGTTGTCGCCGAGGACGAATTGTCCTTCAGCCAGCCCGTCGTCCCGGCCGCGGTTGATTATAAGCTCGCCGTGGGCATCGTCGATGGAAGCCGTAATTATCTCAGCCAGCATAAATTCAACGCCCTCGAATTCGCTCATTCTGTTGCGCAGGCCTGATACCCTGTCGAGCTTTTTATGCTTTTCGAGAAGCTCTTCTGTGACATTGGCAAGATGGTTCTGGAGCTTGTCGTATTCTCTGCGGCTGACAACGTCTGCGAGCTGCTGCTGGGTGCGGGCCGAGAGCGAGATGTTTCTGCCGATACCAAGCGGCCAGCGAAAAATGTTGGCGAAGGCAAACTGGAATCTGCTCGTGAGGTTTTGAGGGGCAATGAGAAAGATAAGTCCGCTTAATATGAACCACGTCAACAACATCCTGTTGGATACCTTGATTCGCTTCCTTGCCATATTTATTATTCATATCCTGATTCTGCAGGATATGATGATAATCTTAACGGTCAATTAGTTGCGTTTTACTCCCATCCGTGCTCGTTGTGGTCCATCGTGTCCTTCCACATCTCCAGATTTTCGAGGTACACGCATGTGCCGCGAGCTACACAACTGAGGGGGTCATCGACCATGTGGACCTTCAGGCCTGTGGCGTTAGCAAGGACGGTATCCATACCCCGCAGCAGCGAGCCGCCGCCGCAGATGTGTATGCCGTTGTCAATCAGGTCGGCAGCTAATTCCGGCTCGACTTTTTCAAGCGTTGCCGTGACGGTATCTATAATCATTGCGATGGGCTCGCGGAGGGCTTCACGGATTTCCTCGCTTGTTATAACGATTTTCCTCGGCAGGCCTGATATGGTATCTCTGCCGGCCACCTCCATCGTCAATTCCTCCTGCAGCGGGGCGGCGGAGCCAATCTGTATCTTGACCTTCTCTGCTCTCGGCTCGCCGATGAGCAGGTTATAGGTTTTCTTGAGGTGGCTTATGACCGCTTCGTCCATATCGTCGCCGGCAACGCGGATTGACTGGCAGGTTGCTATGTCGGCCAGACTCATTATGGCAACCTCGGTGGTCCCGCCGCCGATATCGACAATCATTGAGGCGGTCGGGTCCGTGATTGGCAGGTCGGCCCCGATGCCGGCCGCCATTGGTTCATTGACTAAATAGACCTTGCGGGCGCCGGCACGCTCTGCGCTGTCGATGACGGCCCTTCGCTCGACGGCGGTTATCCCGCTCGGCACCGCAATTACCACCCGCGGTCTGACCAGGCCGCCCCTGCCGTGAACCTTCCTGATAAAGTAGCTGAGCATTGCCTCGGTAATCTCGAAGTCGCTGATTACGCCGTCCTTGAGCGGTCTTATTGCGCTGATTGAACCCGGCGTTTTGCCGAGCATTTCGCGCGCAACCAGGCCGACTGCTTCACCATTATTAAGGACGATATTGGTTCCCTTGCGAACGGCAACTACGGACGGCTCGTTGAGGACAATGCCTTTATCGCGGACACACACTAATGTGGAGCAGGTACCGAGGTCGATACCCATATCCATACTGAACCATCCTAAAATTGTGTCCAGCAGCAATTATGACTCCCTTCTTTATTATTCTGAAGGCCCCAGTTTGAAATATACCGTGGATGGGGTCTACAATCAACTACTTTTACACAATAAAAACGGAATTGTCAACCCCATTGGGAATTTTACCTTTTACAGCTTCGCCCTGCCGATAACTGCATTTTCGGCGGGGTCAACAATCAATCGGCTACGGAATCTTGAAGAACGTGCCGTACTGAACGTAGCATTTATAGGCAACAAAGAATGCGGTAGAGAGCACTATGCACAGCGCTATCGCCACGAGAAGGGTATAGATGTTGTTCGCCGCCGCTTTTCTGTCACGAATTTGTCCATTAGGACTCATATATCGACCTCATGATAACTGATTATTGATTATTTTCTATCCCGAATTGTCGGGATGCCGTTCCTTCGGCATTGATTATTGTTTGTCTTTATGTCTTTTTCAATAATCATTTATCAATTATCGGTAATCAATTACAGATTAGTAGATACGTTATCTCCAATTTTCGGCTGCTGCTGCACAAGCTCCAGAACGCCAACGGCTTCTTCCGCATCGACATCGATGATGAGAATATCACAAAGGAACTCATCGCCGCGGGTGACATGGAATCTCATACCTTCCTTGACGCCGTCGGCCGTGCCGATAGATATGCTGGCTATGGAATTTTTCAAATCAATAGCAGTTATCAGGCCTTTTAGCTCAATATCTTTGAATTCAGGCTGGGCCGGTCGGGCCGCTTCTTTTACAGGCGTGACCGCTGCGGCGGGGGCAGCGGCTTTGCCGGCGGGCCGCAGGAGCTTGTCCATCCTGTTCTGCAGTTCGGTTTTTTCTTCGAGCAGACGTTTTGTTTCTGCATCGAGCGTTTCTATGATTGCCATTTTCTCTACCAGTGTGGCGGTGGTTTCGTTAAGCTCCTTGCGGTCTTTAATTTGTTCGGCCCGAGCGTTCTTCAGCTCTTCGAGCGTATTTTTTAACAATTGTCCCTGCTCATCCGTGGTTTTGGAGAAGTCCTCCACTATGCTCGCCCAGCTATTTACTCTCTGAAGGAGCGATGATTTTTCTCTCTCGGTGTTTTCCAGACTACCCTGTATTTTGCTAATTTCCGCCGCAAGCGAGGCGGTTTCAGCATTGAGCTTGTCTTCAAGCGCCTTTTTTCGCTCGATTTCCTGGTTCACCTGTTCGGTAAGGTTTTGAACCTTCTTGCTCAAGCTGTCCTTGTCGGCTTTTAAGCTGTCGTATTTTTGTTTATAGTTATCGGCGTTGGCCACGTAACTGACCACAATGCCACACAGTAAAAGTGAAAACACCACTACTAAAATTATTAATATTTGTGTAAGCCTGCTCAAGATTAGTCCCTTTCGCTATTTTTACTTAAAATCACCTCTTGCCGCCCTAAATAATATATTAAGCTTTAAACATATAGTCAATCCTGCAATTCTACTCTACAGAGGCGGAAACGTCAAGTTATTTTTAGTAAAAGTCCACAAAACCGGCTGGACGCAAAGTCGGGTATTTGCCGGGGGTCATTTTCCCATTGTGCGGCGAAGGACCGCCTTGGCGGCTGCGATACGGACAAATTCTGACTCATTCTCCAGCAGGCGGGGCAGAAATTTCGTCAGAGATGCTGCCCCAACCTCTCCTATCGCTATCGCTGTCAGCACGTTGATGCGTTCCTGGCTTTCTTTATCGAAACCGGCGGTTTGGTTCTTCTCAAATACATCAAGAACCACCGGTTTCCCGCTGGTATCGCCGTGCGTTCCGAGCTGCTCGGCAGCAGTCAGGCGAACCTCCAGTATATCGTCGTCCAGCATAGTTATCAGGGCGTTTTTGGCCTCTGTCGTCCCCAATGCCCCCATCGACCTGACGCCTACGACTCTGTCGTCAGCGTAAGCGCTTATAAGCAGTGACCACAATTTCGGGTATATCCGGTCATCGCCGAGCATAGCAATGGCTTCCGCGGCCTGAAACCTGACCTTGTTGTCCGAATCTTCATTTTGGAGCGCCCAGTACAAAAACTTAAGCGAGCTCTTATTGCCGCTTTTGCCCAATAGTAGTGCCGCATTGGCCCGGACATTCTGGTCGCTGCCGGCTATTGCCCGGCTGATAAGCCCGGTGTCCTGCGATGAGCTGAGTTTGGCCGAAGCATAAGCGGCGGCCATCCTGACGTTCTGGTCTTCGTCTTCCAGCAATTGTTTTACCGGGCTTGCAGCAAGGCCGTATTCCATATCCCCTACCGCCAGCGCAGCAGCAAACCTGACAGGCACAAAATCGTCTTTCAGCAATTTCTGCACCTTCGGCATCAGTCTGACCTGCCTGGCCGCTGCAACTACCTCGATGGCGTTGGCCCTGACCGGCGGACTCTCATCAGCCAGCCCTTCATCGAGGATTCGGACTGCCACAGGCACAAGCTCACCAACTGAAATAGAAGCATTATCGGACGACCGGCTGGAAGTTCTTTGTGGCGCAAGCCATTTTGACGATAATAACTTTTTGCAGCCGGCAACGGGCAACACTGAAAGAGCCAGAAGCAGAAAGCAGCAAGTATAAATATTTACCGGCTTATCTCTATTTTTTGCATTTTTCATTTTGCATTTTATGTTCCGCATTTCTCGATGGCCCCGTTTATTTTATAGTTTCTTTTCTAATGAAGAATCGTCTGCTCGCCGGCAGTATTATGACCAGAACAAGCCCTGCTGCACAACAAAAATCCAGCCATTGTCCGTATCTGCTGAAAAATGTTATCCTTTTATCTATCGTAATCCTGTCAGCGAACCACCCCGCACAGCCCTGCCTTGCCATAGCCCGCTGCGGCAGTGTGCCGGCCGTAAAGCCGTCACGTATTCGCCCGAGAGGGTCAATCAAACAGCTTATGCCCGTATTGACGCTGCGCAAAACAGCCAGCCGGTTCTCCACCGCCCTGAAGACACAAACAGCGGTGTGCTGCGCCAGCTCCGTGCTTGGCAGCACCTTTCCTCCATTAAATTTTACAAACCAGCCGTCATTACTTATATTGATTAGCCAGTCGATTCGCTTGCGACCGTCCTTATCCACGGCGAACCGCCGGCAAAGCGCCGGCACCGCATCCTCATAACATATTACCACGCTGAACCGGTAAGGTTTTACTTCCTGCCCCTGCCCGCCGTTTATCCCGCCCCTCACGGAGGGGCGTGGGTTCATCTCGAAAACGGTGTATTGCGTCCCTGCATCGAGTGTGTAATCGAAATCGTAAGGACCGATTTTAATCAGCAGGTCATGCAGAAATGGTATGCTCTTAAACGGCAGCGCCTCGCCGAACGGAACAAGATGAATTTTATCGTATCGCCGGCCGGTCTGTTCGCCGTCGGGTTTATACAAAAATACCGAGTTATATTTTCGTGCCAGTCTTATATCGAAATCATCATTGATTTGCGGCGTGCCGCCGTAAGCCCCGACAAGAATAAAGGCCCTGCCTTTGGCGTGGTCGCTTATGCTCTGGTTGAAGACCCGGTATGTATGTGAGGAGTCCAGCAGCCCCAGAAGCTCCGGCTCTAATATCGCCTGCACCATTGTCTCAGGCCAGACAACCAATTCTGCGCCGGCTTCTGCACTCTGCCTGCTCTGCTGCAGCAAATCCTCGAAAATTTGTCCTTCCGCCTCGAAGGACTGCTTGACCGACTGCGGAACATTCGACTGCACCGAAGCGACCATTGGCCCATCTTTGATATATTCAGCCGATTCCGCCACCCTCCATCGCCCATACAAAATAGCTCCAGCCACCGCGGCAATGACCAATGCCGTTTTCAAAACAATTGCTATTCTTTGGTTTACTGACAACTTGGGTCTTTGGTCTTGGGTCTTGAGTCTTACCGTGATTATCAACTCCGCAATCAGCCCGTTGACCATCGCTATCAAAAACGAAACGCCCGCCGCCCCGAATATGTCAGCTATCTGGATAAGCGTGATATTCTGATATTGACTATGTGCCAGAAGCCGCCAGAAAAATCCGCCTAAGAAAAGCCCCTGCAGCCGCTCGGCGCCGACAAATAAGACCGGCACGGCAAGAAATAACGGAAACTTTTTTATTCTGCACCAGCGCAGACACAGCGCAACTATCGGCCACAGCGCCGCCGTGTACATACAGAATGCAATCCACCCTATTGGTGTCACATATCCCATCCAGTACAGGTTGCCTAACCAGTAGCACAGGGACACTATATATGCGATAAGTGCCAATCGTCTTATGTCATTCCCGCGCAAGCGGGAATCCACTATGCTGTCATTTTTCTGGATTCCTGTTTTTACAGGAATGGCAGTTGAGGCAAGAATAAACGGCACCAGCGCCACCCATGCCAAAAACGACCACTCAATCGGCGCCTGTATCACCGTCAGCATTGCTGCGCATAAAGCAAACAGCAGCCCAGTCGGGTATAATCCTGTCCACAAATGGTGTAATTTTTTTCCCATTTCCCGCTATTTCTGAAACAGCATTTCAGACTGCTGTTTCTTAAATTCAGCAAGGCGTTTGTTTGTGTTTTTCACGTATTCCCCTGATATTTCTATGCCGACGTAGTTTCTGCCTAACTGATATGCTGCAACCGCCGTTGTCCCCGAGCCGCTGAATGGGTCGAGCACGCAATCGCCGGGATTAGAGCATGCTTGTATAATCCTTTTGAGCAGATTCTCCGGCATTTGGCAGGGGTGCCAGCCTTCCCGCTCCTTGAACGTCCCGCACACACGCGAAAATCCGTCCCAGACGTCATCCGGCATCTTGCCCGCCGGGTTGGCCCGTTTATCGTTATAAACTAACTGCCTGGCGGAAGGAACACGAACGGTCTTGTTATTAAAGGTAAAGTTTTTCCTGTCGTTGACAAAGTAAAATATATGTGTATGTGAGCGGGCGAATTTATCTTTCGTCTGCTGGCCGAATGTGTAGTGCCATATAATCCAGTTCCGTATAAATAAATCTAATTCATCGGCTATGACCTTTACATTCGCAGCGTATTCATCGCCGATGGCTATATAAAATGACCCGTTCGGCTTGAGGACTTTTTTGCATACGGTCATCCATTCTTTTGTCCAGGCGATATAGCTTTCGCGTTTTCTTTTGTCGTGATATTTGTCGTATTTGTATCCGATGTTAAATGGCGGGTCTGCGAATATCAAATCCGCAAACGGCTTTTTTATTTTACCGAGCACCTCTATACAGTCGCCGCATATTATCTTATTGAGCAGGTTCTTTTCCACGGTTTATTTAAAAGGCAGGCTGGGATGAAGGTTCGGCACTTTGTTTACACCAAGTTCTTCTGCCAAAGCAGCTATATCTATCCTGCGTAATACGTCAATGGTAATTGGTCGTTTCGAGTCCCAGAAAATAAATGAATCCATAAATTCTTTTGCCACATCAGAATTTAACAATTCAGCCAAAATGGTTGCTTCTTCCATACTATCACAAGGGATATAGTAACAAGTATCATCAACCATCGAAGGTTTTCCCATATATGGTGCGACTGCGGAGAAGTGTATTTTTTTATACAATCCGGAAATACTAACCTTCCACGGAGCAAAGGCGTAATCCCCTATTCCAAAAATGGAAAAACGAGATCTTTTTCTATATATTGAGCTTTTCCTGCTGTCCAGCAAATCGGAATGCGCCATAAGGTAAGCCCATGTTTTTGGGGCCTGTTTTTTGATGATTGCGGTGTCATCGCCAATATTTTTTTGCGTGATTAGCGCCCACAATTTCGGAATGCTTACATCATTTTTCGCCACATTGGAGCTTTTAAACAAAGGGTACAAAAAGTCTGTTTCTATTTCGCATATTTCACCCAGACCGTTCCTGAACCTGTCACCTTCACAGGACAATTCCATAACCTGCGCACAATCGTGCTTAACGCCGGACCTCCATTTGCAGTGTTCGATACCATCCAGATGCTCCCACTTTCTATACTTTTCCGTATCGGCCAACAAGCCGGTGTTGTGTCGTTCTATAGAAGCAATCTTATTATCACTTGAAAGCCCGCGGTACACACAACACAATTTTGTGCCGGGTACATCACCGGTTTTACATATAAGCAGGCAGGCGGCGGCGGAAATGTTGAAGTGTTGTTTTGCATCTATTATATACATTGCGCTTTGGGCAAGCCTGAAATTATTTTGCCAGGCATATCTTATTACTTTCCTGGCTACCGATGTCTTGCATAGCATAGCTAAAACTGCATCTTTATCCTGCACACAATCAAGAAGGTGTATCAGCATCCATTCTGATATATCAAAATTGGCTTTTCCCGTCAGGGCATCAAGCCCTCTAAAGTTCTGGAAATTACTTTTGGGCGGCAAGTTCACGCCGGAAACGCATCCTATCTGTGAGTTGGTGACCCAGGGGGGATTGCCGATGATTAGCAATGGTTCCGGCAAATCGGCAAAAATATGATGCCAATCGACCCCAAAAAAATCAGCGTTTTTTAGTTCGACTTCTACAGGCCCAAGAGGGCATATCTTTTCATGAAGGATTTCTAAATACTCCCTATTTATGTCAGCCGCAATGAACTTTTTACAGGAGTTAAATGTTTTGATAGAGGCAATAATAAAGCCGCCCTTACCGCACGTTGGCTCTACCATGCTTTCCGGACGGGCTCCATCGAACAAAAGAAACTCACAAATTTCACGAGCCAAACTATCCGGCGTCTGAAAATCGCCGAACTCAATCCTTTCTCTATTCTTCTTCACTCGTGAAGTCATAGTATCTTCCGGACACCTTCTACCTGGCCTGCCTTTTCAATGACACGCCGGTACTGTAATCGCCACTGCAAGGCATTGGAAATTGTCAGATATCCAATTTCAGGTGGACTCTTAAGTATTTCTTTGGCAATTTTATTCGCCTGGATTTCATCAATGGGCAGATGCTTGTCTTCCATAAAAGCAACGATATCGTCTATGTTACTGTCGTTTTTAAGAATTTGCCTCAAGCCCATCGTAGTCTGGAAATCTCCTGTCCGTGTTTTGTCAACATATATAACGTGGAGAAATTTTAATCGAGCAGTTTTTAGCTTCGAGTTGTCTTCTTTTTCATACACGAATACTAAGAGAGAATACTCAAGACCGAATATTTTCTGTCTGGCAGACTTGAATGGGCAGGAAGATTGTGGTTGGACGATAGAAGTAACCTTTGTGTCAACATCAAGAAGGGGGAAATCTATTCCACTGGCGGAACTTCCTTTTTGATAGGAGTATTTTGATTCGAGTCTCTTTTGTAATTTATGCTCAACGTATGTCCCGACTGCTTTGCCGTCTGTCACCCCAAATAGACTTGGTTCATCACGTTCTGATTCAGCTTTGGCAAATTTATACGCCTCTTTACAAAGCGATTCCACTGTAAGCTCGGGTTTCATAAAGAATTCCTTTTCATTTCGCAGCTTATAAGATTCCCTGCTTAAGACGCATTATATCAGGAAAAGGGGTGACGCAAAGAGAATTTTACTTGGATGAGGATTGGGTTTTTTGAATAAACCAGTTTGTCTTTTGGAGAAGTATAATATCCGAGATTGTTCCCTTATGGTTTGATTACTTTTTGCTCTTTGAAGACCTTGCCGGAGAGATAATCGGTAAATGTCACCCTTACTGTAAGCGGCTCTTTCACCCCTTCTATTATATCTGCCGCATCGAAAGTCAGTCTGTAATTAATGATTAAAAGTGTGGCGAACCAGCTATTTTTCAGCTCAGCCGGCTCAATGTGCCACTGGCCGAGCAGCGCCTCGCCGTCCGGTTTATTCAAGTTCCAGAGCTGGACATCCACGGTGCCTACTGCCTTTATTATGTCGCCCTGCTCATCTACCGGTTGAATATAAACAATCAGCTTTTCCTTTTTGCCGTTTTTATCTTTATCATAAAAGCCGGTATATCTGGTAACCCTGATTTTTTGGAGCTGATGGAGATTTTCAATCCGGGCCTCAGGCGGCAGCTCGGAAAGGACCTGCACCTGCTGTTTCAGCAGCTCATTATCCGATTTAGACTGTTCGAACTGCTCCTGGAGCTGCGTTTTTTCCTTCCTTAATAGTTTGAGTTCCTGTGCCGGGGTCAATTTGCCGCTGTTTCCACAGCCTGCGGCAAAAGCCAGCAGGGACGCCGACAGGAGAGCGAAAAACATAATGCATTTAGCGTATGGTTTCGTCTTTTTGTTCATTACTTTCATTTGCCTGTTCCCTGACGATTTCAGGGGCTTTTTTGAGGATTCTATCGACCAGGCCGTAGTTGATGGCTTCTTCGGCTTCCAGCCAAAGATTTCGGTCGCAGTCCTTTTCGATTTTTTCTGCGCTCTGGCCTGTATGCTCGGCCAATATGTTATAGAGCCGGCTGCGCAGCCGAAGGATTTCTTTGGCCTCGATTTCCAAATCCGTGGCAGGCCCTTCGAGAATACCCGTTATATGGGGCTGGTGCAGCAGTACCCTGCCGTTTGTCAGGATGAAGCGTTTTCCCGTTTTGCCGCCGGTCAGCAGCACGGCCGCCATACTTGCCGCCTGCCCGACGCAATAAGTCGCCACGTCGCAGCGAAGGAATCGCATCGTATCATAGACCGCAAGACCGGCCGTGATTGAACCGCCCGGTGAATTGATATAAAAATGAATATCGTTTTTGTTGTCCTCATTGCTGAGGAACAGCATTTGTGCGACAATTAGGTTCGCAGTTGCATCGTCGAGCGGCCCGCCGAGAAAGATTATCCTGTCTTTGAGCAGTCTGGAGTATATATCGTAAGCCCGTTCGGTTCTGCCGCTTTTTTCAATTACTATTGGTACCAAAGTCTGATTAACTGTCATATTTTGCGTCCCAAATCCGGTTATTGCTTTCCACTTTCGCTTTTTTTCTTGTCTTTTTGCTCTTCCTCTCGCAGGACTTCATCGATAAGGCCGTATTCTTTGGCTTCCTGTGCTGTCATATATCTGTCTCTTTCGGTCTCTGCGGCGATTTTTTCAATCGGCTGGCCCGTGTGTTTTGCGAAGATTTCATTTAACATAATTTTGGCCTTGAGGATTTCCTCTGCCTGGATTTTGATGTCCGCCGCCTGTCCTGTGACGCCGCCCCAGACCTGATGTAGCATAACTTTAGCGTGTTCAAGGGCGTGGCGTTTGCCTTTTGTTCCGGCCGCCAGTATCAGTGCGGCCCCGGACTGGGCTGTGCCGATGCAATAGGTCGCAACAGGGGAGTTGACATACCGCATCGTATCATAAATTGCCATTGTATCGTCAACGCTTCCGCCCGGGGAATTGATGTATAAGCTGATTTCGGTGGCGCGTTTGAGATTGTCTAAATACAGCATCTTCATAATGACTTCAGCGGCTCTTGCATACGATATTTCCCCTATCAGAAACACGATGCGGTTATCCAGCAGCATATCGTCAAGACTCATCTGGCGGTATCGCTGATATTGGCCCCCCTGGCCATACTGGTCGTATATCCCCATAGTTTTTGGTTCCATTTTGCAGAAAGCAGTAATGCTGGAAGCGTTCACAATCTTTTTTCCGGGAAGCTCAACGGCCATTTGCTATTTCCTTTATAAAATTCATCTGCCGGCTCGCTTTTTACATCCAGCGAGATGTTGTTTTATTTAGTTTTCTTCTTTTTAGTAGTTGTTTTGTCCTTTGTCGATGTTTTTTTCTTAGTTGTATGTTCGGGGTGCTCCGCCACTGCCTCATCGGCGGTTTTTTCAGCCGGCTTTTTAGCTTTTTTAGTTTTCTTTGGCGGCTCGACCTCTGTTATAGTTGCCGATTCGAGCAATTTAGTAACACATTTATTTTCGCGAATCTGCAGTTTGAACTGCGCCAATGAGCCGTCGCGAAGCATTGTCTCTTTCATTTTTTCGGGTCGCGTCCCCCTCTGGACGGCCAATTGTGCGATTTGGCCGTTAATCTCTTCCTCAGTCACGTCAATCTTGAGCTGGCCTGCGATTTTGTCCATTATGAAGAATGTTTTGAGGTCCTCCTTGGCCTGCTGTTCGCTGCCTGCCCGCAACTGCTCCATCTGCTCATCAATCTGCTCACGGCTCAATCCGCGCATCAGCAGATTCGAGTATTGTCTTTGCAGCAGCATAATCGAATGTTCCGCAACGACGTCCAAAGGCAGGTCAAACTTAGTTTTGTCGAGCAGGTATTTGTAAATCTGTTCAGCCAGTTCGGTTTGCACCTGAGACTCCAGCTGGCCCTTCAGTATATCGCCGATTTTTTCCTGTAATTGACTTTTATTTTCGACACCGAACTTTTTGAAGAAGGTTTCATCTAAAGCAGCTGGTTTGAGCAGCTTGACTTCCTTGACGGTAATGCTGACATCCACCTTTTTGCCGCGGTATTCTTCTCTGAAATATGTCTTCGGAACTTCAACGCTCGTTTGCCTGGTATCGCCGGTTTTGGCGCCGACAAGCAGCTCATCAAGCTTTTCTATCGGGATAGCTCCCACGAAGCCGTATTGCCTGACTATTATCTCGGTATTATCGAGCTTCTGCTCTTCCTCGACGTCGGCAACCTTGAGAACGACATCGGCGATTATCTGGTCGTCGAGTTCGACCTTTCCGTCTTCCCGCGGCGTCCATACGCCCGCCCATCTTTGTAATCTCTCTATTTCGCCCTTGACTTGTTCGTCGGTAATATCGAGTTTTCTTTTTTCCAGCGGGATGCCGTCCAGCTTCGGCAAATCGAACTCCGGGCGGACCTCGACCTCGAAATCGAACTTCAGCGGGCCGGCGGCAGGCATCTCTATCTTCTCAAAATCGATGCGCGGGTCGCGAAGAACGTCGAGCTTATTGTCCTTGATGGCTGAGTCGCTCGCATCGGCCAGCAGCTTAAGCTTGACCTGCTCCGATACGTCTTTGCCGAATCTTTTTTCCAGCAGCCGACGTGGCGCCCGGCCTTTTCTAAAGCCGGGAACTATCGATTCCCTGCGGAGGTCGTCGTATTGTTTATCGCCGGCGTTTTTTATCGCATCTTCCGGTATCTCTATGATGACCTTCTTCTTACAGGGCCCGGCTTCTTCGAGCGAGACCGTGTTTTTCGATGCGGTGGATTGCTGCTCTTCGTCCATATCAGTGCTCCCAAATCGTTTGATGATTAGTTAAATAGTAACCGGTGATTGGTAAAATAGTTGGACATTTACCTTTCACCAATTACCAATCACCAATTAAAAGCGGGTGATGGGACTCGAACCCACGACATTCACGTTGGCAACGTGACGCTCTACCACTGAGCTACACCCGCATTTATCACAGCTTAAAGTATAAAGGATGTCGTCGGCCTTGCAAGTGGTTTTTTGTAAAACTTTGACGTTTATCCGCCATACTTCTATTGGGTTTATATATTATTGTTTGCCCCGCAAGGGGTTTTATATATCATTGTTAGCCCCCGGCACCGCCGGGGGTCATATTTTTATCCGGTGGGTTTGTTTAGCGGTTGCCGGAACGGCGACCTTGCCTGCCCCGTGGGATGCGCAGCTATCTCACCGGGGGTCATTCCGAGCGCAGTCGAGGAATCTATTAAAAATTGTCATTCCCGCGCACGCGGAAATCCAGTTTTGGTTCCCTGCACCTGCCTGCCCTCCATAGCCCGCAGGGCGACGGAGGGTCATTCCTGCGAAATTTATCCCGTATGGCTGACCAGCACTTTACTCAAATTCCAAAGAAACATTGGATAGCACGATACCAAGTTGATCTATACTGCTAATCTCTCCAGACACCCAGATTACCAAGCCTTGCTTTGCCACTTTTAGTTGAGGATAGTGGGATATTTCAACAAAGCAAGAGATGTTTACTATAGAAGATAGGGTTCCTGTCCCCATAGAAACCCGAGCGGTTTCCTCATCCAGCATAGAAATCGACGATAGACAAAGTTGCCATTTCACTTTTAAGCCAATGTAATATTCCATTGCGTCTTTTTGTTGAAATAAAGGCCGGCTCTCTATGTCTTTGTAAATCTCTTCTGGTGATGGATCAAATTCCTTTTCAGCAATCTGTTTTGTTTTTGATTCTAGGGAATCATAATTCACTATCACAGGACTGTTGGGGCCTGACGTGCTAATTGCGGGAGAAGAGTCACCGCTTGTCTTATCCTCTGGATGTATGTTTTGATATTCCAGATTCAATTTCGGCAAGATATATAAAAGGAGCAATACCAATGCCGCTAGAAACAAAAGCCACCACCATTTTTTGCCATACCTTAATATCCATAGGAGGTTTCGGAGAAATTCAGGCGGTTTGGGTTCAAGTACTCCTTCCTGCTTCTCTTTCACGCTCTTATTTTCATGAATTTCCGGTGTTACTTGGGTTGTGTCCCCCACCTTGCCGCCGCTGGCATCTTCAGTATGCCATTCGCCTGAACCAATATTATTGCCGGTTTTACTATCTTTTATTATCACCATATCGCCGACTATTAAGTCGGGTCTGTCGTTGTTTGTGTAATAGCCACTTAAAGGAGGGGTTTCGGGTAGCGGTCTATCGGCGGGGCCTCTTAATGTCCCGTCCGGCTTGCGAACGGTATAGGTCAGCATTCTTCCGGCAACATAAGTAAATTTTATTTCGTTCATTAACCCTCTTTCAAGACGGCTCGCGTCAGCGCAAAGGTAGGCATACCAAAACCATCGCCATAAGCCGTCATACATTTTATATTAACGCGGATTGGTCGAAAAAGCAACCTTCTGCCCCCCATTTCTTATTTGCTTATCTGAGTAGAAACCGATAACATTTCATTAAATCAATTTCGGAGCAATTTTGAAAGGGCAGAAAAATGAAAACGCTTATTGCTCATCTGCAAAAGTATTATGGGGTTTATTTGCTGATTATAGCCGTGCTGTTTTTGATTTTGTGGCTTCCAAACAGGGCGGTTAATAGATATACAATCTGTCAGGGTGACGGGAGTGGAGTATGGATTTTAGATACCAGAACAAGTCAACTTTATTTCAAAGGACCTGGAGCAACAATAAATTTCGGGACAATTGATAAAAATGTGATAGAAAGCGCACCGAATAAATAGGGACAGTCAAACCTATTATTTGACTTATTAAATCTGTTTAATCCTGTCATCCTGTCTAAAAATTCTCTGCGTCCAACAATTTCAATCAAATGCGCACCTACCTGCACACCAAAAACAGCTGATTTCAAAAATTTCTTACTCCTTTTCTCACATTGAGTTACGAGAATCGGCAATTGTGAATCAAGAACCTTTTTCACATCAATCGCGCAAGTTTGCCCAATTATAGGGATGTTCATACTCCGTTCCCGCACCTTTGATAAGTTCATATGTTGTAGGAACGTCTTGCGGTAACCGCAACCGTAACGAGCAGCGCAACCGCAACCGGTTTACGAGTTTCTTACACTTGTGCCTTTTTTCCGCCTCTGGCGGAGAGGTTCTTTTATGGTTTTGATTTTTATGTTTGCTGTCTTCTGAGTTCCATCTTCTGTCATCTGTCGTCCGTCCTCTGTCGTCTGTCTTCTGGTGTCTTGTGTCTTTCGTCCGCTTCGGCGGCCACGGAGACTTTTTGCGCCGAAAGGAAAAATTCAATCAAAATGAATAAATTATGCGAAACGAACCCAATTTCCAAAAAAGTCAAATGGTCGCAACATTAGTATTAACAACTAATTACAGCGAAAAACGGACAATGGACACTTGGTCAAAACGAACCCAAACAAACCCAATTTTACCCGCCTATGGCGGCTTTATCTCGCTAAAGGTGGATATTTACAGCTATGATTTTATGATATAATGATAGTGCATTTTACCGGCTGAAAGTTTGTGAAGGGGCAGTTAAATGGCTGCGAATTATTCTGAACCGTTTAGAAAATGGATGTATTTATTCCCGCCTTTGCTACTACTGATTGTCATATTTCTTACTACTTACGCTAACAATCGCTCTCTAAAGGATAAACAGAAGCCCGCTAAAGCAAAGGCCGGGTCCGAACAAGAGCAGGAAGAGAAAGGCGATAAACCTTCGCGGCCGCAGCACAGCCACGCTGCATTTAAGGAGCGTATCAGGGAACGGGAGAAAATGGTTGCCGACGATATTGCGGGGCGGGACATCAATGACCCGAATGTTCTAAAAGCGATGCGGCTCGTGCCACGCCACGCATTTGTGAGAGACCGCGAGCAGCAGTTGGCTTATAGCAACTATCCGCTTCCAATAGATTTCGGCCAGACCATAAGCCAGCCATACATTGTGGCGTTTATGACGCAGGCGCTGGAGTTGAAACCCGGTTCGAAGGTGTTGGAGATAGGCACCGGCTCGGGCTATCAGGCAGCTGTCTGCGCCGAGATTGCCGCCGAGGTCTATACTATCGAGATTGTCAAAGGGCTTGCAAAATCCGCCAAAGAGCGGCTGGAAAAGCTGGGCTATCCGAACGTATTCGTAAAGGCCGGTGACGGGTATTTCGGCTGGCCGGATAAGGCGCCCTTTGACGCCATTATCGGCACAGCGGCAGCCGAGCGCATCCCTCCGCCGCTGATAGAACAGTTAAAACCGCTCGGCAGGATGATACTGCCTTACGAAACCGACCTCGGCTTTCAGCATCTGGTATTGATAACCAAGGACCAAAAAGGCAATATCAGCAGAAAAAATGTTATGCCCGTTCGATTTGTCCCTATGACCGGCGAGGCATCTAAACCGAAAAAATCTTCAAAATAGCGACGGGTCAGCACGTCAAGTGCAGGGCAGCGGCAACATTTATACCTGCCTGTGATAACTCGTTAAACCGCTGAACGGCTTTGTGGGTGTCGAGCGATTCTAATTGTATATTATGTTCCTGAAGGGTCTGGCGGGTCTGTTCAGGCACTTTCATATACCCTGATGCCCCGCAGCCAACCACTAAAATAGATGGTTTAGCGGTAAAGACTATTTCTAAATCTTCTGGAGATAACAAATGGCCCTGTTTTCTCCGCCAGTTGGGTTTAACGGAATCAGGGAGGATTACAACGTCGCTATGGTATTCCACCCCGTCTATAACGATTTCGCCGAACTGGTATGAATCAATGTGCATTGGTATCCCATTCTACCACGATTGAGATATGTTTCAAACTCTAACGGCTGTGCCGTTCGTAGCGCAGCGAAGAACGGAGCAGGAGTAATTTACTCCTCGCTGTTATCTTCTGCCGCATCAGGTTCGGGCTCGGTTTCCTTTTTCTCTCCCAACGTGGGTATTTTTTTCAGGTGCCTCTGTGCTTCATAACGGGAAACATACCAGTTTCCAACCAGGACTTCTATGAGATAGATTAGCTTTGGCGCTTCATTGGTGTCAACCTCGCCTATTAGATTAACGTCAGTTTTCATGTGCTCACCGATGTTTCCGATTTTGAGGATGGAGCCGATAGCTTCCCAGGTCAAGAGGTCAACTTTTTCTTTAAGAGCATCTATTTCATCAAACAACATTGTCTTTTTGATGCCCCAAAAGTCATGTATCATTGCCTGAAGACACCTGCGTGCGAATGCAGATGAGGCCTTCGGGGATGAGTCGCAGGTCAGACAGGCTTCTTTGTAATCGTCCCGAATCGATTTGGGAACATAATCGGGGAAGACTTTTGCTCCGGATGGAGGAACTAATTGCCACTTCGCCTTAGCCGGCTTGTAGGTCCAGCGCTTGGTATCTGTATCTAAATAGCAATCGTGTAATACCGCGTTTATGCAGTACTCCCTGCATTTTTCATTCGGGCAAACGATAGACGTAACAACAACAGCCTGCGTTCCGTATTTATTATGCAGGTCAAATTCGTGGCGGGTTACCTTGTAGTTTTCTTCAGTTATGGTGGCATTTTGGTTACAGAACGGGCATCTCCAACTGAAGGATGTCATTTCAATCTCCTCAAATAATAAGAAACCTTATTGTAGCCTAACCTGCTTAAAAAAACAGCACAAAAACAAACTCAAAAAATGGGGTTCCTCTCGGAATTTTGCTCTAATCTCACATCACTATATTATATAGTTAATGCACCCAAGTTACAATTCGTTCCACTTTTTATCTGAATCTTACAAATTATTATGATAAACACCCTAAGCAATCGACACATTGCTCTGACTAATCAGACAGCTATTAGACTAACCACAACAAACTTAGCGAGGATTGCATCAACTAAACGGAGCAGGAGGGATTACGGCCTACGGCCTCGAACCCAAATTTGCTTCGCAAATTTCCATAGGGGCTCTGCCCCTCTGGTCCCGCCTATCGGCGGGTCACCCCGACGACGTGGAAAAATCCTTTTTCCACACCTTTTGAGGGTTCGAATCCCTCTCATCAAGTAAGCTTGCCCAACCGGAGCAGGAGGGATTCGAACCCCCGTCACCCGTAGGTGAAACGGTTTTCAAGACCGTCGCTTTCAGCCACTCAGCCACTGCTCCAAAAACACGCAAGCTGCAAAAACCCAGGTATAAGCCGTTAATGCGTCACTTATGCCTCGATTATTTTACATAATAAGCGATGTTCCGCAAGGAAATTAGGCCTGATTTGCCCCGCCGAGGAGATTTGAAAATTTTTTATTAACACTAAATTTTATGATATAATCCCCAGAAAATCTTGCAACGGCTTCCCTGCAATGAGGCAATATAAAACCGAAAATTTAAGGAGCCTCCAATGAACATTAAAAATGGTTTATGCTCTAACAGGTCTTATTGTTTGAATAGAAGAGAGTTTCTGGGCGGCTGCGCTGCGTGCGCAGCAGGTTTGGCAGGTATGGCGGTCTTCGGCATCAAATCGGCGAAAGCCCAGGATGCCGCGACCGGCGGCGTCGAGAAGGCAAAGGTCCGCCTTGTTTTTACGGACAGGCCGCCGGAAGAGGCGACCTGGCCAAACATCGGCTACGACTATGAAGGCCGTAAAAGAGAACTGGCAGAAAACCTCCGGCGGGGATGCCCGAATATAGAATTTTTGCCGGCTTCCGCCCGGAACGCCGAGGACGCCAAAAAGATCCTCGAAGCTGACAAGGAAGTTGACGGCTACGTCGTTTATATGCTCGGCTTGTGGACGCAGGCGCCGCAGGCAATCGCCGCTTCGGGACGGCCAACAATATTCGTTGACGACCTCTACGGCGGCTCGGGAGAGTTCCTCGGCGCGTATGCAGCGGCAAGGCGAAGCAAACAGAAGGTGACGGGAGTATCTTCATCGCGCTTCGAGGACGTTGTGGAAGCCGTCAAATGTTTCGACTGTCTCAAAAAGCTTCGCTCGTCCGTCATAATAGAGGTCGGCGCAGGGCCCGATTGGTGGGGATATGTGCCGTATGGCATCATCGAAGAGCAGTTTGGGGCGAAGGTGATGCCGATGACCTTCGAAGAGCTTGACGATGAATATAAAAATATCGACCCCGCCGAGGCCCACAAGTGGGCCGACCGTTGGATAAATGAGGCGGAAAAGGTCGTAGAGCCGACGCTGGATGAGATAGTAAAGTCCGGCGCTATGTACCTGGCGATGCGAAACCTGATGCAGCGGAATAAGGCCCATGCCATCACGGTCAACTGCCTTGGCGGATTCTACGGCGGAAAGATGACGGCCTATCCGTGCCTGGGCTTTTTCCAGCTCAACAACGACGGCTATGTCGGCGCCTGCGAGGCCGATATGAATTGCGCTGTCACTATGCTTGTGATGAGTTTTCTGGTGCCCGACAGGCCGGGTTACATCTCCGACCCTGTTATAGATACGGCCAAAAATCAGGTCATATATGCCCACTGTGTAGCGCCGAACAAGGTCTTCGGCCCCCAGGGCTCGGCCAATCCTTACCATATCCGTTCGCACTCCGAGGACCGTAAAGGAGCGGCGGTGCGTTCGCTTCTGCCTTTAGGAGAGATGACCACGACACTAAAGTTCGATTACGACAAAAAACAGGTAATCTTTCATCAGGGCAAAACGGTGGCGAATATCGAAGAGGACAAGGCCTGCCGAACCAAGCTGGCCGTCGAGGTCAAAGGCGATATCGACAAGCTTTTGAACTATTGGGACAAGTGGTCCTGGCACAGGGTCACTTATTACGGCGACCTGAAGCGCCCCCTCCGGCACATAGCCGCTTTGCTCGGTTTCGAGGTGGTGGAAGAGGCCTAAAGCTTATAACAAAACTGCTCGTCGCCTTCTGTCATTCCCGCGAAAGCGGGAATCCAGTTGTTTTTATGAAAGTCGTTTTAGGTTTTGTTACAGTCTCTTAATCAGGTCTCAATTTTCAGGCAAAAAATTGTAGAAAATTTTTTGATTTTTTAGTTGACATTGCATAGTATGTATAGCATAATATGCAAAGCCAAATAAAAGTGCAGGATATTGAATACAAGATACAAGTTTTGAAAGGGCGATTTTTATGAAATTTGAGAGTCAGTTGTTAAAAGGCGTTGCACCGGTCGTTGTTCTGGAGATTCTCTCTCGCGGCCAAATGTATGGCTATGAACTAAGTCAGGCCATCGAACAGCGAAGCAGCGATGTCCTCTCGCTTGGCAAAGGGACGCTGTATCCGCTGCTTTATAACCTCGAAGCCAAAAAGCTTATCAAAGGCAAATGGCAGCAGGCCGATTCGGGCAGAAAACGAAGATACTACTCCATCACCAGCAAAGGCAAAGCCCAGCTTGCAGAGCAAAAGGAGCAGCTTAAAGAGCTAACAGCAGGCCTGAAGCTTGTCTTCGGCGGGGCACTTACAAACTTGGCGTAGAGCGGGTAGCGTTTAGCATATAAGAGAAATATCTTCGCAGCATTTAAATAATAGGTGCGGAGACTGGATTATGAAGAAAAAAGGAAAAGACAAATTATTCGAGAATCTGCCTGCCTGTGCCGCTGAGTTTATAAAATTAGTTATCAAGAAGATGCGGTATCGAAAAAAGGTCCGAGTTGATGTGATGGCGGAACTGGCAGCGCACTTCGAAGATGAATTAAAAGATTGTGCCAATGACCAGGAGAAGGAACAAAAAGCCCGGAAGCTTATCGAGGATTTCGGGGATGTGAAGCTGCTTGGTATCTTATTGCGCCGGGCCAAGAAACGCTGTCGGCCAGTATGGCGAACTGTCGTTGCAAGAACATTTCAGACTATCGGCGCTTTAATTTTGTGTTTCACCCTGTATTGTATCTATATCTCACTTGGAAAGCCCACCATCGCTGTAAACTATGTTGAGGAGGCAGCCCGACTTGCAAGGCCGGTTGCCGACGACAACTTGAACGCTGCGCCGATTTACCAAAAAGCTTTCGATGCTTACAAGGAACCCCCTTTGGTCGAGTATGAGACAGAGACGGGCTTACTTGATGTCATAAAGGATAAAGATTGGGTTGCAGAGCTGACCGAAGAGGAACTTGCCTTGTTGAAGCAGTGGCTTTCCGACAATGCGGACACTATCGAATTTTTCAAGCAGGCCGCCGAAAGGCCATACTGCTGGTGGAAACGGGAGGCGAAAGATAACTTTGTACTGTCTGTTCTTATGCCGGAATTGGCGTCCCTAAGAAATATTACTAAAATGATGGTTTGGCAGTCAAAACTGAAAGCACACGAGGGGTATATTGAAGAAGCTTTTGACGATTTGTTGACCTGCTATCGAGTGGGAAGACATCTTAAAGGCACACGTTTGTTGGTTGAGCAACTGGTGGGAATGGCCATACAGGCTCTTTCTACGAAGAATGCTCTTGTGATACTGAACAACAAAGAGGTGGACAGTCAATTGCTAAAAAACCTTCAGATTCGGTTTGAGAAACTAATGGCTGAGGATACTTATATTATCAATTACGAGACTGAACGATTTTATGCACTGGATTTTATGCAAAGATGCTACACCAATAATGGGAGAGGTTCAGGACATATGATTCCCGGAGAGCTAAAGCAAATCGGAGGGTTGGTAGGTGAAGTTGAAGTTAAGGAAAATACGGTCTTTGACTATGGGCGTTTTTTGGTGATGTCAATTGCAAGTGCAAATAGATGCGAAATGAGCCGGGTATTTGAGAAAATTTACAGCACCGCTGAAGAGTGGGCGACAAAAACTCCATGGCAGCTACATGAAGAAAATGTCGATTTTGAAATGGGCTTTGCTAATTGGTCATTTCTTAAAAAAGCACGATATTGGCCTGTAACTTTGTTAGCGCCTAGCATGGGCAGGCTAAATGAGATTGCATACCGCCAAAAGGCGCAAGTTGAGGCGCTTATAACGGTTCTTGCTATAATAAGATTCAAGCAAAGCACTGGTAACTATCCTGAAAGCCTGGATAATTTAGTTGTGACAGGATATTTGAAGCAATTGCCTATGGATCCATTCAGCGATAAGCCGCTTATTTACAAAAGGACGGAAGATAATTTCACATTATATAGTGTCGGCCTTAATTTCATAGATGACGGCGGCGAGTTAGGTAAGAACGACAGAGGCAACCCAACGGACAGTGAAGGCGATGCGGTTTTCTGGCCGGTGATAAATTAAAGAATAAAGTTTCATTTTAATCAGATTATGAAGAGAAAACAAAAAGAAGTGGCTTTTGAAAATCTGCCGGGCTGTGCCATCGAATTTATAAAGCTCGTTATCAGGAAGATGCGATACCGCAAGAAGGTCAGGGCTGATGTGATGGCTGAACTGGTTGGGCATTTTGAGGATGAATTGAAAAATTGCACAACCGATGACGAAAAAGAACAAAAAGCCCAAAAACTTATTGAAGATTTCGGCGATGTGAAGCTGCTTGCTGTTTTGCTGCGTCGGGCAAAGAAACGCTGTCGACCACTGTGGCAAAAGGCCATTGTTCGAAGCCTTGCCGTCATCGGAGTAATTATCCTGTACCTTTTGTTATGTTCCGCCCGCCTGATTATAGGTAAGCCGTCTGTGAAGGTTGATTACACTATCCGGCTCGAGGAGCTGGCAAGTCAGGGAAGGGACGAATCATTAAACGCCAGACGTTATTTTGACAGGGCGGTTGAACTCGCAGGCGAGGGACCTTCCTTACCGGAGATTTTGGAAAAATGCTCCCATAAATGGCCCGGCGATATGAATGAGCCGCAAAGGCAAGCAGTTGTAAAGCTTCTTGCTGAAAATCAAGCATCATTTGATGCATTGAAACAAGGTCTGGAAAAACCTTATTACTGGGCTGATTACACCGGCAAAGCAAAAATTGAAACTGATAAGGTTCTCAACTGGGAGCTTGTGAACTACGCAAAAGACCAACGGGCAAAGAACCAACCCTGGTATTGGTCCAACTTTATGGGGACTGAGTTTATAAAGAACACGCTTCAGTCTTTGGCAGGTTACAGAAGGATTGCTCAACGGCTCGCTCTGCAGATTTTATGGAAGGCTTACACCGGCGACGTCAAAGACGCATTGAATTGGGCTTTGGTCTTACATAAATTCGGTGCTCGTTTGCAAGGCAAAGGCCTATTAACCGAACAGTTGGTAGGTACTGCATTAGAAGGCCTCGCAAGCGAGAAAATTTTTACAGTGTTGGACAAGATAGATGTGCAGACAGATGTGCTCAAAAATATCCAGGAAGAACTTGAAAGACAGTGCAACAGCCAGGAAGCGATTATAAATCTTCAGGCAGAGAAGGTCTTCTGGTACGACTACATACAGCGAACGTTCACCGACGACGGCAAAGGCAGTGGCCGCGTCCTTAAACAAGGCTTGCCGCTTGTCACGGGTGATTTACAGGATACTCTCATTGGTTTTTTCTTTGGATACCCGGATAGAAAGGAGTTTACAGCCATAATCGACCAATATTTTGAACAGACAAACAGGTTAATGGAAATACCACCGCTACAATTGCAGCGACAAAACCTCGAATGGGACAAGCTGGAAGAAATTGCAAATAAATGCTTTATGCTCGAAATATTAGGACCTGCATATATTCGAGTAAACCAGATAAAATGGCGATGCAAAACCGGAAGAGCCGCCCTATTGACAACCCTATCGATCCTGAGATACAAAAAGGATACAGGTGTGTATCCAAAAGACTTGGATATTCTAATTTCGGATGGTTACCTGAAGAATTTGCCAATCGACCCGTATAGCAACAAGCCACTTGTCTATAAAAAAACCGAAAACAGTTTTACTATTTATAGCGTTGGTTGTGACCTTACAGATGACAACGGTGAATATTACCAAGACCAATGGGGGCAAATAAGAAGGAAATGGGCCGACAGTGGCGACTGGGTTTTCTGGCCGGTGGTAAAATAAAAACCGGGCAGGCTCGTGAAATATCTGCCCGGATTAAATGCGGCAAGGGTGATACTTAAAATATCAGGAGGATATTTGGAAGCTGGCGGTCCGCTGGGCCTTGCGCAGACGGCGGCGATTTTTTTCCGAGGGTTTTTCGTAATAGGCATTGCGCTTCATATCCCTGATTAAACCCTCTTTTTCGCACAGTTTCTTAAAGCGTCTTACCATTTGCTGCACTGATTCGCCGGCACGCGACTTGACTCTCAACATAAAAAAAATGCCCTTTCTTGCTTAAAACCTCAAACCAATATAAAAGCTTTCAAATTATTTCGTCAAAATTCAGGAGTGAGTATAATAACTGACAATTCGTATCCAATCAAGCCAAAAAAAATTATATAACGACTTTTGGCAAAAATCGCCTTTTTGGGCCTAAAATGCGGGGAAAAGCCGATATTAAGCTCGAAAAATACGGCTGGCCCAGCCATTGCCGGGTTGAGTGATATGACTGAATATGCTAAAATAATACCAAAAGGTTTTTTAGAGGCATTGTTCTAATTGGAGAAATTACGGGAGACGCTAAGGGTTAGAAAGGAGCGGGCCATCCTCGTGGCCGGCCTTTTAAGCTCTCAAGGCGATGGAGATAATTTAGCCGAGCTTACCGCACTGGCTGAAAGCGCCGGAGCGGTTGTAGTGGATAAATTTCAGCAAAAAATCCGCTCAATAAATCCTGCCAGATACATAGGCAAAGGCAAAGCCGACCAGCTCGCAGAGCGGGTCAAGCGATTCAAGGCCGACGTTGTGATATTCGACAATGACCTTTCGCCGGCCCAGATTCGCGGGCTTGAGGAGATTGTTCATATTAAAGTCCTCGACCGCAGCGAGCTGATTCTGGACATATTTGCCACCAGGGCCAAGACCAGGCAGGCCCAGCTTCAGGTCGAGCTGGCCCAGCTCGAATATACCTATCCACGGCTCATCAGGATGTGGGGCCACCTTGATACTCTGGCCGGCGCCGGCGGGGCAACCGCTGCAGGCGCTGTCGGCGCCATAGGAACAAGAGGCCCGGGCGAACAGCAGTTGGAAATCGACCGGCGATTAGTGAGCAAACGAATAATAGACCTCAGGCGGGAACTTGCAAATATCGACAGACGCAGGGTCCGCGAGATTGACGCACGAAGGGGAATGTTCAAAATCTGCATCGTCGGCTATACCAACGCCGGTAAAAGCACGCTCTTAAATGCGCTTACCGACGCCGGCGCTCTTGTCGAGGACCGGCTTTTCGCGACCATCGATACGCGAACGAGAAAATGGGCGCCGGCCAGGGGAGCGGAGGTGCTTCTAAGTGACACTGTGGGCTTTGTAAAAAACCTGCCTCATCAATTAGTCGCTTCGTTCAAGGCGACGCTCGAAGAGGCCGTCAACGCCGACCTGCTTTTGCATATTATCGACTCATCAAATCCGGAGGTCCTCAAGCAAATTGAATCTGTCGAAAAGGTTTTAGGCGAAATCGGCTGTGGCGAAAAGCCGATTCTAAAAGTCCTTAATAAAGTCGATGCCGTCAAAAATATCGGCGACTTCGAGATACTGCAAACACTCTTTCCGGAGGCGGTATGTATATCTGCCAAAACAGGTTTCGGTCTGGGTAAGTTAGCTGAAGCCGTATTGACAAAGTATAGAGGCGGCGAAGTTCTGCTGCGGGTGACAATCAGTCAGTCAAACGGCAAAATCCAGAGTTTTCTTCGGGCTTACGGGCAGATATTGAAAGAGCAATACAGCGACGGCCTCGTCCTGATTGACGCTAAGCTTGGCCGAAATCAACTGGCCGACCTGAACAGACTCGGCGCCGAAGCGATAGAAATCCTCCATACATAGAAGGCAGAATTTTTAGACGCGGATTTCGCAGATTTCGCTGAAAAATATAGCCACGAAAAAGCACAAAAGGCACAAAAGACGGTTGGTAAAATTGGGTTCGTTTGGGTTCGTTTTCACCAAGTGTCCATTTCTCATTTTTCATTGTAATTCATTGTTAATACTTGCGTTACAACCATTTGACTTTTTTTGAAATTGGGTTCGTTTCGCATAATTTAGTCTTCTTTGATTGAATTTTCCGCTCAAGGCAGACCATCATCGCTTCCGTCCCCCAAAAGGAGTAACGGACAAATTTTCAAATGCTCCAAAACAACTTTCAATAGCTTATTTGAATTGGGCCTGCTGGACCTGAAACCTTGCCCTGCCCGCCATCATAAAGATGGCGAGGTAAACTGGGCTATGACTTACCAATATGCAGTCTGAACTCCGCCTGCTGGCGGTTGAACGCTCGCTTTCTTGCGAACTGGGGGGAATTATACCAAATTTTGGGCAAAAGTCAAGAAAAATGACAGATGAATCGGCGTTTATTTGCCACACTTATTTTTGCTGTAAACTATAACTTTGCCTTCTCAATCACTGCAAATAAGCATTCTTTTCAGACGTGCCATAATACGTTCTTGCCTGCGAAGCGCACACTGCCAAATCGTAATAATGTGCCAGCCTTCTTTTCTCAGCAATCGCAGAACCCTCGCATCACGTTGTTTATTTCCTAAAATCTTTCGCTTCCAAAATGCTTTATTGGTGGTCGGGAGTTTGGCTCGTTTACAGTTCGTATGATTGTGCCAAAAACAACCGTGTACAAAAATAACGGTCTTTGTTGAATGGACAACGAGGTCAGGCTGTCCGATGATAGACTTTACGTTGAGACGGTATTTTACTTTTAGTTTACGCAATAAATGAGGTATGATGATCAATCTGGTCAGCGGCGTCTGTTGTGACCTTCCATCTCTGTCAGATATCCGATTCGTTTTTTGGGCTTTTCTTCTTCCTGCAACATCTGTCCCAGGAGATTAAAGATATATTTAATTTTCTCGTCATGTTCTTCAAGTTTCTTTCTCAATGCCGCGTTATCCGCAAGAAGCTGTCTCAAGTGGACAAATACTCGCATGATCGCGATGTTAATTTCTATTGCCCTCTTGCTGCGCAACACGCTCGAAAGCATCGCAACTCCCTGTTCGGTAAAAGCACAGGGAGCATACCGCCGACCACCCCAACTTGAGGTCACAATTTGTGACCTCAAGATTTTGAATTCGCTTGCGGAAAGCTGAAACATAAAATCAGAAGGGAATCTTTCGATATTGCGTTTGACGGCTTGGAGCAAAACCTTGGTTTCCACGCCGTAAAGCCCTGCTAAGTCACTGTCGAGCATCACTTTACGCCCGCGTATTACATAAATGCTCTTTTGAATCCGCTCAACGGGCACTAACGAAGTGTTCATTATTGATGACTTAGTTTTCATATATAGCGTTCTCTCACGTGGTCACAAATTGTGACCACCTGCGGGCTTTCTGCTTTTCCTCGCTCATAGACCCAGCGATCCATCTTCTACCCCCAAGACAGTAGCCAAAGCCAGAGCGTTCCGAAGCATAAATCCCCCATATTCTTGTGCGAGCATTATTAAATGCTTTGCTCCTTCTTGTGTCCATTCCATCTCATTCTGGAGCACGGCTTCCACTTGTGTCCAATCTATTAGGTGCTCTTCAGTACATTTCCCCTTGATTGTTGGTAATACATCAGCATATTCTTGAATAGTGAGATTAACGGTATCAGATGTTTTCTGGATCATTTTTGTGGTCTCCATTTTTTTATCCGGCTCGTGAAAAGAACGCAGATGCGAGGGTGGTGAGCCAAGGAGCAAAGGTCATAATTTTGTCAGATTTTGAAAGATTATGTCTTGCGCATAAAAGTCGGACATTTTTGGCGGTTATGCTGCTTCCACCCTTGGAGTAAGGAACATCGTGATCAAAGTGGAGATTGTTTTTGCTGCCACAGATAACACAATGGCCTTGGTCGCGTTTCCAGACCTCAACTTTAATCGCTGTTGGAATTATGCGGGTTTGTCTAAGCAGGGGCTCATTTGCACGCGGAGTCTTTGCAGGTCTGAGAAAAAATCTACAAACTTTCCGAATCCCATCAGACACTATTGTTGCGTCAATCAACTCGTATCTTCCTCTGTCACACCATACACCCTCCGAAATTTTTTCGTATACCTGAACAACCTCTGATTTGTGTTTCTTTTCCTTAAACGTTGAAGCAGCCTCGAAGAATTTGCCGTTTTCGGTCAGCGTGCCTGTGGTTGTACGCAACGGCTGGTCCAACTTCTTGGGGTCGATGCCGGGTCGCTTCGGTTCATCGTGCCCCTCGTATTCAAGAAGGCCAGTATCCTCATGCCAGCGGTCTCTATATGGTGCGCCTTCCCGCACACTCATCAAGATTATCGAATATCCGGGTTTGATTCGGAAATTCATTCCTCGCTGTAGCATAATCTCCTCGCGTTTTATGATCTCTGCATAGGAAATTATACTTTTATATCGCATATCAGAATTTCCCCTCATCCTTTCGGGAAAAAGTCGTGATGGCTGCTTATATAGATATGGTGATTCTTTTCCCTGAGGTTTGCCTCTATAAGAGCGATTAATCTTTTCTTGTTGCCAACGTCGCCGCTCATTCGCGATTCCCTTCACCGGATTACTTTTTCATTGATTATATGCACTAAACAACAAACTACAAGATGTCAAATAAACACCCACTTGCCACCTAAACTTTTACCACCCCCATTTTACCCGCAAAATCAAAACCTTCAACCCTAAAAAATTTATGTTTATTTGGGTTTATTCGTGGATGCTTTTGGCGTTTTTTACCCGCCGTAGCTTGCCTGTCCTTCGTAGCGTAAGCGAAGAAGGAAGCGAAGGCGGACGAACCCAACCTCAAAGGGGTACTTATGAATGGCAAACAGATTGCAATTCCGGCATTTGGCCGTATAATTCCTGTTATGTTCAGGAACATTTCCATAATCGGCGATGGCGGAATGGCTACGGCGATGGCAATGCTGCTCTGCGAAAAGAAGCTCTCGGTGCGGATGTGGGGCTATGACCGCCGGCAGTTAAAGCAAATAGAACAGGCACGTGAGAACAAGAAATTCCTTCCCGGCTATAAAATCCCCGCTTCTGTTGCGTTCGAGCCCGATGACAAGCTCATTATGGCAGGGGCAGAACTGATAGTTTCGGCTGTGCCGTGCCAGTTTATGCGCAGCGTCTGGAGCCGGCTGAAAGATTATACCCCGCGAGATGTCCCCATCCTCTCGGTAGCCAAGGGCATCGAGAACGATACGCTCCTGCGTCCGACACAGATACTTGCCGATGTGCTTGGCAGTGAGATTAAATGCGCCGTATTAAGCGGCCCTACTATTGCCGATGAGCTGGCAAGGAAACTTCCGGCGACGGCCTGTATCGCCTGCGACAATGAGGAGCTTGCGAGAGATATTCAATACACCTTCAGTGTCCCCTGGCTGCGCATCTATACCAATACCGATGTTGTTGGAGTCGAGCTGGCCGGCGCCCTGAAAAACATTATCGCCATTGCTGCAGGGATTATAGACGGCGTTAAACTCGGCGATAATGCCAAGGCCGCACTTCTGACAAGGGGACTTGCCGAGATAACCCGTTTGGGAATTGCCTGCGGAGCGAAACCGCAGACATTTTCCGGATTGACCGGTCTCGGCGACTTAGTCACAACCTGCATCTCGCCCACGGGCAGAAACCGCTCTTTCGGTGAAAGAGTAGGCGAAGGCCAGACTGTCCGGAAGGCCGAGGAAGCCACTGAATCGGTTATCGAAGGCATAAGCACCTGCGAGTCGGTGATTGCGCTTGCCGGCCGATATAACGTTGAGATGCCGATTACCCGGGCCGTTTATGAAGTGTTGTTCGAGAACAAACCGGTGCGCACGGCAATCAGCGATTTGATGACACGTCAGCTCAAGTCGGAATAAACCTGTTTCATCAACCCCAAAATGCAGGCAGGAACTCGTCCGATAATGTTTATTCGTTTTCTTTTCGAGCGGCCTGTTGGAAATTTTGTGGCTTGACAGGGACACTTACTTAAATAAAGGAAAAATTTTGTTATAAAACTCCTTTTCCCTTAAAAATTCAGCGATATGCGAAAACCGCAACACCCTCGCCTTGTCCATAAACCGGAATCGTTTATGCTCCTGCCCTCGAGCAGTATCTTAAATCACGTTTTTATAGGAAGTAGAATCAGCTTTTTATCAAAGCAAACCGGCAATGCTAAATAACGTCCTGCTATTACCGTTGCCGTTTGTCTGGCCGAGGTCTGTTTCATATATTTTAGTTAGTCCTAAGCTAAAAGACTGTGCGGGGTAATCCTAATGCAGGCATCGGGCGGAAATCCCGATAAATCGGGAGTAATAGAGCTTTTAGAGTATTTGCAATAATCCTCGCAATGGGATTGCAATAAACTGTTCCGGGAAAAACTGATATGTCTTATTTTTGGAAAAACCGTTCATACTCAGATGCTCCGGTTATACAACGTATTGCAGGGGCTGCGAACATTCTTTCGCGCGTTTGGAAACCTGCAAAATACGGAGTAATCGGCGTGGATATGGGTGAGGATACCCTCAAGGTAGTGCAGCTTGAGAAAAACGGCAAAAGCATCAGACTGATGGCCGGCGGTCTTGAACATCGGCCTGATGACGTCGAGCCGCGCAGCGGCAACTGGCAAAGATGGGCCATTAAAACAATACGGGAATTAACAGCAAACGGCAAGTTTCGCGGCAGAGAAGTTATAGCGGCGATGCCGCCTGCCGAGCTGTTCATTGACCATATAAAGATGCCAAAGACAGAAGAAGACAAATTACAGGATGCAGTCTTTTCAAAAATAAAACAGAAACTGCCGTTCGGACCCGATGATGTGATGATGAAGTGCCTGCCGGCTGAAGAGGACAATGTTTTAGTGATAGCAGCCGACCGCAGGATTATCGACAGGTATCTGGCGATATACGAAAAGGCCGATCTGCAGATTAAATCCATCGCCGTCTGGCCGGTGGCGCTCGCCAAAAGCTACACTACATTCTTTGGAAGACGCAAAACCGACCTCGAGGCGGTTGTGATGCTGCTTGATATGGAGCCGAATTATACAAATGTAGTAATTTGTCGTCATAAGAACCTGCTTTTTGCACGTTCGTTACCAATAGGAATAGAACAGCAGGAAGGACTTGCGGGAAAACAGTCTGATGAAACAGCAGGAAGACTTGCATTGGAGCTGACCGCCTGCAAGCGGCAGTTCGGCTCAATGCACAAAAAAGCCAGGCTGGAACGTTTGATTTTCCTTTCGAGTCGAACCGTAGATAAGCAGATATGCACAACGATAGCAAAGCATCTGGAGATGCCGGCACAAGTGGGGGATTGCCTGGCGGCGGTGGCGGCAGTGAATTCTTATGGCCCTGAAATGGGAATAGATAGAAGGAATTGTCAGGTCAACTGGGCGACTGCTTTTGGACTTAGCTTATCAGAAGAAATATAAATGCAGGCCCTGTTTTGCAGGATTCTGCAAGGGGGGCTGAACCAAACGATATAAGCGTTTGGGACATTGGAAAAAGGACAGGTAAAAATGCTTAACATAAACTTTGTACCGGATGATTACATTCAAAACAACGAATCTCGTCGAACGAATCTGATGTATCTTGTGTTGTTCGTAATAGTAATGACGGCGATTGGGGGGACATTCGCCACAATCAAGATAAGTCAGAGGTCACTCGACGCCAAGGAAAAGCTTGTAAATGAGAAGATGCTCAAGGCGCAAGAGGCGATAAAACAATTTGAGGAGCTTCAGACAAAACGCAAGGTAATGATAAAGGCGGCCCTTACCACGGCAGAGCTTATCGAGCCGGTGCAGAAAAGCGTGTTGCTGGCATCGTTGACGAACAATCTTCCGATGGGGGTATCGCTTTTGCGGCTGAATCTCATTCAAAAAGAGCCGAAGACGGCGACGGCAAGTCGTGCTGCGGCAGCCAACAGCTATCAGGCGGCACAGGCCGCAAACACAGCGGCAGACCAGTCGAGGGTGCCGCAGGAAAAACTGTTGGATACGTACATAGACATTGAAGGTATCGCTCCGAGCGACCTTCAGGTCGCCGCTTATATTGAGCAGTTGAGCAGCTCGATTCTGCTGGAAAACGTAGCGCTGGTGGAATCGAAAGAATATGAGATAGAAGAGGCGACATTCAGACGTTTTAAACTGACGAGTATGTTGAGAAAAAACATACATTTGACCAAAGAAGACATTAAGAACATCAGTGACAAAGGCCGGGAATCGGCCCTGAATTTTTAACGGGGGTAAGATTATGACAAGCGGTTTAAGAAAAGTTGTGTTCTTCGTTATGCTGCTGAGTGTAGCTTGTGTTGCATATCAGTATATGATTAAGCCGGCTAACAAACACCTGGCAGAGCAAAAAGCCCGGGTGCAGGCAAAATTTGCGAAATTAGCCGAATTTGAACAGGCCACTACCGCGGCGGCGGGTTTGACTAAGCAGCTTGAACAATTGCAGGAGGCGCTGGATTTTTTTGAGAGCAAGCTGCCGCCGAAAAGTGAGATTGACAAGGTCCTTCACGATGTGACGGTCATTGTGCAAAAACAGGGCCTCAGGTCTAAAAGAGTTTTGAGGCTGGAGAGAAAAGACAACAGCGGTTATATAGAACAGCCGTTAAAGGTGGAGCTTGAGGGGAATTTCAATGCGTTTTATTCTTTCCTGCTGGAGCTTGAGAAACTTCCCCGAATAATGAAGGTCCGCGAGCTTGAGTTAAAGAAGCAGACCGACAAGGAAGGTCAGATTGCAGCCAACTTCATAGTGAGTATATTTTTCCAGAATGAATCCCGCTCCTGATGCAGGGGCGAGATGTTTCTGCCGCGGGCCGCATTGGGTTCACGGCGGTTTTTCCGCTTTAAAGTATTCAGCTTTAGAGGAGATTTTCGATGCTGCCATTTATGCGAGAAAATGTTCGGCCGGGCGAGGTCGAAGCCCAGGGACCTGGGGAACAACTGAAAAATCAAAACTTATCCGCCCCCGGCGGACCCAAAACTTCTGCTGACCAGGAATATCTGACGGTGGCGGTTCACAAAAAAAACGTTCGCAGGACAACACTCCTGCTTGCTGTTTTGTTTGGCATAGGGCTGTTGTGTCTTTGGTTTATGATAAAAAAAAGCGTGCCATTAACGGCAGCGGCAGCCGCCGGCGTGGAAGAATCGCAATTCGAAAAGGCCGTTGCGCAGCTCGTCGGTGTCAAATCCGAAATATTCAGCAGGACGGATGAAGTAGTCAGGAAATTCTACGAGTTTTCGGACGTGCAGCAGATAAAAGTCAATGAGCTGGTGAAGAATCCGTTTGAACTCGAAATATTTCTTGGCAATGTAAGGAAAAATACCGATAACGATTCTGATATAGAGCTGCTCAGGCAGCAGCAGATGAAAGAACAGGCAGGGGAAATGCAGCTTTTGAGCATTATGCAGTCCTCTGCGGACAAAGGCAACTGCTGTATGATTGATGACAAAATCCTTTACGAGGGAGATAAAATTCGAGGATTCGAGGTTCGTAAAATCAGTGACAAGACTGTTTTGCTCGAATCACAAGGCGTGGAAATAGTATTAAAGTTAGCGGAATGACTAAAGACCACAGACTAGATACTGAAGACCATAAAGTATTGGAAGAAGACCAGGAGTCGATTCGCGGGTTGAGCGACCTTTACTTTCCTGAAGAGCCCGACGAATCGCATTCTCCCGATGCTTCCGTTCCCCGTCCTGCTGCTGCGAAGGATGAAATGGATATTCTGCTGGAGATGGGTAAGCTTACGTCACAGCAGCATGCACATCTGCGGGCCGGTGCAGACCCTGTCGGCGCCGGGCTGCAGGCAGGGTTTATCAATGCCGACGATGTCCTCGAGGCCAGGGCAAAGCTGCTGGGTCTGGAGTTCCGCCGCATAGAACCGGCGAACGTCGAAAAGGAGGCCTTCGAAAAGCTCGAGGTCGATTTTATAAAAAACGCCGGCGTTTGTCCTGTTGCACTGGAACAGGGGACGCTGGTTGTCGCAACCAGCGACCCCGCAAATATCTTTGCGATAGAGGAAGTGAAAAGACAAGCGAAGATGGAGGTGCGGGTTGTAGTCTGCCGCCAGGAGGATATTGAGAAAGTCTGTGCGGCCTTCAGCGAAGAGAAAGACGATTATTGCCTTGATGATATTATCAGCGACATCACGGACGTTGAGGTTGTCGAGGAGCGGAAAGATGACTTCGAAGACCTCAAAGAAAAGGCAGGCCAGTCGCCCATTATCAAGTTCGTTAATTATATCATCAGCAAAGCGGTGCGTGAGGGGGCCAGTGACATTCATATTGAGCCGAAAGATAACTTAATGAAATTGAGGTATCGCATAGACGGCATGCTTTTTGAAGTTATGCAGTCGCCGCTGAAGATGCATCCGGCGGTTGTTTCGCGAATTAAAGTTATGTCCAATCTTGATATTTCGGAAAGACGTCTGCCGCAGGACGGCAAAATCACGGTTATTGTCGGAGGCCGGGGAATCGACCTGCGGGTTTCGACACTGCCGACAAATCACGGAGAAAAGGTGGTTATCCGCGTGCTGGACAGCAAATCGGTTATGCGGGGTCTTGAGCAGTTAGGTATGGAGCCGGAGACAATGGCGGCATTTAGTAAGCAGATAGTGCTGCCGCACGGAATTTTACTTGTCACTGGTCCTACTGGCTCAGGCAAAAGCACCACGCTGTACGCGGCACTGTGCCAGATGGACGGCAGCCAGTTAAATATCCTGACGGTCGAAGACCCTGTCGAATATGAGCTTGGTTTTTGCAGTCAGGTTCAAGTCAGCGAGAAAATCGGGCTCGACTTTGCCACGGCGCTGAGAAGTTTGCTGCGTCAGGACCCGGATGTCATAATGATCGGCGAAATCAGGGACAACGAAACGGCCCGCATAGCGGTGCAGGCCGCCTTAACAGGCCACCTTGTGCTTTCGACGCTGCACACCAACGACGCAGCAAGCAGTATTACAAGATTAGTCAACATCGGCATTGACGCATACCTGATAGCGGCATCGTTAAACGCGGCGGTTGCCCAGCGACTTGTTAGAAGAATTTGTCCAAAGTGCAAAGAAATTTATAAGGTTCCGGAAAATATCCGCAAATACGTGGAAAAGGCCGGGGTCAAACCGGATGAGCTGTTTCACGGGGCGGGCTGCGATAATTGTAGAAAATCGGGCTATGCAGGCCGAGTAGGTATTTATGAACTGTTGGCGGTCAATGACGGGTTCAGAGATATGATTAACAGAGATTCGTCCGTTAATAATATAAGGCAGGTATTCCGCGAAAGCAGACAGCCGACCTTGTTTGATGATGGAATTAAAAAAGTAAAGCAGGGTTTGACAACAATAGAAGAAGTATTGCGAGTGACTGAAGTGTACGGCAAAAACGAAAAGGAAGTTTTCGTAGAGAATATCAAATAGCAAATTTGCATTGTTCTTTAGCTTTATTATATTGGCTTACAGAATATAAATTGGAACAGGTGTGAAAATGATGGACATAAAAACCATATTAATAGAGGCGATAGAGACCGGGGCAAGCGATGTGCATATCAATGTCGGGATGCCGCCCATACTCCGAAAAAATACGGAATTGACCAAAATAGATTTTCCCGATGTCAGCAACGAAGATGCCAGAGAAATGGTTCTGTCTATGGTCGGCCCGGACAGGTTCAAAAAGTTTGAACAAAACAGGGACCTTGATTTTTCGACAACCATTGATGACGGCCATCGGTTTCGTGTCAACGCCCATTATCAGCGGGAGACAATCGCAATCTCCTGCAGGGTCATTCCGAATCAGGTTCCCTCGATAGACGATCTGCACCTGCCGCCCATAGTAAAGGAGCTGGTAGATTTACCCAGAGGCCTGGTGCTGATAACAGGCCATACCGGCTCAGGCAAAAGCACGTCGCTGGCTGCGATGATAGGTCTGATAAACGGAAAGTCAAAGAAACGCATCATCACGCTGGAAGACCCTATCGAATATGCGTTAGAGAACAATATGAGTATGATAGAGCAGCGTGAAGTTGGTTTTGATTGTCCTGATTTTGCCTCGGGCTTACGGCACATACTCCGGCAGGACCCGGACATCATTATGGTCGGCGAAATGCGCGACCTTGAAACCACCAGCTCGACAATTACCGCTGCAGAAACCGGCCACCTTGTCTTCAGCACTCTGCACACCATCAATGCTCCTCAAACCATCGAACGTATTATAGACATTTACCCTGCAAACCAGCAGGACCAGATTCGGACGATGCTGGCCAACACGCTGCAGGCAATCATTTCGCAAACGCTGTTCAGGAGAGTAGATGAGCCGGGAATGGTCCCCTGTACCGAGATATTACTATGCACGTCGGCGGTAAGAAACTGCATTCGAGAGAACAGGATTTATGAAATACCCAATATTATTGAGACTTCACGCCGGCTGGGTATGCAGAATCTGGACAGCAGTATCACCGATATGTATTCCAAAGGTTATATAGACAGAGAAGAAGCGATTATGCGGTCAAATAACCCCGGCAAGCTGGAAAAGCTGCTTACGCCTATGGAGCAGTTTGAAGTCGTCCAGCCCGCCGGCAGTAAATAGAGCATCTACCACCTTATGTGGGGGAGGCGGATTAAAAAATGAGTAGCTGGAAAAATTATGCAAATCCCTTCGAGAGCGATTCAGAAAACCTCGAAGGCACGGGTGTAATTACAGAAAGCCCGAAGAACGCTCAATCGCGGCAGGCACGGCAGCAGGGCGGGGATATTACAGCCGGATACGCACCGGACGGCCAAAAAGAAACCGCACTTGAAAAAATAAAGAATTTCAAAGTTGAATTCGGACCGAGCAGGAAGGACATCCTGAACTTTACCAAGCAGCTTTCTGTTATGGTACGTGCCGGTATAAGTCTCCAGGATTCGCTGCGGTCAATAGCAGAGCAGCATGAGAAATCGAAATTTGCGGCGGTAATATTGGATTTACAGAACCAGATAGAAGCAGGCCAGAGTTTTTCACAGGCGCTTGCCAAACACCCGGACGTCTTTACCAGTCTTTATATAAATATGGTGGCTGCAGCGGAGGCCTCCGGTTCTCTAAGTTCGATGCTGCAGAAACTGGCCGAGTATCTGGATGAGGAGGCCCAGACCCGCTCGCAGATTAAAAGTGCGATGGTTTATCCAATCGTCATTGCAGTTATGGCGGTATTGGTGACTATTTTCCTGTTGTGTTTTGTGCTGCCGAGATTTACGGCGATATTCGCAGGCAAGGAGCACCTGTTGCCCGCACCTACCAAGATTCTGATGGCGAGCAGCGCATTTTTGCGGACTTACTGGTTCATTATTCTGCCTGTTGTCGGCGGAGCGGCCGGCGGGTTTTTCTACTTCATCCGCACAAATTTAGGCAGACAGTGGTGGGACAGGACGAAACTGGTGCTGCCTCTTATAAAGACGCTGTGCCGAAGTCTCTACATAACAAGAAGTCTGCACACGATGGGCGTCCTGACAAAGGCAGGGGTGCCGATTTTGAATACCATTTCGATAACGGCCCAGATAGCCGGCAATGTCCTTTATAAAAATATGTGGCTTGGTGTCTATAACCGGGTTCGCCAGGGCGAGAAGATTGCATCGAGTCTCCTGCAGTATAATTTGATGCCGTCCAGCGTGGTGCAAATGATAAGGAGCGGCGAAGACTCCGGCTCTCTTAGCGAGGTGCTGAAAGATGTTTCAGATTTTTATGGCAGAGAATTAAAAACGGTCATCAAGACGGTGACATCAATGATAGAACCGATAATGATAGTAATAATGGGTATCCTCGTTGGTTTTATTGCGATGAGCATTATTCTGCCGATATTCAAAATGTCCCACGTTGTTGCGGGCAAATAAACCCGTATAAAGCAGGGTGGGAGAGCTTGCGCCGACAGACAGATGCAGTGAGATACAAAATGCGGGATATAAGATACAAAAAGGCGTTTACAATTGTTGAGGTGCTGGTGGCAATAGTGTTGATAGGTATTGCAATTGCATCTCTGGTCGCAGTCAGTATCTCATCCACAAAATCCAATGCTGCGGGAACGGACTTATCGACCGCTGAGTTTCTGGTTGAACAGGTAAAAGAGATGACCGCTTTGTTGCCCGTAATCGACCCGCAAACCGGCACCGACTTTCCTTTTGGTCCCGAACCCAACGAGACTTCTTTGGCCGACTATGACGATTTGGACGATTTTGATGGTGCGACCTTCTCGCCGCCGATTAACGCTGACAGGCAAACTCTGAGCGATTTCACGGCGTTCAGTCAGCAAATCATCGTTGAAAATGTCGATCCCAAAAATTTTGAACAGGTTATCCTAGACCACGGCAGCTACTTCGTCAGGATAACCGCGAAAGTTTTTATGAACTCCAGAGAGATTTGCTCGACAAGCTGGATTCGAACCCGGCTTTAATAAAGAAAAGGGGAGTTTATGTCAGGCAGGAAGCACAAATATGTCGCCGCTTTTACCATAGCCGAACTGCTGATTGCTTTGGCAATAATGAGCATATTGCTTGCCGCTGTGGCGGTCGCTTTTAAGGCCTCGATTGAAAGCTATCGGGAAAACGAGAACATCTTTAAGACAATCAATAACGCCCGCCAGGCGATGCTTCGAATGACAAGTCAGATTCGGACAGGCGACAACTTCAACACCGCCGACCCGCCGAACAGATGCAGTTTTTTCACGGCCGGCAACGAAGATATTACTTACGAGTACAGAATCGCAGACAACAAGCTTTACCTGATAACAAATATCAACGGCAGCGAGTATGTGCTTTGCAGCAATGTTGCTTCGATGAGCTTCGACCCCACACAAACACAAGACGGCACAGACGTCAAAAGCGTTCAGATTTCTATGACGGTCGCAATCGGCAACATTCAGAAAACAATTTCAGCTGCAACAGTCGTCAGAAAAAATCTGGACTGACGCCTGCTGTTTTGTCCCGCCACAATCACCGCCGATTTTTTGAAAATTAGTTTTACAGAAAATCTTTGATTTTTTATGCTGATTCAGCGATACTGTATCTAAACGGTTCAGGGGCGGTTAGCTCAGTTGGTTAGAGCGCCTGCTCGACACGCAGGAGGTCGTAGGTTCGAGTCCTATACCGCCCATTTATATAATCTCTTGCAATTCCACAACTTACAAACACTTTATTTTCTCTCGCTCAGCTCAGTTTTTGATTTTGTGGCAGTTTTTGTGGCAGTTCGTGCCAAGTTTGTGGCGGCAACCTTATCATATAACTCTTGCGGTATCTGTAAATAGTGTCGTGCCGATACCTGAATGTTATGGCCGATCCAGGCTGATACCGCATACTGCGGATATTTTTGTGCCCAGTCTGTTTCACAG
>Ga0315289_10000773_pt1 | contig 49266 bp, 119 predicted proteins | sample YL17G11_40_MG_FD_203452 | JGI IMG/M metagenome (GOLD analysis project Ga0315289, IMG submission 203452) | Sediment microbial communities from Yellowstone Lake, YNP, Wyoming, USA - YL17G11_40 | ecosystem: Environmental > Aquatic > Freshwater > Lake > Sediment | place: USA: Wyoming | collected... | reverse complement strand
TCAACGAGACCGGGATCGCGTCTGCGGAAGCCTTCGGCACGAGCAACTTCGTCGACACGGTCAACCAAGTCGGGATCGCGTCCGCGGAAGCCTTCGGCGCGGACACGATCACCGAGACAGTCAACGAGACCAACGTCGCGATCGCTTCCGCGGAAGCCTTTGGCGCGGACACGATCACCGTGACGGTCAACGAGACCGGGATCGCTTCCGCGGAAGCCTTCGGCGCGGACACGATCAACTTCTCAGTCACGATCACACAGACTGTCTCGATCGCGTCTTCAGAAACATTTAGCACAAACTCGATAGCTGACACAGTCAACCAGACTGGCGTCACTTCCGCCGAGACCTTTGACGCAGACTCGATCGTTGAAACAGTCACCCAGAGCACCTCGATCGCAACAGCGGAGGCGTTTGGCGCAACAACGACTGAGATCGTCGTCAACGCACAATCGCTTGGTTCAGATGAGTTGTTTGGGGCAGCCGACAACATCATTGAGACGATCAACGAGACCGGGATCGCCTCGGCCGAAGCTTTCGGAGCAGGTAATGTCGTCTACGACCGAACGATCACACAGTTCGGTTCTATTCCAAGTGAAGAGGCCTTTGGACTAGACATCATCAACGTGTCGTCTGGTGGTCCTGTCACCGACGTGCTCGCTCAACGCCCACTGTGGCTACGTCGCGGCGGCGGCAGCTCAAACGAAACGAAACGTGCGTATCAGATCGCTGTGGCGGCCGCTATGGTGTCAGAAGCCCAGGCACGTGGCTTAACCAGTGAAAGTGAATCCTACGGTGGGATCAAAGGCACTACTTACAGGGAGATCAGGGATAGTGGTCGGATCGTCGTTCGCGGCAAGAAGATCGACGGCGACCTCGCCGAAGCCCCTCGCAAGATTACAGTCGTAGGCAAGAGGATCATATGAACGATAAAGAGAAGACGGAACTTAGGCTTGATGAGTCGAACGAACTGTTCTTCAAGATCAGCATTCACGGCGCTGAACGTTCGCCAGACTCCATTCGCCTCGTCTGTGAGACCGGAGACATCTCTTACGTGTTCAGAGGCAAGGCAACGAACGAGGACGGCATCGTTCGTTTCGTGGTCCCCCCGCTCAAAGAGAGCATGGTTGTTCCAGGTGAACTGTACGACGCTCGCGTCGAGGTCATCATCGACGACCACTACTTTGTCCCGGTGCGTTTCAAAGCCGAGTTCAAGCAGCCGATGAAGGTGTTTGCCGAGTCCGTGACGCCCATGGCGAAGAACGTTCACAACATCACAGAGCAGGCTCCCAAAGGGATCGTCGTGTCTGGGTTGAGCGTCTCCAAGGCCTCGTACCCTTCGCTTCGTGACAAATATAAGGCTGGCAAGTGAACGAAGATAGTTTTCGTCGTCTCGTTCGCAGCATCCTTGTTGAAGAGCTTGCAGGACAGCAACCCGCTGTTGCTTCGAAAACCGCAGTCCCGATGGACCCCCCAGTACATCGCTGATCTAGACACGGTGTTGACCAGCTTACAAGCGAGCCTCAAGAGTCTTGAAGCTGCGCACCAAAAGGCGCCTGATCCCATCGCGAAGACGGTCATCACAGGCGTTCACAGCGACCTGTTCAACGCCGCGGCTGGAGCTCGTGGCTTCATCAAGAAGCTCAAGGCTGGCAACCCAGCCGGTTGATCACTTCTTCTTGCGTAGCGAACGCAGGAAGGCGATTGCCTCCATGTCGTCAAGCGACGGATCCATGGCTTTGGTTCTGACCATCATGCGTTCGCAGCTGAGCTTGTTCCCTTGACAGACGCCTAGCTCGTTGAGGTCAGCGCTCTCCTTGCCGCACACGATGCAGTCACCGCTGTGATCCTTCCACGCCATTTCGTCGTCACGCTCCCACCACTCGACCGACTCGTTCGTGTGGCCGGCACGGGTGTCGCATGACCCTTCGCCGATGCCTCCACACTCAGTCCAACGCTTGGCTGGCACTCCATCCTCCCACACGAGCCACAACGGCGCGTTGCAGTAGTCGCACTTCGCCTTGAGATCCGTGCCTGAGTAGCCTTCGAAGTGGTCGACGCCGTCGTTGACCGCCTTGTTAGGGCCGCGAAGGGCGTCGTCGAAGGCTTCGTTGACGATGCTGCTGACCGCTGCGTGCAACTTAGAGAGCATGCCAAGTAACTAGGCAGCCTCACCCCGCCATGAAGTCGCGCAGCACGATCTCGGATGGTCCTTTGGCGTTCACAACGACACAGGATGTCAGCTTGGCGTCGAGCCACGCGTCTGCGCCTTCGTCGCCGGCCTCAGTCACGGCCAGCGAGCGCGCTTCCTGTTCGGTGGACGCTCGAACGACAAAGCCGTTCGAGCAGTCCCAGGTCCAACGTCGGACCGTCACGCCCTCTCCGTCGTACGTGCGAGTCGCGCCGGCGATGTCGATCGGTTGCAGCAGCCACAGCTTCATGCGAAGCATTGTAGGCGTCTCGCCGCCGTGACCGTCACTCGGCGGTTCGTTCTGCCAGCTTGCGATCCGCGTCCGCCTTCGCACCCTGCATGCGGATCAGCGTGTCGCTGAGCGCCCGCCTGAAGTTGCGACTCGCGCTGAGCGTCTCGTCGGTGGCCAACATCATCTCGACAAGCTCGAGCGCCGCGATGAGCAGCTCACGCCGACGCACGTTCATGTCGACGCGACCCACGAGGCAGGTGTCCCGCCCGCGTGCCGCGCGTCCGATCGCGACCGCCCGACCGCGTGCTCCGTCCCACGCGTCGAGCTTGGAATGTTGGATCGAGTAGCCCACGGTGAGGTGGCCGAACTCGGCGTCTCGAAGGTTGACGGCGACGCTGCCGACTGGCTGCGACTTGCCTTGGAGACCCGGGCGGATGTGGATGACGGAGAAGTCGTTCTGGTTGTCTTTGCTGTCCTGCATGTGAATCATCTTCCTACTCTTCAGTGTGAATTGTTTCTCTCAACAACTTCGTTGACGATGTCCTCAACCTCTTTCGGCGACAGAGCGCTCCCGCCGACGCGAGGGCTGCCGCCGACGCTGTCGCTTCCGCCCCACCTGTCATCTCCATCGGGAGCGGTGGGGTCTGATTTCTTGCTCCACTCGGCGTCGGCCAACGCGTCCAACGTCCTGATCACGTCGAACGGGACGAACGGCGACATCTTGCCAACCGTGTACGTGTGACGACCGTCCGCTCGCGGACGCACGGCCACGTAAGCCGAGATGCCGTTCGAGAACATGCCGGTGCGCGCGTTGGCTCCGATCTCGTCCACCATCGCCCAGCCGACCCCGCCGCCTAACCGGTTGTAACGTGTGTCGAGCGGCACCGACTTGCCAGCGCCGGTGATGTGCTGCATGATGCGATGCTCGACCAGATCGATGACGTTGGCGAACTGCAGCGGTCGACGCAGCGAGATCCCTCCCGACGAGCGAAACTCACGATACGGCTCGAACACCCAGTTGAGCTCCCCAAGCATCGGCAGGTCGGCCGGGAACGGGTAGGCTCCGGCCGTGCTGTCTAGCGCGTCCTCCATCGCGACGAGCCGGTTGAGCATCGGGTTCATCGTGCCTTGCACCAGGCAGTGGTGCTTGAGCAGGAACCAAGACGTGCACACGTCCTCGTCGCAGTCGTTGACGTACACGTCAGCGCGCGGCCCACTGGCGTCTCGGAAGAGGCCAAACAGCCCTTGACGGATGGCCATCAGCGTCTGCGCGCAGGTCGCACGCGTGGCGAGACGGTCCACATCCTCGTGGTGGTTCATCGTGATGTAAGGTCCCTGTGGTGTTCTCTCCCATTGGGGGCCACCCTTGACGTAACCATCCAAGGCAACCGTGTAAGGTTCGTGCGTTTGGACGAACGACTTGAAGTTCATTGGAGGAACGTCGGTGACAACGTGTAGTCTGATCATGACATGATCCTAGCAACAAGCGAGTTAACGAACGCGATCCACTCCTCAGGTGTGTGCCTCATGTGAGTCTCATCCAACCTTTCCATGAAGAGAAAACACCGTAATGTGCCGAGATCTCATGATCCGGGCCATTTAGCGATTCATAAAGCCATAGAACATCAACCAACGAGTGGTTACCGTCTTCAACATACTTGCGAACGACAAGCACAATCAGGTTGTTTTTCTCGTAAAACAACACGTCTCCCACACGTGGAGCCCTTGTTAAAAACTCCCACTCCATCAGCTGTAGGTGAACACGTTGCCGTGGATGTTGAACGTCTTGATCTCCCGACCACCGTCGCTTCCGCGACCTCGCTTGCCGACGCCGTGATCCACTGTCGCCTTGACGCTGACTATCCTCCATTCCGGCAGGATGAGCGCGTGAAGAGACAAGCCGAAGCACGCACCGCCGTCGATGCCGACGACCTTGTCGGTGACCAACGGTTCACTGAGCACGGAGTGGCCAAAGATGACACGCTCAGGTCCGTCGTAGAAATGCGTCCAGAACTTCCAATCCGGAGGAGCCTTACTGGGCCACATCGTCTTCTTGCCCTCAGACGGGTTGATCATCTGGATGTGTAGCAGGTGACGTTCATCCTGCTCCTCGAGCGACATGCCTGGGAAGACGCCGGCGTGAACGACGACCGCGTTGTGCTCTGGCAACCTGATGTACAGCGGCATCCGCCTCATGTACTCGTAGTGCTCGGCTCGCAGCTGCTTGCGCGTGCGAACGTGAGAGTCGGCGACGACGTTAGGTGTGCCTCCCTGCTCGTCGACGTCGCGGTAGTCAAGATGCTTGCGTTCGTGGTTGCCGAGCACGGCCGCAGGCGCGCCTTGGACGCGTTCGCGCGCCATCGCGAGGTCGACGCACAGGCCGTTCTCAGGTCCTCGGTCGATAAGGTCGCCGGCGAAGATAACGCGGTCCTCGTTGGTCGCCTCGCACTTCTCAAGCAGAGCGACTGCCTCCGCGAAGCAGCCTTGGAGGTCGCCGATGACGATTGTGCGTCTCACTTCGTCACATCCTTACAGCATCGCCAGCCGATCTGGTAGAATGAGAAGTCCGGACCGTGAACGTCGGTCATTGGTCGACACCTGGTTCGAACAGGCCCCCAATATCCTCCTTTTAATCCGCTTACGAATGGCGCCTTCGTGTAGCTGCCGCCGACGTTGAACACGAACTCGTCCACGTTGCCCGTCATGTCACGCACGCCAAACGGGCTGACGCAGTTCGGTCTCACGCCGCTCGGTTCAGATAGGTTGTGTTTGGGCCACTCCGAGCGAGGGGTCGACGGATCCATGCTTGGCTGATCGATGTTGCACGCCACGGCGTCACGATGCAGCCCGTCGCCGTACGGGTACGGCTTCATCTGCTCGCCTTCGCAGGCAAAGGTCCACTCCTCGGCGGTGCACAACCGCTTGCCGATCGACTCGCACTGCGCCTTCGAGTCGTGCCAACTCTTGGCAAGGGTTGGGAACTCATTCTCCTTGTTTGGCCACTCGAACTCGTCAACGCAGACGTCCTCCTCTTTGCGTTGCTTGCTCAAGCACTTCGACAACGCGAACTCCGCGCAACGCATCGGGCCGATGCCGCTGTTAGCAGACGGCGACTGGTTGACGTCCAGCCAACGCAAGCACCTCTGCTCGACCTGTGGGCAGTAGAGGCCGGACACATGCTTCATGTCGCTTGGGCACTTGTGGGAAACCTTCTGAACAGACGCAGTCACTTCGGTATCGACGGTGTGCGCCTCCTTACCACGCTTCTCGACCTTCGATGTCGCCTCGCAGGCGTACAACCCGAGGAAGTAAGCAGCGCAGAGTATTGGCGCCACACTTTTGGTTCCACCGTAGTTCAATAACAGCACACAGGCACTCTAACGCTCTCGTTGAGTCGATAGCAACTCTGAATCGTACTCGATCACGAGAGCGTCTAGCTCGTCGACGCGGAAGATGCGTCCCGTCTCCATGAGGACGAACACGCCCATCCCACCCGTGAGTAGCAGCGATCCCGCTGGGATCTCGACGATCTCGTTGTCTTCGTCTACGACGTTCAACCCAGGCTCACACGTGCGCGCGATGTGGCCAGCCTCGAAGGCCCACACAGGCTGCGGATTGTAGCTCACCGCAGCGCCTCACGATACGTAGGCGTCTCAGTTGTCGGGTCGATCGCTGTGAGGTGAACAAGCTCACCGGTGTTGATGCGCAGTCCAACGCCCTGCCAGTGGTTCTCCGTCTCAACGATCCACAGGAACTCACCGGCTTCAAGGCCGACGATCTGGACGGCCTTTGTGATGGCCATATGACTCTTGCCAACCTCGATCAGCATCCCCGGCTTGAACATCAACGAAACACGTCAACGCTGCTTCTGCTCACTCGACCGATGTTCCCTGAGTCCAAGTTCATGACACGCAACTCCTCGCCGTCACTCAACACCAACAGCAGGCATTCGGGCGTCACCAACGTGATGCAGATGCGCCCGCTCGCGACGAACAGATCCTCCTCGCGAGGATCATCCTTCCCGAACACTGTCATGCCTCGAGGAGTCACCACCGATCCAAGAGGTGTGCTGTTCGAAATGGTTGACTTGAAAGCGTCGATCAACTTCTCTCTGATCGCTGCGAAATCCATGTTCACCCCTTGAAAGAGATGATCGCCACACCAGCGAGCACCAGAGCACATCCTACCGCGCTGGAGGCAGACGGACGCTCTCCTAACAGGACGAACGACAGCATCAGCGTGATTATTGGAGACAAAGCCGAGAGCGTGGTCACAACTCCGGCGTCGTTCCCCGACTTGAGAGCGTAGCCGAACATGATGCCGCCGAACGATGCAACGAGCGTTGCTGCCACTGTCCACGCGACCCCCTTCACGTCGACGTCGTTGACAGGAGGAGCGTACTTGATCGCCAACACAACGTAGAACGGCAGCATCGTCATGTAAACACAGGCTGCAATTATTTGATACTGAAGTGGAGAAATGCGATCTACAGCAAGCTTGCGAAGTAAAGAAGCGAGTCCAAATGCAGCAGTAGCTGTCGCAAGTATAGCAGCACGTTCACGTGTAAAAATCATGGTTTCCAACTACGATAATTGAGAATACTTGCCACAGTTGGTTTAGGAATATGAAATTCTACTACTAGAGAATCGTAAGTGCAATCACCGTCAGCATATCGTGAACGAAGTCGATTCACAATTTCCCACGTTAATTTTGCTTGTGAACTGTGTTCATCTACCTCGAATGTAACTTACGCCGGGCCGATCACGACGAAACCATCGTAATCTGCGCCAAGCAGATCGTCGACGCGCATGTCGTGCAACGTGCCTCGCTGCAGGTTACGCATGGTCGCGCGTCGAGGCCTGTCAGCGAGCTTGTCGATGATCCACATGTCGCCTTCTACGAAATCAACACGTGGCTCGCTCCAACTGTACTGGTTGTAAACACGTGGCTTCACGACCAGAACGACAGATCCCACGGTCACGTCCTCGAAGTCAACGAAGCCCTCGCTAGCAAACGTCATTTGCACAACTTCCATCCGTCAAGCACAAGCCAGGAGTCAACAGCCTCGGCTGCCTTGAAACGGTCAGGGAAGGGGCCAAACCTGCGTTCCTCTGTCTCGTTCATGCTGGTGTAACCCCACCAGTTGTCACCGTTCGACCACACAACACCAACGTCGATCCACGTGACCTGAGACCCCTTCTTGGGGTGCCATAAGAGGTTACGCTTGTAACCACGTGTGATGTCTGAGTACTGCCACACGCTGGCGACCCTCGGCGCGTCGGACATAGCCTCCAGGACATCTTCAGCACTCAATGAAAGCCAGTCGATCACAGTCGTTTCCATCCTAGCGACTCATCTGGGCAGCGAAGGAACGCGTCCAGCAACAAGTGTTGCGTGTTCGACTTGCCGACCTGACGTCGCTGCTTGATCGCCTCCTCGACGTACAGTTCAAAGTCCAACACCGTCTCATCTGTGATGACAAGCATTGGCATGCCGTCTTGCATGACGACGCCTGCTTTCAAGTTCTCGTTGTAGTACAGTGAGATCACCCGATCCTCTTGAAGATGCCCTTGTCGATCTGCCCAAGGAACAGTGGAACGTACACCAGGTCAACACCCGCGAACGTCTTGCCTTCGATGCGAATACGTGCGACGCGGATCCAGTGAGTGGTGGCGTACTCCACCTCGTTCACGACGTTCGTGAACATGCCGGCGCACCCAAGCGACGCGATAAGCTCTTGCACACCATCGTCGTTCTCAGACAGAATGACGTACATCTCTGATCCACCGTCACGGATCCACGTCGAGTGAGGGACAACGTCCCTGGCCTTCAGGGCTTCGCGGTAATCGATCATTCCTTCTCAATGAGGGATCGTAGCTTGCTTCCGTCTCCGTACCTGAAGGCTGCGAAGCGGTTCCCCTTGATGCACCGACCGTGCGTGTAGATGCCGAGCGTGTCAGCGCCACGGTGACCTTGACGCTCGCATACACTCTTGCTCTCTCTAACGCGTTCTAGCGCGATGCGAGCCTGCTTCGAGATGTCAGAGGAGCAGAGGTCAACCCGCTCTGCTTGACTGCGAGGGAGCACCTGGAAGATGCCACGTTCGCCGATCTTCCCAATGATCGTGCAGTTAGCGACACTCTTCCTGAGGCCGCTCTCCCAACGCGCGATGCGAGCGAGGGTCTCAGCCTCCCACGGTTCGGTTGTGACCGCGGCGATCCCTACGGCGGCGTCGTTGGCCACCCCAAGGTCAAGCGAGACGTTGCGAGGCTCCAACGAGAAGAGGTAGATGAAGAGAGCGCAAAGCGCGACGGTGAGGTTCATACGTTCATCGTATCACACGTGCCAACGACATCACCTCTCACAACCCTCATCTTCGTTGCGACGTCGTTCGACGTCGTCACGATCTCAAGTCTGTCACCCGAGATCAACGACAGCAGATCAAGCGACACCTCACCGCATTCGTCGTCCCATGACGTGCATGTCAAGACGAGGAAGACCGCGCCTGGATCAAAAGAGATCGGCAGCCAACGTCCGTGCAACCAGATACGGGCGTATGGTTCATCAACCTCACTGAGATCAACCCTCCCCAGCAAGACGTCGCCTTTCGTCACGTTCACACAGGCCTCACGTCGGCAAGGTCGAACATGATGAGGTAACGTCTCCCTGATTGACAAGACAACACGGTCGCACACGCGTGGACGTCGTCGTGGCTGTGAAGGTCCAACGTCTTCAACGGCAGCCCGTTGGACGGGTGAGCGTGCCCGTAGTGAAGAGAGTCATCAAGGCAGTACACGACAAGCGACTCCGTCCCCTCTTCAAGGCGGAAGGCTTCTTTGATCAGCTCGGTCACTGTATTTTCTTGACGCAAACGTCCTTCTCCTTCTCGCGAGCGACACTGACCGCGTGCCACGTGCCCGTGCTCCACGGCGACGGGAAGGCAACGAGCTCATCGCAATCGTCAACGATGAGGATGTTGCGCACGATCGGCGCCATCTTCGCTCCGTGACTAGCGTAGTCAGGCAGATGCTCCTTGACAGCAAGCCCACGCGCTCTCGCGGCGGTGACGGCGACGCTGTCCACGCCTTGCGCGCCACCCGAGACGACGATCGAACCGTCTGGAAGTTCGTTCACGAACTCGACAACGGCCTCGCAGATCTCGAGGTAACGTGTCATGTCACGTTCGTGATCGAGCGATATCTCGGGTGGCGGGCGACAGCCGATAATCCCGTAGCGACGACTCATTCTATTTCAGGATCTCAAGCCGACGAAGTTCACTCTCGTCAAGGTCGTACGTCGCGTCATCGACGAGGTGGTCGGCGAGCGTGCGGAACACCAGTGCCTTGTTGCGATGGTCCTTGATGTCCTCTTCGAGCTGCTCGACCTGATCGCCGGCGTCGAAGTGGTAGTTCGAGTTGCTGAACTTGCTCATCGTTGCGATGTTGGCGGCGGCGGTCGTGCCCGCTGCCTTGACGATGTCGACGGCGGCACGCAGCTCGGGGAGCGCCGTCTCCTTCGTGTTCGCACGACTCTCGTGGTAGTCGGAACGGTTCTTCATGTGCGCGTAGAGTTGCTCGGTGGTGAAGTGGTAACGGAGCCCTTTGACGATCGTGGTGTTTGCCATGCGACGACCTTAGGTCTCTGTTTAACTGCCGAGAAGCCCGTAGCCGAACCCGTCGAGGTTTTTGTTGATCGCGTCGCGGTAATCCCAGTTACGCAGCATCGGCGGCTCCTTGTCTTCAGGTAAGAGAACGGCGTTGAGCTCGGTGTCGCCTTGGTTGAGGAACCAAACGACGAGCTCGGCCATCTCGCGTGTGCCGAAATCCTCAGCGTCTACCTTGTAGCCATGCTTCGCGAGCAGCTCGATTGTCTCCTCAGGGAACGTCGAGTCCTCGTACTCGTTGCAGACGTTCTCAGGGGTGAAACCGTCCTTCTTGAACTTCTTCTTCGCCGCCTCGAACGCGAGGCAAACCTGTTTGAACGGCTTCGCCGCTGTCGCGTGGTAGTAGTCACACTTGCCGTGACCGTCGTCAGACCAATCGCCGATCGGGATCGTGAACGCGTGTTCTTCGGTCGTCATGCGACGATGTTACGTCGTTCAAACGTCTCGATCAGCTGAACTCTTTCCACGAAATGTTGCCAAGGAAGGATTCGGTTGTTCCTCCAACAACTTGCACGGCCAACACGATCTGATCGGTGACGCCATCGATCGTGGATCCGAGCTGTTGCCACTCGAACTCAGGTGTGAGCGCGACTTCTAGTGTGTTGTTTCCGTACCCAGACGAAAGCAAGATTCCACCTGTCAACAACTGGTTCGCCGCCGACGTGCGTGATATGTCGTACTCCACTGAGCTGCTCAACACAGGCACCCAAGACGCGCCGTCGACCCCTTGGGTTGGGTTCATCAGCAGCGCCCACCTGAACCCGTTCGTAGCGTTGGTTGTGCAGAAGATGCTTCCACCCTTCGGCACGACGAACGAGCCTGTGTAGTTGGCCTTCAACCGCATCGACATGACGGCTGATAAACCCGCGTTCGTTGCACCGCTAAGCACCGTGATGCCTCGATCGGCCGCGAAGATCGGGCGCGTGGGTTCGTAACCGGCTTCTGATTGAAGGCTTGAGCAGATCTGCTCAAATGTGCCGTTGGTGACCGCCGAGACGTTGGCGATCTCGTACCTCACTGGGAGGTTAGGTGTGGACATGTAAACGCTGCTCGACACGTTCGCGCCGTTGAACTGATGGAAGTACGTGAGCAATCCGTTGAACTCCATCCCTGCGCGCACGCGACCGGCTCCGAGCCACTGGATGTCGAAGAAGAGGATCTGCGCCTTCGTTAGATCAGCATTTATGCCAGAGCTACCCGAGCCGTTGAGCGTGTCAAGGTTCCACGACGACTGAGTTATCACCTGATCCACAGGGGTGCCTGTCACGCTTGAACGCATGACGACGTTGACGTTTCCGCCGTTGTCTTCCAAGAACACTCCGTTGCGTTCGTTGAACAACCCAACCCGCTTCCTGACGCCGGCCACGCTTGGGCCAAAAACTTGTGTTGTCATGCACAGCAAGGATTTGCCTGGCTGGTAAGGCGCGAGCATCTTCGACTGTCTGATCGCGGTCGATCCAACCGTGGAAGAACATGTCAAGACCGTCGACGCGCGCGCCACCGTGTGGCTCGCAGAAGCGTTCAATGTGAACTTATCGGACCACAAGATACTACGCGTGTCAGCTGTTTGCTTGCTGTCAAACAACGTCGTCGGTGTGCTTACGCGCAACCTACCAAACGCGTCGACAGACGGAGAGTCAGCATTTTGAGTGTAGATTTTGGGGAAGTATGCCATGTTAGGATCTCAGAAGATGTACCAAGCGCCGTTGTACGCGTACAGCGTCACAGCGGTGTTGATCGCGGTGATCACAAGAGAGTTTAGGTCATCAATGGTCTGTCCAGCCGTTGCCGCAATTGTTAGAGAGTAACCATCCAAGCTCAACTTCTTGATTTTGTACTCCAACTGATCGACTGATGTGGCGTTGGGGAGCGTCAAAACGCAGTTGGCTGTGGTTGCAACGAGGGTGCGAGGGCTTGTCACAGTGGCCACGGTCGTGGTCACCAAAGTCGCAGACTGTTGCGCCAACACCTCGCCAGAAAGCCTGATCGGCCCTTCGATGACAACACCGTTGCCGTCATACTCTGTGACGACACCTCGTGCCGAGTTGATGGTGGTCTTCACGACGCCTTAAGTAAGGTTGACTCACCAGTATCTGTTGACGATCTGAGAGATGTTAGTGCTCTTTACGTCAGGCTTTGACGGATTCGAACAGCTCAAGCATCTCACCCTCGACAAGATCGATCCTACGCTTCACATTCGTGGCGAGCTGGACGTCGCCGTTCGACTCCGCGTTCGCGAGCTCTTGTCGGTACTCGGACAGGATGAGCGCATGGGCGGCAGCGTCCATCAAAGCTGGCGCTTTGACGGCGTCAATGGCGGCCTCCATCTCCTTGTCACACGCCTTCTTGCCTAACGAAACCTGGTACAACCACTCGATCAACGCTTCATCCACTGTCCTACGTATCCAGGTGACATTCGCTGACCTGTTGATTGGCGACGTCTTCATCTTGCGGTGGTGGCTAGACGATGACCCGGTCCTACGTCATTACCTTGTGGCTCGCAAGGAAGGCACGAAACTCTTCATATTGCGGCTTGAAGCGGACTCAACCAGACTGAGCGAGATCGACTCGTCGATGTTTGACGAATGTGCGTCACGACGTGAGATCACGCTTGTTGATGTCTACCACCTCCACGATCCAAGTGAAATCGCCTCAGATTCTGGAGACACGATCCAACTGTTGAACGAGTAGACCATGAGCAGCATCCCACAGTCGAGCTCAACGTCAAGGTTCGCGTCGCCTGATATCCTCTTGTAACGGAGGAGTCGACCAGAGAATCCTGACATGAGCACATGATCCACGCCGATCAACGCTCCTGCTCGCAGGTAAGAAGGACGCTGCTCCGATCCCAAACGGTTGTCCGAGACGTCAGCGAACACGCCCCACATATCCTCGGGGAACTGCGTGTCGTAGACGACGCCGTACGCGAGGTCGCGGATGTTCACTCCTCGTGCTCCACCATGTCGCAGTGGTGCTTGCCGCACTTGGGCCGCTTGACGCTCTTCGCCATGACCGCGCAGCGCTCGATCGGGTCGCGGTAGCCGACGGCCGACTTAATCGTCGGGCAACTCCACAATCTCAATTCTTTAGGCTTGCGACTGAAGAACATGATAAGACCACGATAGAACAACGCGACGGCGAAAAGAGCGACGGACACCGGCCACATCAAACACCCTAACCCACCAAACATCAGTCGGGCGTCTGTGTCACTGACTTCGGCGCGTGGTCTCATGTCAAAGAATGTGCTTCCTTTCACATCGAGGTACGCGAGCACGATGAACGAGACGATGACGCCCAGAAGGTAGAAGAATGCGACCATGAGCCACTCTACCTCTGAACGCCTCGAACAACACTCTCCACGTGTTCAACGGCAAGAGGCTTACTTTGACGCGTGGTGAAGCATAATGCCGATGTGAACGTGTCACACCAATGGGTTCGGGTGCCGATCGGCCGTTGGATGCGTCGAACAGACAGCAGAGACGACATGACACACTACCCGATCCTCGCCTACGGGCTTGAGGGTGCCACCCTCGTCATTTGGAATGACGGCACCCACACGCTTGATTCCGAGAGTGAAAGCTTCCCGTCCGTGAATTGGGAGATATGGAGTGAGGTGGAGTGACGTCGATATCTCAATGCAACATTGTCACCATTGGTTGCCAATCATCCATATCAACAGATGGGTGTTGGGGCGAGGTTGAACCAGGAGACGCGATCGTGTATGAGGATGGCACCTCGTATTACATAGAAAGCGTTGCGGTGCGGGAAATTCATCACTTGACATTCGTCGTGCGTTGCATAGTTTCCGCCGATGAAAGGATACAGAATTTTGGGGACATAGCATGCATGTATGCTGGAACGTACGAACGGCACAACAACGTCATCGTCGTCAAAAGCTCACGATCATCCCTGTGAGACGCGCAACGGTGACGAATCTTGATGAGCAACGACCGGAGTGATGATCTCGAGTTACTCTAAGATCAGCACAACCATGGAACACACGTACGACCTCTTCAACGCTCTGATCACGGAGTTCGGATACTCCTCGTACCTCGAGATCGGGTGCAAGGACAACACGACGTTCTCGAGAGTGAAAGCCGATCGCAAGGTAGGGGTTGACCCTGACCGTGGCGGCACGTTACGCATGACGAGCAATGCCTACTTCAAGTCGTTCGACGACAGGTACGATCTTGTCTTCATCGATGGGTTGCACGAACGTGAGCAGGTGCTGCGTGACTTCGAGAACGTGTTGCCGCGCCTCAACCCAAACGGGACAATTGTGCTGCACGACTGCGATCCCCCAAGTGAAGTGCGACAGCAGGTGCCGCAAGCGCCCGGGCAACGCGGCTGGTGTGGGAACTGCTGGCAGGCGTTCGTTGACCTGCGTGCGCGTCCAAACGTGGATTGCGTCTGCACGACCTTCGACATGGGCATGGGCATCGTGAGAGTGAGGCCAAACACCGACATCGTCACGTTGAGCAAGCATCGGTCAGAGTTGACGTGGGGCGACTTCGTGGAGAACAGGGAACGGTGGCTTCGTCTCACACCGACCGACGGCCTGATCGACTGGATCAAATGAATCGCATCGTCACATGGGCAGACCTCCAGCCAGGTGACGTGCTCATGAACGACAATGACTTCCCCGTGGTTGTTGTGCTTGAATGTGTTTCTCTTGAAAACACGTTCGTCTGGTTCAACATGTACGGTCGTGACGCAGGTCAAGCTTTTAACTGCGACTTCGCCGGCGCACAGATGTGGACGGAGTTGCTGTGGAAGAGCTACAAGACTGTGCTGCGTGGCAACAAAGTGGTCAATGTGACGAAGAAGAGTAAGTCTGCTTTCTGAGGCGAGCCAGAATGGCCTCATGAAGACCCCCATGACCAAGGAAGAGTTTCGCGCTGGCCTCAACGACATGCTCGCCGACGCGGCTGACCCGAACGGCGAGCTCGCTTACATCCTGAAGGATGGCAAGGAGTTCATCGCCGACTCCGCGCAGTTCGACCCAACCTTCGCGGCGAAGCTGCAGACCATCCTCGACAGCTTCACCGACCTCGTCACGTACGTCAAGTCCCGGAACGAGCGTAGCTGACCGCAAGCTTCGCCTAACGAACACAGAAAGCAAGACAATGCCCGCCAAGAAGACCGCTGTCACTCGCAAGTTCCTCAATCGTCTCGCGAACCGCATCTACAACCCCACAGACCGCTCGTTCCTGCGCCTCTGCAACGGCACGCTTCAGAACGGCCCCGATCCGACCAACAAACGTCGACCGATGCACTGCGGCCTCGGCGAGCTGTACTTCGCCATGACGGGTCGACAGCCCGACGACATGGGCATCGACGAGGAAGACGTCGTCGAGCTCGCGGTCAAACTCTCCCCGATCGCGGGCCTCCGTCAGAAGGCCGAGCGAGAGGAAGTTGCCAACTACAAGAAGGCGGTTTCCGTCATCGAGAAGCTGACGCTCTCTGACGAACTGAAGACGTCGCTTGTCGACGAAGTCGAGTACGCCAAAGACCAACTCAATGTGCACCTGGATGAAGACGATCGCGATGACATGGAGCATCATTTCCGCGAGGCTCTCTACTCCATTCCGACCGTGAACGACGACAACTGCAGCAATGACACGTGCAAGGTCACGGACTACCGCACGCGTTCCAGGCGTGTCGCCGCGAAGCTGCGTGAAGCAGCCAAGTTGCTGCCGTGAGCGACGTCAAGATGGTCCTTGCTGTGCGTAAGGATCTCTCCATGACTAAGGGGAAAATTGCGGCTCAATGCGCTCACGCCGCCATGAAGTTCCTCGCCGATCAGTACAAGGACGGTGACGCTTCCCTCGTCGCCTACCTCACCCCACCTCAGATCGCCTGGCTCACCGGCGCCTTCGCGAAGGTCGTGGTGTACGTTGAGTCAGAGCAGGAGATGCTCGACCTGATCGAGGCCGGCAAGCGTGCAGCCATCGACGTGCGCAGCATCGTTGACTCCGGTCGCACCATGTTCCACGGCGTGCCAACCCTAACCGTCGCTGCCTTCGGACCAGACGATGTCACCAAGCTCAACCACGTCACGGGACACCTCAAACTGCTGTGAGACGTTCGCTTAGTCTCACAGTGACGAACAACGTAATCGTTCCAGATCCTGGTGACATACTCGTCTACCACCAGTTCAACGACGAAGAAGACATCATTCTGGTCTACCTGTACCGTCGCCCCGAAGGCGCGTACGTCGTCATGGATCTAGAACGTGGAGATCTTGTCAACGTCGGGCAGTTCAACGAGGGCTCTGACCAAGGCGACTTTGAGAGGTTCAGATGACGCCGGAGGTTGGGCAGGTGTGGCTGTTTCACTGCGTCGGGAAGGACTTGCTCTGCTTGCTCGTGGGAAGGAACCCTTACGGATCGTTCGACATGCTCGTTCTCGAGGAAGGTCGCGTCACGAAGCATTGGGCCATGCCGGTCTTCGGCACCCACCCAGGTGAGTGGGAGAGGTTCGTGTGAAGTTCAAAAGCAGTGACATCAAGCCGGGTGATCACCTCGTCTGGGCCACGACAAACAACAACGCAAGGTTGGAGGTCGTTGTCGTGAACGTGGATCACGTCAACCGATGTTGGACGCATCTCTACATCTTGAGCGATCACCGACCTGAGTACGAGGGTGAGTTCTACACGACGCCAGAGTCATCGCCCACATCATGAGAGCTTGTGTGGGACAACGCTGAGATCGTGTTGAGGGCGAAGTGAGCGTCACGTACCAAACTGGGCAGGTGTGGTGTTGGAACAAGCGGCATCATTGCATGCTCATCCGTTACGTCAAGTACAACTGGGTGGAGCGACATGAGGTGTGGGACGTGCTCGATCTGGATACGCCTGAAGCGGGTCGCGTTTGTGGAGCACTCCTTCACGCTGACGTGGCAAGCGGTGATGGCTCTGGTTGGGAACGGATCGCGTGAACATTTACCACGTTGGAGATGTTGTGCATGTTACGGTGCCTGGCTGGGGTCGTGACATGTATCTTCTCATTATGAGTGAAGCAACTTCTCGAATGGATCAGATCGGTGTCCATCGAATCTGGTACAATTACGTGAATCTCGAGGACGGCGTGACACGAGATTTCGAGATTGGATCATTGATAGCAATGCATATGGAACATGTTGTTTGACGTACCCCGTTGGGCAGGTATGGCGCGGGTGGCCAGGCTGGGGCGAAGGCAAAGACGGTGTCTTGTGCCTTGTCTTGAGGAACCAGAACTACTGGGTCACCTTGCTGAATCTGGAGTCGGGATCTGTGGAGGATTCCTTGATGTTGGCCTTCGTGAAGAACTGCTTCAAGGAGCGGATCGCGTGATGTCCAGCGACCCCATGATCCACACGATTCCCACGCTTGAGCATGAGCCGTCGATCGGTCAGGTGTGGCGTTGGTACGTTGAGAACTGGGACGAGTTGTGGCTACTTTTGGCCAACCCACACCTGAACGACGGTGCGTGGGACGCGTTGAACCTTGACACAGGAAAGGTAGAGACGGTGATGCCGTACCTGTCAGCAGGGCAGTGGGAGCTTGTTCAGAGTGACGTTGACGTCGCGAGAGTGTTACAGTCATCGCATGACACACCCTGAACGCGGCCCAACTGTCCATTGGTGCGACAAGCATGCGCGACCAGGCGGTCACACTAACTGTCTCACTTGCGCGTGTGAGGAACTGAGCGATGCTCTCAGCGAGATCGACTACGCGATCGGCAAGCCGAACGAGATGCATGTGTCCGATTACGACGTGCACGCTGACCCTCAGACGGTCGTGGAGCGTATAACGGAGCTCACGGTGTGGACCGTCAAGGCGTTCGACTTCCTCTACGACCTCGCGTCGCGCCCGTGCACGTACGACGAATGTGTCGGAGACTGCACGACGTGCCGCGCGCAACAGCTTACTTTAGACAAAGACTCAGAGCCGTCACGACGATCACTGGGTTCGCCCAGCGTTGCAACGTGTGACGGTGAAGCTCGATCACGATCGATTGAACTTCCCTCTCCCCCGGCGGAGGCTCGCGAGAGCCGGGGAGCTAATCACACTTGCGTCAACACGGCTACTACCACCGATGGCAGCATCTTGCCACCGTGTCCGGCTTGCATGCTCAAAGGAGAACGATGAGGCTCGTTGACCTTCAGCCTGGTGACGTCGTTGAGTACCCAACGTCCAGCTTTTCGTGGGTGATGCTTCGACTCGAGTCCAGCACACGCACGTTTCAGTGGGCGCCGGTGCCGAGTCGCTTCGAGCTCAACCGAGTTGAGCACAAGCCGAGGTGGTCGCCACCACACAGCGAGGAGGCGTGGTACGCTGAGGTTGAAGCGATCGTGAAGCCGTACCGACGATGAGCGTGACGTGATGGCGTTGCTGTGGCAAGACGTTGAGCCAGGGTGGGTGGTGTCAGACGGGGAAAATCTCTACGTTGTCACTGACACGATGTTTCGCGCCGATGATGGTCATCACCCGTTCCTTGTCGTTCACGTCTACTGTTTGACAAACGAGAAGATCGGCGGATCTCACGTGTACAGCCCATTCACTACAACCCAGACCAGACGATCCGCTTTCTACGATCTCCAGTGGGACGAAGTTTGGAGGACTGATGAAAGTCTACAAGCCTAACGACTTGATCCCAGGTGACGTGATCGAACACTGCTACGGTGGGATCCTGTTGGTGCTTCGAGTCAACAAGGCCGACAAGGAGATCGAGACCGTCATGCTGAGCGGTGTCACGTGGTTGAACAGGCAACCAGGCGAGAAGTTGACGACGAGGTTCACAAGCAAACAGTGGAAACGCTTCGACCCGAATTACCTGTACCACAGTCGCGGATGGGCGTTCATCACAGAGCACGCGTCGATGCACAGGAGTGAGACGATGATCACATGATGTGGGGCGAGGTTCGTGCTGGCAACGTCTTCCAGATACGCCTGTCTAAAGAGGATGACGTGTGGGTCGTGTTGAACGTCAAGCCAAGTCTCTTTGCTGAGACGTTTGTGCTGATCCGTTACGCGTTCATCCACAACCTCGGAGAGTTCGACAGCGTCTCAGAGTTCAACGTTGACCCCAACACGCCTGTCGACTACGATCCCTTGTTTGACGTGGGCGCAACGTGATCAGGCCGGGTGACATCATGTGGCACGTGTCGAACGAAGAACACGACATGCTGTACCTTGTGATCGACGTGAACGACTCGAGCGCAACGATGAGGTTCATGTGCTTGGAGACCAGCGAGAGTTTCACGCTTGACGCCAAGACACTTGGTCAGCTCATCAGGAAAAGGTTGGTCTACTTCACGTGACGGATCACCGTGGCGTGATCCTGTGGGCAGTCATGGAAGGCGCATCGCCGAAGCCTTACCTCTGCATCGGTCGTGTGAACGGAGGCTTGAGAGACAGGATCACTGAGTCGATCTCTGTCACGTTGGTTGATCTGGAGTACGGCGAGCCGATCGTTCTCCTCATGCGTGACATCGATCACCTAATCGAGCGCGAGAGCGTGTACTGGGAGGGGGAATCGTGAGTCGTGTTGGCCAGGTGTGGGCGTGTGTTGGTGAACCTGACATGATCCGTGTCTTGCTAAAGCAGCTGCCGACGTTACCCAATGGGAACGAGAGCTACCTCGCGCTTTACTTGGATTCGGTCGAGATCGACGACTTCGACACCGATTCTCTGGAGAGTGACGAGCTGTGGGAGAGGCTCGCGTAAACGTGTACTTCTCTACTGAAGAGTAGTACCGTGAACGTGGGATGTACAGGATCGGCGAAGTGTGGGAGTGGCGTGGCCACGTGTACCTCCTGCTTGATAGGAACCTAGGCAAGGAGGCTTGGGCAACCATTCGCTCGGACTACCAGCAGATCTGGGAAGCGTTCAGCCTCATTGACGGCGTCCCGTGTCAGATCAGAATGCATCCGAACGTGTACAACGACGTGGACAAATGGGTGAAACTGTCATGACCTTCTCAAAATACAAGCAGTTCGATCCTGACCCAGGCGACGTGTGGTCGGTGTCCACGTACGACGTTCACGGGAAGGAAGAGCCTGGCACGTACGTCTACTACTTCGTTGAGAGGTTGCCGCCAACGGAGGCCTCAGCTCGTTTCGCTTCAAGCTTCCACACCTGGAAGGTGCTTGTGCTTGAAGCGGGAAAGCTTGCTTTTCATTCACACATCATCGCTGGCACTGTGGTAGAAAGCCAGTTTGACGGGGTGAGCACTGGCTACGGGCCTCTCGGTTGTGAACACGACGAGGGTTGGGACTCGTACGACAACTGCTTCACGAGGTTGGCGTGAGAACCTGGGTCATCAAACCGAACATGTCTCACTCGACGGTTGGCCGCAAGCCGTGGCCTGACGACATGCTGTGCTGCGAGCTCGATGACGGTCGTCTCCTGTTTGTCTACTGGAGCGGTGGACACGACATCGAGCGGGCTGACACGGGGTTGCCAACCGATCACATGTGGGACTGCTTCGAGTCGGAGGCAGTGTGATGTTCTTCCAAGAGTGCGATGAACACGGCATACCGATCGGGCCGAGATTCTCAAATGAGAATCTGAAACTTGAAATGACGACGCGTGTTCGTTTCCCTGTGGGTTCTGTGCATTCGTGGATCCAAAAGTATGACGGTGTGGAACAGATCTTCATCGTTCTCGAGGAAGCCTACCTGCACCGTTACCAGACGATGAACGTCAACTCAACGATGGGGCCGTACGTCAACTCAACGATGGGGCCGTGGGACACAATAGTCAACGTGAGGATCGTCAGTCTACTGAACGGCAAGAAATCATCTTTCTGCGCCACGTCCGACATGGACAAAGAATCGACGAGGATCGCGTGAGTTGCCTCGGTCAGGTGTGGTACTGCAACGATCCACAGTTGACCCACGATCATTGGGTGTACGTTGTGGTCTCAGAAGACAGTCGGTACGTCACGCTCCTCATGCTCGTCGCTAGTCACGAGTTCTGTGGAACGACGATCAGGATGGCGACCGGCTTCGTTGAGTCGAACGATCCGTCGTGGAGGATCGCGTGAGCGACCGTCGCGGTCAACTTTGGGTGCGGCGCGGAGGAGCGTTCCAACGTCCAACTGAGATTGTTTACTACGTGATCGGCTCTACGATGTACAGCTACAAGATCGTCAACATGGATGACAGCACAGTGAAGACGATCAAGAAGCATGTGCTTGACAGCGCCTCAAGATCGATGAAGAGCTTTATCAGCGTGACACTCCCGTGGGATGTTTGGTGGGAGAGGATCGCGTGAGCCGCTTTGGCCAGGTGTGGGTTGGCCCACGTGATGTTGGCGCGTACCTTGTCTTGGGACGAGCAGACGACATGATCGATGACGAAGACCACAGGCTCAAGACATGCGAAGCGTTGAACCTGATGACAGGACGTGTTGTGGAGTTCATCGTCTTCGGGCTTGAAGACTCCCAGTGGATGAGGTACTCGTGAGCCCACTCGTGCCTGATCTCTTACGCTCAGGTGAAGTGTGGGAGTACACGCACGACGACGGTCGTCGCACGGCGTACGTGGTGTTGCGTCGCATGAACACGTACCCTGCAGAGTGTCACACGGCGATCAACCTAGACAAAGGCAGCGAATGTTGGCTGTACGAGGTGAGCCTACTCCAGAAGTGGGAGAGGATCGCGTAGCTGCAACATCATGGTAGGATGAGGTCATGAGCTCACGTGTCAACCCGAACTTCGACGGTGGACTCCCCGGCGACGTGTTCGAGTGGGAAGGCAACCACGATTGCCATTACCTTGTCCAGATCGATCACAAGGCTCCGCAAGGCGTCATGTGGCGCACCGTGAACCTCACGGTTGGCGTTCCTGACGAGATCTTCATGAACAGCCGTGACAGGTTCAACGGTTGGAGGAAGGTCACGTGAAGATCGAAGTTGGCCAAACTTGGAAGGTCGTTGATCACGCGGAGGGTGGTTTATTCTTGTTGCTTGAAAAAGTGCCAGAGGGTTGGCGCGCTCTCTGTTTGGACGTGGGCGAGATAACGATCGTTCGAACCGTTGGCAATCGCGATTGGGTCTTGATTGAGATGAACTTACAAGATGCGTCTCGAGCGTCTGGGCAAGTCTGGATCTTGAAGGCTTGGCCAAATCGCTTTTTCTGCTTGCTGTATCGCGATGACCTTCGGAACGATCCAGACGTCGAGGTGTGGGCGGTCATGGATCTTGAGACGGGCGAACTGCATGACGCGAACTTCATGGTGACCGCGCCCACGAAGAACGTGAGAGTCGCGTGAGGGTCTGGCTGTCAGATCGCCCAGACGAGGGTGGACTGCTCATGTGCGTGGAGCTTGAGGGTCAAATGGTGGCGTACATCGAGTGGAACGGAAACTTCACGGTGTTCGATTTCGAGGACGGAGGTGGGTGGCACGTTCCGATCGTGCAGCCCGGTGGCTGGCGGTTGGCTGAATGGGATGGATCGTGAGGGTCAGCGTGTACAACGACAGCGATCGAGGGCGTGGCAAGTACGTCATGATGATCGTTGAACTGTCGAAGCGTCGCGTGTTGCTCTTCTACGAGGACGGAAGCACAGAGGAGGATTACGCTGAGAAGAGCGATTTTGAAGAGACAAAAGGGTGGGAGACGTTCACATCGTGACGACCCATCGCACATGGCTCTGGGAAGGCGTCAACGCGTGGGAAGAGATCATCATGCTCCTCGTGTGGGACGGGGAGCATGTCGTCGGCATCACGTTCGGCGGGTACGTGACGTCTGACGTCCACGCGCGTGAGCAACTCCACTTCGCGATGGACGTCAACTGGCCTGGTTGGTGGACGGAGGTGCTGTGATGTCTCAACCTGCTGTGTGGTTGTTTGAGTCTGAGACTGGTGTCTCTTACTCATCTGATTACTTGATGTTGGTCGTGAGGCACAACGGCGTCTACGTTGGCATCACGTTCGACGGCGCGTCAGCCAGCGACACGCGTTTGAGGAACGAGGTCAACGCCATCGAAAGACAATTCGCGTCCACCGGATGGGAGAGGATCGCGTGAAGACCGTTATCTGGCGCGAGTGGATGAGTGCTCCTAGTTGCTACATCATGCTGATCACGGAGGTTGACGGAGTGGTCACAGGCATTCTGTTTGATGGTCGAGACGCACGTGCAGAAGTTTCGCAGCATAAACTTGAATCAGTGCTGAAAGATCCTATCTCGCTCACGTGGTGGGACGTGTTCACGTGAACATACGCGTCTTTGAGAACGTGACGTGGCCCGAGCTCATCGTCATTCACTACAGCGATGACGAAGTTTACAGCATCGACGAGGATGGCATGAGAAAACTCCATGAAACCGTCGCCCCGCGGTGGATGAATGTGCCAGATGAAGGCACTAAGAGTTGGAGGAGGATCGCGTGAGTCGAGATGTGAACCTCAAGGTGGGGACCGTGTTGCTGTCTGTGCATCACGAGGAAGCGTGGCTCATGCTTGACGTGAGCGTGGACTGGCGCAACGGCATCTCGAAGTGCAAGTGGCTCTCATTGCATAGCTCAGACATCGTGGTGACCCACACCCTCACTGAAAGTGAGCTGCTCCACTACAGCGTTGTGGAGCCTGGGTAAGAGTCAGGATCGACACGATCATGGTGTACCATGCGAGCATGCTGGTGTTGCCGTGAGGACGTGGCTGTGGGAAGGTGAAGGGCCGTTCTACGACGCTTGGATCATGATCCTTGTTATGCACGATGGTCGTGGCTACGGCATCTCGTACGGCGGCGGGCAAGCAGACCAGTCGGATGTTGACTTCATGTTGAACATGGTGCTTCCGTGCCTCAACCCAGAGGAAGAGATGTCTTGGAGGGAGTTCAAATGAGCGGTGAACGCAACACATGGAAGATTGCTTTTGCACAAGTGTCACTGTTCTTTTGGCCAACGGTTTGGGCCCTCAGGGTTACAGGTAAGCTGAAGTCGTGAGCAAGGTTTGCGAGTGGTTAAAGTGCTGCTTGGCTGAGGATGCCCAACAGCGGCAACGACGAGTGGATGCTGCTGTGAAGGATCTCCACATGACGTCGGTGCCTGCCGTCACAGTGCATGTTGGGGACGTGATCGTCGAGGAGAGGGATCTCTTGCTATTGGTGCTGCGTGTTGAAGGGTTCGCGTCGGGTGAGCTGGTGCGTTTCTGGACGCTCAACCTCGACGCACCCGAGTACGGAGTGCGACCGCAGACGTACAAGCTCGGTCGTCGGTTGCTCGTGGTGTCAAAGTGAGGTGCGCCGTGCCTACCTCACCACGCGGATCTGGCGTGATTCTCATCGTTCAGCTCAACAGATGGCACGCGATCTGGTTCTACGCGAACGGGGATGTGGATGTTTCCAACACATACAAAGAGCTATTTGAGCCTGTTCCCGGGTGGGATATACACGAGTGAGGCGCAACATCTTCAAGCTTGGAGTTGTGTATCGGTACACGATCAACGACGACCTGTACGCCGTCGTGTGTCTGCTTGATGGATTTGGTTCGCACGTCTGGCTCAAGCTCACAGGCGAACAAGACAGTTTGACGGGAAGGTGTGACGTCAAAGATTGCGCGCATCACTTTTGGGATCGCTTCGAACTGGTGTCAACGTGATGCATCTGTCTGATTTCAAACCCGGCCTCGTGTACGAAGAGAGAGACGATGTCAATGGTGACCGTATCTGGATCGTCATCGACGTGAAAGAGCGCAACGATCGCAACGTCTATTTGACCGAGCTAGAGCTTGTTGGCATGCGTGAAGGCAAGGTCGCGACCGTCACGGTGCCGCTGTTGGTGTTGCAACACTACAACATCCTCTCGGAGGGCGTATGAACTGGGGAGATCTGCAAGTGGGAGACGTCATCCACAGCGTCAACGGTTTCGCGTCTTGGATGCTTGTCGATCGCGAGCATTCAAGCGTCTACGAACGACTAGAGTACGCTGAGTTCTCGTGGTTGTCGCTTGACAACGCCACACAGGTGACCACACACAACCAGATCTGCGGTGTGATCGGCAAGGATTACTACTGTCTGAGAGACACGCATTTCGTGTCACCGGCGATCAAGTGATACGCACATGGGTGTGGCAACTCCGATCGGAGGAGTTGTCCTGCGAAGGTTACATTATGCTCCTCATCTTGGCGTCGAATGGAGACGTTTGCAGCGTCTGCTTCAACGGTCAGGCTGGTAACGTTGATTTAGCAACGAAGTACATGGTCTCCGCGTTGGCGGGCAACACTGCGTGGAAGGAGCTGACGTGAGCCCGCATGATGTCAAGCTTGGGTTGGTCTACCGTTGGCGTCGACTCGGCCCTCTGTACCTCGTGGTGGAGTTGCTTGAACAGGATGGGCTCGTTGGCGGGCACAAGTGGATGAGCCTTGAGGGCCTTCTTCCGTCTGGCGTCATGAATGGAACGAGCAACGTGAACCCCGACATGCTGTGGCACAACTTTCAGCTGCTTGACCTAGACTCAGGGACCGAGCAGTGAAGGTCACGATGCGAGGCTGGCCGCAGCGAGAAGAGCGACATCCAGAAGAGCTCATGTTGATCGTCGAGGTTGATACAGTCACGGTAGCTCTGGTGTATTTCAACGGACATGCGAAGCTTGCTGAGAGAGATTACAGCGACTTCGTGCCAATGGATGGTTGGGAGACGTTCACGTGAGAGACATCGAGACGTACGTGCGTGTGCCCATCGACAGGAATCCTAACAACCCGTTCACCTACTCGGTCGTGCGCACTCACATCGAAGCTCGCACTTGGTTGGTGTTGCGCGACGACGGTGGGTACGATCTCTACGAGGCTTTCAACGGGTGGGATGAGTCCCAATGGGTGAAGCTTTGACCACCTGGCTGTGGACGAGCATCGCTGTGGATTACTACGTGATGATGATCGTGACTCGCGATGAACAACCGATCTTTGGCATCATGTTCGTCGGGTTGATCGTTGAACCGCGACGCCTCGTTGAAACGTGGGAAGCCTCGAACTGGCTGACTCGTGACGCTTGGGAAGAATACACGTGAAGTACAGCGAGCTCAAACCGGGCGACGTCTTCTTCACTGATGAAGTGCATTCGTCCATCTGGCTGGTGCTGAGCTGTGAACTGATCGGCCCGTACGGTGACGATCGTGAGCTTGTCATGTACCGACTCGACGCTGGGCATGTCAAGATGTCATGGACGGTCGAGTCGAACCAGTTGGTCTCTCCGAGAGTACTTCGGAGCGAAACAACGTGAGAGCCTACACCCAGAGGGACACGAATTTCTCGCCGTCGGTCTTCGTGGTCGTCGTCGAGCATGACGGGGTCTTCTACACGATCAACAACCACGGCATGCGTAAGCTGCAAGACGACCTTCAAAAGCTGTGGGCTGGCGACGCGCACAAGATTGACGACGGCAGCCTGCTTGACACGAGCTGGGTGCTGCTGTGAGGATCTCCGACGTCAAGCCGGGTCTGGTGTACGAGAGCGACCACGACGACGTCGTGTGGCTTGTCTTGAGCGTGACTCGTGTGGACGGCACCACAATAAAGACCGTGGAGCTGATGTTGCTCGGCGACGGTGCGGGGCACGTGGATGATGACGTCACGATGTCCGTCGACTCCACTGGCCTAGTCACCGGCTACCGACTCGTCGCGGAGGGTAAATGAGGTGGGACAGTCTCAAGCCAGGCGACGTGCTGATCCACGATGGCTACCCAACAACTCTGGGGGTGCATATGGTGTTGTCCGTCGCGATCGGCGCAGTGAGTGACAACTACGACACGTTGCTGTGTGTTGCCTCGTTGGACGACGGTAAGCAAGCTGTGTGGGAGTGTGACACGTACGTCGGCAGATCTTACAGCGTGATCCGCGGGCGGAACGAACTCGAGGGAAAGTCATGATCCGCGACGACGTCAAAGTTGGAGCCGTCTTCGACTCCCACGGCGTGATCTACCTCATCCTCTCATGCAGCCTCGATCGGCGGATCGTCGAGACGTTCGAGCTGTACCCGTCAACAAACGCGGATCTTGTATATTACATGCTTGGCACCGACGCCGCATTAGAACACTTGTCCCTCATCGCGGATGGCTCATGAAACGTGAAGATTTCAAGGCAGGCATGGTGTACGCGCGCGGTGAGCAAGTCTGGCTCGTGGTCAACGTGGAGGCAGACGAGCGAGGTGACCTCATCGTCGAGGAGCTAAGCCTGTCTGGTAGGGGTGAGGGCATGTTGAACAGCTGGACCATCTCGAAGCACATGTTCGCTCGACACGCGCTCAAGTACGAGATCGTCACGGAGGGCACGTGAGACGAAACTGGTCTGACCTCAAGCCAGGCGACGTGCTTGAGTACGAAGAAAGGTACGCGAATCAAGCGGAGTGTTACCTGGTGCTGAACGTGACGTGGAGCGACCTCGGCGACGACATTGTCCTGCTTGACCTGCTAAGTCTGGAAAGCGGTATTCGTTATCCGAATCACGCCTGCTTACCCGACTTGATCCCCAAGGGCATCAACGTATTGGTGAGTCAATGAACTGGTCCGAGCTCAAGCCAGGCGACGTGTTGATGTGTGGTACTGGACCTTTCACGTGTTCAACGATCCTCGTCGTTAAGGTCGACGGAGTGGCGATCACCTTCTTCGACGTCGAACGCGGCACGCTCTACACGAACACCTCCGCTGGCGGCTCGCAAGCGTCCGTCGAGTACCACTACACCGTCATCGAGGGCGCATGAAGTACAACGAGCTCAAGCTAGGGGACGTGATGCTCGGCACAGACAGGCACGCCGAAGACAGGGTCAAGGACAACGACTGGGTGCTGGTGGAGAACGACCTCGACGTGGCGCAGACGTTCCTCAACCTGCACAGCGGGAAGACCGTGCGGCTCACCAACAAGTACAACGGTCACATCAACGTCGAACGTTGCTACAGCGTCATGCGCGAGGCAAGCCTCGTCCAGCGAGCGAACGTCAAGGTCGAAGAGGGCACGTGAGGTTCAACGAGCTCAAGCCGGGCGACGTGATGCTGCGCAAGAACCACGTCCCCGACGCCAACGACGTCTGGCTGGTGCTCGACGTGAGCGAGGGCCAGCTGCACTGGCTGAGCCTCAGGACCGGTCACACGATGCACACGACGGCGTCCTCCGACCCATGCACGCCGAGCTACGACGTCGTCAGACGGCTCAACGTCGGCGACCCGGCGGGCACGTGAGCCAAGATCCCCAGGACGGCGAAGGACACGCGGCCGGAAGGCCAAGCGGGATCGCGGGCAGAGCGTGGGTGAGGGAGGGATCTCTAGGGAAGGACAAGCCAAACGCGAAGTGGCCGGCGGGGAGATCGAGAGGGAGGACGGTGTACATCCTGGAGCTCCCAGGCGGGGCAGGGTGCCTGCGCGTCTCAGAGGACGGGACGCACAGGGTGAGCGAGAGGTTCTCCCCTCCGGAGGGCGACGACTGGACCGCGCTGCACGACGAATGGTCGAACGCGCAAGCTGCAGACATCGCAGGGCAAAGGCACGCAGCCAAGCAGGAACGTAAGAGACACGCGGCCGTCAAGCAGGCCGAGTCGGACGCGCGTGTCAGGGCGGCGAGACGCGTGCTTGGCCTGCCTGAGTGAGGGCGTGTCGGGGCCACGACGTCAGGGCGTGATCGGGCCGTGTCAGGGCTTGCAAGGAGCGCGTCAGGGGCGCGTCAGAGGCGTGTCAGGGGCGCGTCAGGGCCGAGCGGAGTCCGAGGTTCACAGGGGAGCGTCAACGGCTGCACTTGAACACCTGGCACCCAAGCCACCCACGCTTGCAAACCGCGTGTTACTTCACCTTTCCGCCCAAGCATGGCCCTTGATCAGCCTCCACCCCTTGATCTCGGCGGTGGACGGCGTCATCCTCACCTCGTGCGCGTCGTCGAGCGACAGCCAGTGCGTCTCGCGCTCCGTTCTCGCGACCAGCAGGAACGCGTCGACCCCACGGCCCAGCACCACGTCGCCCGCGCGCAGCTCGTCCCACCTCACGCTCGGCCCCTAATCACCGCGTAGTTGTCCTCTAGCGTGCAATCCAGGGTGTAGGTGACCTCGTGCGCGTCGTCGAGCGACATCCACCGGGTGTGACCGTCGACGTGCTTCAGCACGACCCACACCTGCCCTCGGCCGTCCTTCGCGTAGATGCAGTCGCCTGGGGCGAGCTCAGAGAACTTCATGAGCTTTTATGCCCTGTTTGCCCTCGAAAGCGAGCCTTTTGCCCGTCAAGAGATCGACGACGCGCTAGGTAACAGGTGAGCCAACCGGAACTAGACCTCGCCAAGCCAACACCGCAACGTAGCTGACACTCAACTTCGGGGGAGATCCGGCGCTACAAACTGCTCTGAAGGTGAGTTGAGGCCAACCGAAGGAAGGCCGTCGGCCTCTGGGAACCTGGTGACCCCCGGATAAAGGAACGCACCCTCCCCTGCTAGAGTCGCGTCCGCTGTCGGACCCTCTTCGCCCTCACCCAACCCTCAACTGCTCCCACCCAAACGGGAAAGTGCTCGCGCTGAAACGGCTTTCTTAACAAGCTCGTTTCACCTTTAGCACTTAACGCGTTACGCTGATCTGGTGCAGCTCCGTTGCTACTTGTTCTCCAGTTGCCTAGGCGAGCTGTACCGTTGGTACGAGGAGCTGCCCGGTGAGCGCATGCGAGTTGTGTTGGTGCTTGGCGAGTACACCGAGGGGCGTTGGCGCATGCGTGCCCCCGACGTCGCTGGCGTGCTCTCTCAAGGTGTGTTTGACAAGAGAGGGGACGTGGAGCGTGTCTGTTGAGGTCGGCGTCCCGCTGTTCGACGAGCTGCGCACCAGGGACGGCGTCATCTGGGTGTACTACCCACTCGAGGTCGTCCCGCACGGCTGGCGCTGCGACCTGATGACGATCCACGGGGACGTGGTGGACGTGAGGGCGAGCGTGACCTTCTCTGACCGCTTCCTCTTGAGCTGTCAGGAGGAGTTGACCAATGAGTGACGTCGGCTGCGTCGGACAGGTGTGGGAGGACCTCACCACCAAGCACATCTGGCTGCTGCTGGGCAGGGACCCCCACTACGGCGAGTGGAAGATGTTCTGCCTCACCGGAACCAGCGTCAGCTGGGCGGGCGACATCTGGTTCGGCAACCAGCACACCAGGAGGATCGCGTGAGCTCCAGGGTCGGTCAGGTCTTCGCCTGGACCCACATCTACGCCCTCGTCGTCGAGGAGCTCGGGCCGACGCGCCGGTCAGGCTCCACCATAGGCCCCGAGGATCACATGTCGACCCCTGACGTGCCTGTGTACACCTTGTGCGTCTGGAACGACAGCGGAGTCGTGAGGTGGCCTGTGGAGCGGTTTGAAGCCACTTTGGCGAAGTGGGAGCAAGCCAACCGACGCATCGCTTGAGCCACCTCGTCAAGCGGGTTTGAGCCACTTTGACGGATCGCTTCCTGACCCACCCATGTTCCACCGTTTGACTTCGAGAACGATCTCTTTACGATCGGGCTCGCTTCTCTCGAGAATGTGGTACTATCCAGTGGGTGGGGACGGGGTGGATCCAACAGCTCGAGAGCCCAATCTCCTTCGCAGCGTTGAGCTCCTTGGAGCTCCTCCCCGTTTGCAAGCGGTTCGCTTCTCTCGGCCACGTGGTACACTGCTCCCATGTCCGTCAGACCACAGCCCGGCACCGTCCACATGCACCCTAGCGGGCTCGTGTTCCTCGTGCTCAGTCGCGAGGAGTTTTACGGGACCGCGGGAAGCACCGCTGTCAAGGCTCTCGTTCTGCACGGCCGCCCGGACTTCCCGATGGCGTACCAACCAGGGACGCTGATGCACATCACCCGCTACAGCGGCTACTGGGACGCGAGCCGTCCGTTCACTTCTCTCGAGAAAGAAGGTAAGGTGTCTCCATGAGCAACCCCACGCGTTCACTGTTCGACTACCGCGTCAAGACGCGCAAGGACTTCAGCGACGGAAGCTACTGCTCCAGTCAGGAGGAGAAGCTGCACCAGTACGTCCTTCTGAACGCCTCCCACGTCGTTGTGAGAGAGGGTCGGCAGCCCTGCCGCATCGTGCTGTACAAGGGCAGGGACCAGGACCAGCTCGGACGCCGGGAGCAGTGGATCGTGCACAAGGAGTGTCTCGCCACGGCGCTCGCTGTCGACGGCACCTCCTGCGCCTTCATGCACGTCAGCTTCAGCGACGGCGACTACTGTGACAGCCTCGCGCGAGCGCAGGCCAAGTTCGCGGAGAGGTCGGCGAACCTGTGATGAACCACGAGCTCGGTGTCACCTACATGCATCCTGGCGACAAGACGCTCTTCGTCGTCGTGCAGGAGACGGAGCACCTCGTGTGGGGCATGGTGCTGCAGGACAACCCAGAGTTTCGGAAGCCGATGCCGGCGGGAGCGATGATCCCGATCTTCGTCGGCTCGTCCTACTGGGACGAGAGCGTCTCGTTCGCTTCTGACGAAGAGTCAGGTAAGGTGTCTCCATGATCGACGTGAACGACTACAGGGAGACGCCGGGTGGGACGCACTACAGAGTCGGCACGCCTGACGAGGTCGTTGCGACGCTCGAGCGTGCTCGGGTCAACCGCACGCGCCTCGCCATCGTCTACCGCGACGACAGCGTGCCCGAGTTCGGCCGGGTCGGCAGGTCCACGGGGCCGAAGCTGAGGGTGCCGCTGCTCATCCACAACCTGCGCTCCTCGGGAGGGGGAGAGATCTCCACGACGGCGATCGACCTGATCATGACCTCCGACGGGAAGCAAGTGTTGTACCGGTCAGGGCCGTGAAGCTGGAGGTTGGCTCGACATACCACTGGCCGGGGAGCGGGATCCATGTAGGGCTGCTCTTCGTTGTCGTGTCGCTGATCGACGACTACCGCATGAGCGACCGCGACCAGGTGAACAAAGCGGGGTACCGCCTACTCCTCATCGAAGGTGCCTACAGATCCAGTCAGTCGGGTTGCACGCTCGACATCGCAGCGAACAGCGCGATCGCGGTCGACTCACGACCGCATGTTTAGTTCGCTTTCCATCCAAAGAGTGAGAGAGTACTCCTATGAGCGACCATGACCGCCGCAACTCCGAGGTGAAACGCCTGCAGGAGGAGAACGACAAGCTCGAGAAGATCCCCAACGACTTCGCGCTGAAGCTCGCCGAGAAGCACCTGCTCAACTCGGCGCGGGTCGACGAGGTCATGCGCCTTCTCGCCCTCGGCACGTCCGAGGATGACATCATCAAGTCCGAGACCGAGTGGCTCGACAAGCGCGCCGCCAAGTGGGACCTCGACCGCGAGGCCGTCTCCTGGATCCAGTGCTCCATCTTCATGGCGGAGTTCTCCCGCTGGATCCGCAAGCGCGCCGGCGACAAGTCCTCGGGTGGCCTGTCCATCGGCACGGCAGCGGCCATCTACAACTTCAAGACGGAGGAAGTGGAGATCTGCTACAACCCGCGCTTCATGGCGTCCATCGCCGAGGAGCGGCAGGGCAACGGCGTTGAGCCGCGCGGCGCCATGGTCAACGAGCACGAGCAGTTCCACTTGATGCTTCAGCACGTCACGTCGCGCCGTCGCGAGCCGCACTCGCTGTGGAACATCGCCACCGACTTGGCGATCAACTCGCTCATCCTGCGCGGCGACACCCCGTCGCGCGGCGCGCCCATGCTCCTCTACCCCGGCGTCATGGGCAAGGGTCCGGTCGACCCCACGTACCCCAAGGAGGTTCAAGAGGCTCGCGAGAAGCTCAACAAGATCATCTTCGAGCTCCCGCAGGAGCAAGCCTCGGAGTGGTACTTCAACAAGCTCAAGTCCGAGTCCGAGAAGGAGGGCTACACGTGGGGCAAGAAGGGCATGAAGGTCCCCGGCGCTCCCAAGCCTGGCGAGGGCTTGGGCGGCGAGCCTGGCGACGGCGACGAGGGCTGGGTGCTCTGGCCCTCAGATCAGCACGGCGGATGGGACGACATTCCGGAAGAACTGCGTGACATCGTCGAGGGCAAGATCAAGCACGCGCTGCGCAAGGCGGCAAGCAAGGCCGACGGCTCGGCGTCCGGCTGGGGCAACATCCCCTCGGAGCTTCGCGAGGAGATCCGTGCCTACGCTTTCGGTTCGGTTGACTGGAAGGCCGTGCTCCGCAACTTCTGCGGCAACCTGCGCACCGGCGAGCGTTCGCGCAGTATCAAGCGCGTCGACCGTCGCTTCCCGTACATCCACCCCGGCCTCAAGCGCGGCCGCAACCCGTCCGTGCTGGTGCTTGTCGACCAGTCCGGGTCGGTCAGCGACGAGGTGCTCAGTCGCTTCTTCGGCGCGCTTGACGGGCTGTCCCGCAAGATGACGTTCGACGTCGTGCCCTTCGACCACACGGTCGCGTCGGCCGACAAGTTCGAGTGGAAGCGTGGGCAGAAGCCTCAGCTTCAGCGAGTGCGCGGTGGCGGCACGTCCTTCGACGCGGCCATCGAGTACGCCAACGATCCGCGCAACCGCGGCAAGTGGGAGGGCGTGATCATGCTGACGGACGGCGAGTGCAGCCAGCCGCGAGCCTGCCGCGCCAAGCTCTGCTACGTCATCGCGCCGGCTCACAAGTTGATGTTCAAGGAGCGCGAGGGTGAGATGGTCGTCCAGATGTCCGACAAGGACACGAAGGGTGGGACGTGGTGAGCGACGCGCTCAACCGGCTCAACGCGCTTGAGGAGATAGGTCTCAAGCGCGACTTCACAGAAGCTGAGCTCACCGAGATAGACTCAGTCATGACAGTGTTGAGCGAGGTCCCGCCGACGTACGACGAAGGTCATGATCAACAGATCAATCATGTGATCATCGCATTCTGGCAGCACATCGCGATGGGTCATCCAACCACTAACCAGAACATCAAGGCGATGCACAAACATGTTGCGCGGCACATCCTTAGTCTCTTCAGCAAAGTGAAACGCTGAGAGTCAGCTTCGCTTCCTAGGAAAGGTACAATCTCATCCATGCCGACAGTCAACCAGAAGCTTCGTGGCGCACGTAAGGTGCGCAAGGTCAAGTCCAAGTCCGCCGCGCTCAAGGGAGCTCCCTTCCTGCGAGGCACCGTCCTCTACGTCAAGGTGATCTCGCCGAAGAAGCCCAACTCGGCCAACCGCTGCATCTGCCGCGTGCGGCTCACGACGGGCAAGGAAGTGAACTGCTACATCCCCGGCGAGCGCAATACGATCAAGGAGCACTGCACCGTGCTCGTGCGTGGCGGCAAGGTGAAGGATCTGCCGGGCGTCCACTACCACATCGTGCGCGGCACGCTCGATGCCGACTCCGCGTTCGGCCCCTCGCCCACGAACGGAGCACGCCGCAACGTGTCCCGCTCCAAGTACGGAGTGAAGAAGCCGAAGACCGGCTCGTGAGATGTACTCGCTCCCGGTGCTCGTCACGTCGACGCTGACGTTCGACACGGACAGCGACAAGCTTGTGAAGGGTGAGAGCGCGATCGTGTACGCGATCGAAGACGGGTCGGGTGGTCACGGCAAGTACTGGCACATGATGTCAGTCGATCGACCGCGTCTCATCCGACACTACTTCGGCCCTCACCCCGATCAGGTCTTCAAGAATTGGCTTAGACCCGTCGCTTGACTTAATTTGAAGTTTCTCAAATAGAGAGCAAGAATCGCGCTACCTTGATGGTGTCGCCGCTGGATCAGCGGCAGAAAGCTGACACCACCATGAAGAAGAAGAGCAAGCGATTCGTGCGTCCTGAGTACGCCAACCAGCACGCGATCATCGAGTCGCGGCCCAACTACGACGCCCAGCTCGGCGGCGTCACGTTCACACGCAACCGCGAGGACGACTTCGAGGCTAGCCTCGCGACGAACTCGTCCAACGCGACCTACCTCAACCTGTTCGTCGGTCAGACCGGCATCAGTCTCACTGGTCGGCAGGCGCGTACGCTTCAGCGCCTCCTGAACAAGCACTACGTCTCGTGTGGTGTCCCCACCATCCTCGGCGTCGACTCCTTCTAAGACCGATCTACGATCGGCACGCAGGATGAAAGTCCTGCTCTCGGGCCTTTAGCTCACCGTTAGAGCGTTCCACCTTGGACGTGGAGAGGTACCTGGTTCAATTCCGGGAGGGCCCACCATCCCCTTGTAGCTCAACCAGAGAGCCCTCTTTCGGGAGGAGATGCGTGCTCGATGCACGCCGAGGGGGCCAACTTGGTTCGCTTCTCTTCGTTCACGCGGTAGAGTCCTCCACATGGTCGACTCCCTCAAAGAACTGAAGGTTGGGGATATCTGCTTCGCGAACGGCAAGGGCTTCAAGCTCGAGCGAATGACGAAGGTGAAGGTGGTGAAGGACATTCAGATCGTCGACGACGGCGATGGGCCTCACCCTGCCTACGGCTACCTGGGCATGATCCCTGTCAGCCAGAAGGTGGGCTCAAAGTACAAGCTTGGCAACGGTCACGTCACGAAGTACCTCGGGACCGTCACGTACGAGGAGTGCAGCGTGAAGACAGTGCCGCCAGGCTTCACCGGCGGGAAGCTTCCGAAGGCCGACTTCGGCGACCTCAGACTGACCCGCTTCGTCTCTGGAGACGCTGCCGTGTGGGCCGCGTGGTCGGCCGAGAACTACGTGCACGAGATCGACATGGAGTACGCCTTTGTGGGTGAAGGGCCTGCGCTCGCGCCGCCGGCGGACATCCAGGGCTTCACCAAGATCGACCTCATCGCCTACGTCATGAAGGTCAACGGCCCTTCGCCGCGGGACGACATCATGCAGCGTGTCGCCGCGCTTGAAGGCAAGCCTTGGATCCCGACGTCCAACAACCAGTACTTCCAGTACGCAAGCCATGCCCACAAGAAGAGTTGCGCTTGCGTCATCATAAGCGCCGGCAAGCGAGGCCGCAAGGCGCTGTTCGCCTGCGCACCCGGCGGAGAGGAGCGTGCCAACTCTGTGCTCGCGCGCCTCGGGGAGGCGTTGGCCAAGTTCACCACAAACATCTAACGAATTCGGTTTGCTTCCCTCGACTCTCCCTGTAGAGTCTCTTCATCAACGACGAACGCCGGCAACCCCGGCCAAACCAAGGAGAAACGATCATGTCGACCAAGAACGCGGGCGGAACGATGGTTGCGGCGATCTTCCAGAGCGTGAAGCGCTCGGGCAACGCGCGAGAGGGCCTCAGCATCGAGACGCTGGCGAAGGCCGCCGACCTGTCCCTGAAGGACGCCTACAGCCGCCTCTGGTGGCTCGAGAAGAAGGAGGGCGCGCTCGTCTCCACGGGCAAGGGAGCAGAGAAGGTCTACCGCCTCGCGGCGGCTACGCTCAAGGAGCTCGTCGCGGCCGAGGCCTGAGCGGCAACCCAGGAGGAAGCGAGTCGGCCAGTCGGTCGGCTCGCTTCCTCTCGTTAACGAGGTAGAAGAGATCATGACGAACGCACGAGCGAAGATCGAAGGCAAGTTCAAGGCCGCAGGAGACGTCCACTTCCAGTGCGAAGGGAAATTCACCAGCTGCTCGAAGAAGGCCAAGTTCCTCGTCGAGATCGCCAACGGTTCCTCGAGCTACACGCTCGAGCGCGGCTTCGGCGACCCGAACGAGGCCGTCACCTTCTACGGCGAGCTCGGCTGCGGGCCCAACCAGAAGAAGCGACTCACCATGGTCGACGGTAAGACCGTCACCATTCTCGCGCGCACGAAGTAGTTCGCTTCTCTCCACCGAAAGGGTAAGGTCTCTTCAATGAAACTCCTCGATGACACGAAGTCGAAGTTCCACGGCAAGAACATCATGTCGGTGGTCGTCCCGCCCGAGCTGCGCATCAAGCTCTCCACCGGCGAACCATTCATCGACTACGTCCTCGGCGGCGGCTACACGCCCTCGACGTGCTGGATGCTGACCGGTGACTCCGGCTGTGGCAAGACCACGCTGGCGATCACCATCGGCAACCTGCTCACCAAGCTCGGTCACGTGGTGCTGTACAACGGGCGCGAGGAGTCCGTCTTCCAGGTCAAGATGGCGTGCGAGCGCCTCGAGGTCAAGGACGGCTTCATCATGGGTGAGGACGTGATGGTCGACGACGTCGTCGACCATGCCAAGCGCCTGCAGGCTGGCCTGGCGAAGGCCAACGCGGCCGAGCCGGACATCAGCAAGCACCGACGCGTCATCATCATCGCAGACTCGCTGCAAGCGCTCGACAGCGGCAAGTACGACACCGGTCGCAAGACCAAGAACACGCCGATGCAGTGCGCGGAGAGTCTCATCAGCTGGGCCAAGGGCGCCAAGCCTGGCGACACCAGCGGCGTGATGATGTTCGTCAACCACGTCACCAAGTCGGGCCACTTCGCGGGCAACAACACCCTGCTGCACGCGGTGGACGGTCATCTGCACTTCGGGTTCGACCGCAACAAGAAGTCCGACACGTTCGGCGAGCGCATCCTCGTCAAGCCGAAGGACCGCTTCGGCCCGGCCGTCGCGCCGATGGTCGTGGAGATGGGCGTGGGCGGCAAGCTCGCTCAGCGCGTCGTCGAGGAGCAGGAAGAGACCGAGGAGGACGAGGACCTCGACGAAGCCGCCGAGTGACACTGGCGGGTCCCCGTAGCTCAGCTGGACAGAGCAGTCGGTTTCTAACCGGCGGGTCGCAGGTTCAAGTCCTGCCGGGGACGCTTGGGGGTGTGGCGAAATTGGCATACGCGGCGGATTCAAGTCCCGCTGTCGAAAGACGTACGGGTTCAAGTCCCGTCTCCCCCACCATCGGCACGTAGTTCAATTGGTCCAGAATCCCCGTCTCATAAACGGGTATGTCTCGGTTCGACCCCGGGCGTGCCGACCTTAGTTCACTTCTCTCCACAACCAGGTAGAGTGTCCTCATGCTGACCATCCACGACTACAAGGACCGGCTCAACCTCGCCTTTCGAGCCATGCGCAAGGCTGGCCTCGTGGCGAGGCAGAACTTCTCGTGCTGTGGCACATGCGCCAGCTACGAGATCCGCTGCGGCATCGACGACATGCCGCCGCCGCGTCAGTCCAAAGTGTTGGGCATTGCCTTCTACCACAGGCAGGACGCGGCGCACATGAACCAGCGGGACTTCGATGGTATGTACCTCTCCTTCGGCGAGGGAGGCCTCCCGTCGGTCGAGGTCGGTCACCTCGTGCTCTCTTGCCTTCGGCAGGCCGGCATCGCGGCTGAGTGGGACGGGGACGTCACGAGACGCGTGTTCGCCGCGTTCGCGAGCACTGAAGACGAAGGTTCGCTTCTCTCCAACAACCTGTAGGATCCTCTCATGCACGCCTTCATCGCAGTCCTCTCGTTCGCAATCGTCTTCGTCGGCGCAGTCGTCGGCGCGTGGCTCCTGCTCGGCCCGACGGCCTTCGCGTTGCTGGCCGCCGTGCTCGGCTTCTTCGGCCTCATGGCTGTCTGCGCGAAGTTCTGGGCCACGTCATGAAGTCGCTCGAGAAGCTCCTTCGGTCTGAGAATAAGGGCGACCCGTGGCACCACGCGGCTGTCGCAGAGCGTGATTACCTCACGCCGGAGGACGTCGAGAACGCGATCGCGGCTGGCGGCGACGTGCTCGTCGTGGCGAAGGCTTGTTTGCAGGCTGTGGAAATGGGGTGCGTGGAGGACGCGTCCTGTACAGCGTTCGTCGCGTTGAAAGCGTTCAAGAAGAAAAAGACGAAGTGACGGTTCGCTTCCCTGCGAGCCTCGGGTACACTGCTTATGTCACCGCGGCCCTGCCGCCCAACCGATTCAGAGGGTAAACATTCATGGACATCAAGACTTTCATCGAGGTGGCGACGGCTCTTCCGTCGGACATCAGCGTCCTCATCCGAGGCAACCACGGCATCGGCAAGTCCGAGGTCGTCCACCAGATCGCGAAGGATCTCAAGCTCGACCTCATCGACCGACGCATGTCGCAGATGACCGAGGGCGACGTCATCGGGCTCCCCAAGCTCGACGACGGCTGCACCAAGTTCATCCCCGCCGAGTTCGTCATGATCGCGTGCTCGCGGCCGGTGATGCTGTTCCTCGACGAGATCAACCGCGCGACGCAGGAGGTCATGCAGGCATGCTTCCAGCTGTGCCTCGACCGCGAGCTGAACGGCAACAAGCTCCACCCGGGCACGCGCGTCTTCGCGGCCGTCAACTCCTCGGCGATCTACCAGGTCAACGAGATGGACCCCGCCTTCCTCGACCGCTTCTACGCCATCGACCTGACGCCGACGGCGCAGGACTGGTTCGCGTGGGCCGAGACGGCCGGCAAGATCGACGCCGACCTCGTCCGCTTCCTCAAGGAGCGCGAGACGCGCTTGGAGCCGTCCGACGCCAACCCCGGCACCGTCCAGCCTTCTCGCCGCTCGTGGGCACGGCTCGACCGCGCCTTCAAGGCGAACGGCGTCTACGAGTCGGCTGTCGGCGAGTCGGACGTGGCCAAGGGTCGCGCGCACTCCTTCGCCATCGGCTTCGTCGGCGTGGAAGCGTCCATCGAGCTGTGCGACTTCCTCAGCAAGCGCGAGACGCGCTTCACGGCGGTCCAGATCCTCAGCGAGTACCCCGTCCACCGGGCGAAGGTCAAGAAGCTTGGCCAGGACAAGCTCAACACCCTGATCGACATGATCGTCGATCACGCCAAGGTGAACATCATCACGATGGAGGAGGCCAACAACGTGGCGGCCTTCGTCCAGGACCTGCCCGGCGAGCTTCGGGTGTCGTTCATCACGAACTACACCAAGGGCACGCGGCCGACGCCGAACTTCAGCGTGAACTTCAAGACGATCAACGCGGCCGTCATGCCGCACATCGTCACGGTGTTCTCCGACAAGAAGGCGGCGGAGGCGGCGACGGCTGGCAAGGACGACAAGAAGAAGAAGTAGACTTGGTCGACGCGCCGCGATGCCTCCCACCCTCGGGCATCGCGGCGTTCGCCCTTTAAGCGTAGTATCTAACGGACTCATTCACGGGTAGCCAAGTGGAAAGGCACCGAACTGTTAATTCGGACACCGCAGGTTCGACCCCTGCCCCGTGAGCTGGCGATTAGCTCAATTGGAAGAGCGCTGGCCTTTGGTGCCGGATGTTGATGGTTCGAACCCTTCATCGCCTACTATCAAAACATCCCGTGTAAGTTCAAGTGGATGAACAGCAGCCTGTAAAGCTGTGCCTTTGTGCAAAGGGGGTTCAAGTCCCTCACACGGGACTACCTTCGTCGCATGAGAGAGTGGTGGGACGGCTTCTGGTTCACGTTCGTCCCCCTTGCCATGCTAGCGGTCGTTCTCGAGCTCTTGACGCTACATGCGTGCTTCGCGCGCTAACGTCGGGAGCATGACAACCGAACTCAAGATCAACTTCCGTAGCCTCGCCGACGTCATCGTAGCTGACGAAGCTGACGCTCCCCTCGTCATCACAGCTGTCACGCCGTCTGTCCCACGTGGGCAGATGATGACAGGCGGGACGATCTCAAACGCTGCCAAGATGCACAAGTACGTGCGCATCGACGGTCTGCCGAAGGAGCTGGCTGACCGCGTGCGCACCGCTGTTGAAGCGATGGCCTGGGGATGAGCGCAGGCGACTGGAAGCCTGGTTGCCCTAACTGCCCGTGCCCCTCGTGCCGGCCGGGAACCTACCAGACCTCTCAGGCACCGACACCCTTCCAGCTGACCGAGCCTGAATGCACCTTCGAACGCATCGCGCGTGACTACCAGGCTCGAGGCATCCCCATGCCGACCTCGTGGCTGCAACTGTCGACGCTGCAAGCCTGTCACCTTCTGAAGAGGATCGTTCGCTTCCGCTCTGACTCCTGGTAACATGGATGTATGAGTGAAGAAAGCAGTTCGCTCAGATGTTCTGGAGAGATAACCTCCAGTGCCACTCTGGTAGTGTTAGCACTGGTAGCGAAGAAGCTACGGACGGAGACGACAATAACATGACGCAGAGCTTGAATTCCGAGACCACTGTGGAGACCACCGCAGCGACGACCACCCCCGACCCGAAGGCGAAGAAGACCCGCACGGTCGACTACACGCGCACCGACAAGCGCCCGCACAGCTTCCGCTACAAGCGTCACTCGACGTTCGTCGCGCGCGCCGGAGCTGTCACGCTCTCGAAGGAGGCAGACGGCGCCTTCGTCATCGGCCCCGCTCCCGAGGGCAGCACGGCCGAGGCCGGCCAGCTCGTCGCCGGCCAGCTCGAGCTGGTCAGCGTGAAGAAGCGCCCCAACGGGAAGACGGCGATCGCGTTCAAGCACCCCGAGCTGGGTGAGGTCGTCGTGTACGACGCCCGAGCGGCCCGAGCTGCCCTGCGCGCAGGCTGATGGACCCGTGGACGTGGCAGGATGAGCTCGTGCTCACCTGCGTCGGAGCCGCCGTCTTCGGCGTCCTCTACCTCGCGTACTACTTCGTGAGTCGTCTGTGACGGTTGTCTTCGACCCTAACTGGTCTCGAGAGAGGTCAGTCAGAGTTGGAAGAGACATCTCGTTCGCCTGGCTGACGCTCAACGGGTTCCGCCTCCCGAACCACGTCTTCTTGGACATCACGTCCGCGAACGCATGGCGTCAGTCGACAAAGGGCGAGGACCTCATCCTCTCAGCCTGGTCTGGCGTCCACCTGTCGGAGGGTGGCGTCACCGCGATCGCTGTCAACCTAGAGAACTGTCACAGGCTGTCTAAGTTCAGGATGTTCGGCAACGGCCCGTTCATCGTGCAGGCGGCGGGCTCGTTCGAGGACTACACGCCTGTAGGCGTCTTCTGTCACGAGGTCGGTCACCACGTCGACCGCGCGTTGGCCGTCAGGGGTTACTCCCGCGGTTGCGGGGTGTTCCTCTCCCTCGTTGAAGAGGAGGGGGAGGTCAGCAGGTTCGAGTACAACATACAAGAGTCCTTCGCGGAAGCGATCCGACTCTTCATCACGAACCCCGACCTGCTCAGGGTTGGTCGGCCCCAACGCTGGGACTTCCTCACGAAGGTTCTAAGGTTGAAGCCTCTGCATACAACGCCGTGGCGACGGGTGCTGAGCCGATCCGCGAAGGCTGTGCGCGCCTCGGTGCCAACCTGGATGGAGGATGAGTGAGCAAGGGTTCGCTTCTCTCTAACGTGAGGGTAGAGTGTCTCATGTCCAACGAACAGGCAACGCGCAAGGTCGGCAAGAAGGGCTTCGGCACCGTGATGCTCGAGCACCTCGGCACGGTTGACCACGCCACCACGATGGAGCTCGCCACGCTCGCTGGCGTCACCGTCGAGCAGGCGTACTCGCGCCTCATGTTCTTGCAGTCGCAGGAGAAGATGGTCGTGTCTGCCGGCAAGGGCGCGGCCAAGACGTGGTCGATGGCGGGCAAGGCTCCTCCCCCCGAGCCGACGCCGGCCGCGGGCGCGCCGTCCGAGAGCGTCGCGGGCATCTTCAACAAGAACCATGGGTGGAAGCCGTCGCTCAAGGCGTACCCTGCGCCGGTCGCGCCGATCATCAAGGGCGACAACCTGTTAGTCGAGTACCCCGAGGACTGGCGTCACTCGGCGCTCGTCACCGTCCTGCGCACGCCGGACGACCAGGGCGTGTCCCAGTGCTGGGACCAGCGCAACAAGTGTTTCGCGTACGTGCCGGTCACGCCGGTCTCGGCTGCCAAGTACGGAATCAAGTTGGCCATCGTGGCCGGTGAGAAGAACATGCAGATCCTGGAGAACGACTAGATGATCAAGAAGAAGAAGAAGACCACGAAGTACGACCTGTCTCGCAACGACATCGTCGTCGACCTGAACGACACGATCGCCGCATCAAGTTAGAACCTAATTGAGACGTGTTCAAACCAGTTTTTGCTCTTGCTTGTTTGAGCTTTTGCTCTTGTTCGTTTCAGTTCCAACACATTTCCCGTTTGACAGATCGCATCGGACGCCGTTTCGGTTCGCATGCGAAGAGGTTGTGGTAGAGTGTCTCTCATGGGAATCGACTACTCATTCAACCTCGCGGTCGGGTTCATCACAACGGGCAAGAACGTCGTCAAGCCGTTCACCGTCACGCTTCCGGAGAAGTTCCACATGGAGGATCGCTTCGACCCCAAGACCGGGAAGAAGCTGCCGTCGGAGAAGGTCGTCGACTTCGAGGGAGGCGAGTCCTTCAAGCTGGACGGTCAGGAGTACGACGAGGAGTACGAGCTGTTGGAGGCGCTCAGCGAGAAGCTTGGTTGCTGCATCGAGAACGCGGGCGGGTACACCAACGGTGAGACGTTGTACGTCACGGCTGCGCTCGACACCGACGACGACACGCTCGATGAAGGCCGCGTCTACGTGGGTGGAGGATCCACGCCGGCCGACGTCGCCAAGGCGGCAAAGGAGGCCAACGCCTTGAGCAAGAAATTCAAGAAGCTTGGCATCGAGCTCGGCGAGGTCAAGGTCTTCGTCCAGCCGAACATCAGCTGATGCGGGCGCCGAAGCACGGTGACGTCTTCGAGTGCAACGACACCAAAGCGTTGTTCAGCGTCGTTGGGGTGCGAGCCTTCGCCAACCCGATGGACGCGCGTTACAGTGTGGTGATGATGTGCGTGGTTGCTCCGTCGAACGACGTGCGCCTTGCAGGCGGTGGGCCTACACTCGGCGACATGCACCACATCGGCGGCGATTGGCCCACGTTGGCACGCGGCTACACCTGCCTGACCCTGTAGATTCTCGTCTACTTGCGGACGAAAGCGAGACAAGTCCGTGGCACGGTTCGCTTCGCTGCAGGCTCTGGTAGAGTGCCCTCATGAAGATTGAACTGCGACGGTTCACGCACTCCGAACGCCTTTCCCACGAGACCGTGGCCTTCGCGGCCGACGTGTACGTGAACGGGGTCAAACGCGGCACAGCCGAGAACGAGGGCCAGGGAGGCCCGAACAACATCCACCCCCACGCTCTCTACCTCGAGATCGACGCCTACGCGAAGACCCTGCCGCCGAGCGTGACGTACGGCACGACTCTGGAGTACGACGCCGACTTCCTCATGTCCAGCATCGTGGCCAACGTTCTCGTCGAGAAGGACCTGAAGAAGGCTCTCAAGAAGAAGACCCTGTTCGTCGTGGGTGGGAAGATGTACGAGATGAAGGCGCCCCACCGCCCAGGTGCGCACGAGCAGGCGACCGTCCTCAACGACTTGCCGTTCGACGAGGCCTTCAAGCTGTACAAGAAGCAGGGCAAGTAGTTCGCTTGTCAGAGGAAGCAGGGTAGTATCTCTTCATCATGCAGAACCCCTGCTTCTTCTGCGGCGGCGCCGCTCACCCTGCCACCGGCCACGCCTACTCGGTGACCGTGTTGGCCTGCTACAACTGCACGGTCGAGGCGTTCCGCTTCGTCGTCGGGCACACCAACAAGAAAGCGGCTCGGCGCCAGTCGAAAGACGGCGAGTTCGCGGCGACGCTGTCTTTCTACGAAAGTGCAGTTCTCTTCCCTCCGCAACCACGGTAAGGTGTCTCCATGACCAAGAAGCAGATCCAGAAGGAGGCCGACCGCGTCGTCGGCTTCGCGTTCAAGCGTCACTTCAACTGCGTCCAGGTGGACATGATGGCCCTCCACGCCATCATGAAGGCCGGCGACGACTGCGTCAAGTCGGGCGGAGACATCGACGCTTGCATGGTCGAGCTCGTCGCCAAGTACAGGAGGAACTGATGATCAAGCGATTTTTCAAGCGGGTGATCTGGCTCTTCGAACCCGACACACACGGGCCGTGCGAGTGGTGACCGTCACCAAGCTCGACAAGTAGTTCGCTTCTCTCCACAACAAGGTAGAGTCCTTCCATGCTGAACAACTACGGCGAGACGCTCTCCGCCCTCAACGCCTTCGTCATCCTGAACGCGCCTGCCGGCGCCGAGCGCGAGCTGCAGCGGCTGGACGTGATGGAGCCGTGCGACTACATCAACCTCGAGTTCCGCCCTTCGCAGGACATTGGCTGCCAGCTCTACATCCGCACCGAGGGGCCCGAAGGGCGGTACGGCAACACCCGCATCGAGGACGCCGACGGCAACCTGTGGTACGCCTACAGGGTGAAGTGTGAGGTGTCGTGGTCGTCGTGGGGCGCGAGCCCGATCGAGGTGACCCAGCGCCGGCTCGCCCTCATGACGGAGGTGACGCGGTTCGCTTGTGAGGTCGAGCGTGCCTTCCCGGACATCTTCCACCAACTGAGCCAGACCTCGGCCGAGCGCGACGCCCAGGCCATCAGGAACGCCAAGTCCCGTGCCATCGCCGCGGTCGAGTCGGCGGTGCTGGCCAACGCCAAAGGGATGAAGGTGGGCCAGACCAAGTCGGTCGTCATTGGCACGGACGTCTCCCTCGTCGACAGCGAGGTGCTTGTCGAGCGCAAGGAAGGCGGCCGCACGTTCAAGTACAGCGCCAGCGTGGAGCACCGCTTCCGTACGAGCGAACGTGGGCTCGTGTACTTCATGCGGCTCGAGGCCTGAACGGTTCGCTTCTCTCGACAACGGAGGTAGAGTCCTTTCATGAACAGCAAGAATGTCTCTGCAGCCGCCGACGCCCGCAGCCTCATTATCATGGGCGTCGAGGTCAACGCCGAGATCGCCGACGACGAGCCGCATGCCGCGCCTCAGGGCCTGGACCGTGACCTCTTCAAGCTCATCTGCAAGCACGGGCTCATCGGCGTGCTCGAGGCCCTCCAGGACGCCGCCTTGTCCTCGGCTGAGATGAACGAGGGGGAAGACGATCAGGACCTGGCGTGCCTGCGTGCCAGGATCGCCGGCCACCGGCTCGGCACCGTCGTCGACGCGCTCGTCAAGTAGTTCGCTTCTCTCCGCAACAAGGTAAGGTCTGATCCATGGGATACACCACCGACTTCCACGGGCGCTTCAACCTCGACCGGCCGCTCACGCCGGCCCACAAAGCCTACCTCGAGGCCTTCGCTGGCTCGCGTCGCATGGCCAGGAACGCCACTCTGGCAGAGAAGTTGCCGGATCCGATCCGGATCGCGGCCGGCCTCCCGATCGGCCAGGACGGCGCCTACTACGTGGGCGGCAAGGACGACGGCAACTTCGGCCAGAACAAGGACTCCTCCGTCATCGACGGCAACTCCTCGGGCAGGAGCATGCCAGGCCTGTGGTGCCAGTGGGTGCCGACCAACGACGGCGCCGGCATCGAGTGGGACGGCGGCGAGAAGTTCTACGAGTACCAGGAGTGGCTTGGCTACCTCATCGCCAACTTCCTGCGCCCGTGGGGGTACGTGGTCAACGGCACGGTGACGTGGGAGGGTGAGGACTCGTCCGACAAGGGCAAGTTGATCGTCAAGGACAACACCATCTCCCACAAGGTGGGTCGAACCGTCTACCGCTGAACGGTTCGCTTCTCTCCACAACGAGGTAGAGTCTCACCATGGTCTACAAGCTCAGCATCGTCGGTCCCAAGAAGCAGGTGATCGCCTACAAGTACGGGACCGACGACGCAGGGGAGAAGTGGCTCGACCCGCACGGCGGCGACTTCTCCGAGGACGAACTGGGCAACATGGATCGGATCGCGGACGGGACGAGGGACTACCTCACCCTGCACCGCAACACGGTGCACGAGAGCCAGTTCATCGCTCGCCTCGTCGCGGAGTTCAAGTAGTTCGCTTCCCTCCGCAACGAAGTAAGATCGTCTCAGTTCGGCGGCATGAAGGCGCGGGTTGACCCTTCGCGGGTTCGGGCGCCTGATACCAGCGGCAGACGTGCCGTGTCGGTCAGGAGCTTATCGGCGTGATCCCGGTCTGCGCCTTCATGCCGCCGAGCGACGGTTCGCTTCTCTCCACAACAGAGGTAGAGTGTCTTCATGGTCAACAAGGACAACACGATCACGGTAGGCGAACTCATGAAGATGCTCGCCGACGGCCGCGTCACTCTGGACATGCCTCTGGCGATCTGGGACAATGCCGAAGGCACCGTTCGTGGCATCAACGCCACGGAGATCCACTTCTACAAGGACGGATCCAAGGTGCTGTCGTTCTTCAGCGGCGCGCCCGTCTCGGACATCAAGGACTGCGTCAGCACGGCCGAGGTGTTCCCGTGATCGTTCACTTGAAGTGCTCAAGCATGAGCCACGTCGTCGACCGGGCCAAGGCCTTCCTGTTCTGCGACCCGCCTTACGAGGTGGTCGCGGTCAAGCCGCACGGCGTCGTCCTCAAGCGACGAGGCAACGACGTCATCTTCGTCAGCGTCGCTCACTCCCTCAACAACGGAAGCGGTTCGCTTCCCTCAACAACGGTGAGATAGTCTCTTCATGGACAACAACTCCGCCTCGAACCTCCTCCCCTTCCCCACCCACGCCGGCATGGCGAAGATCAGCGTCGTCAACCCCTCGACGAAGTCGAAGCGTCCCCGCCCGATCGTCACGGCGGTCGACGTGGACGGACCCGAGCTCGCGTGGGAGCCTGTCTGCCTCGAGCAGTTCACGTTCCCGGCCGACGGCGACGGCCACGAGGTGCGCTCCGGCGACTCCTTCGCGGTCGTCCGCCCCGGCGAGGAGCGCTGGCCGCTCGGCCACGTCAGCGACGTGTACAAGCCCACGGGTCACCGCGGCACGGTCAAGATGGTCACCGAGGCGTGCAAGGAGACCGTCCAGCCGTTCAAGAAGGCCCTCATGTCCGGCCACGGGTACCGGGTCGCCCACGACTTCCACGTCGTCACCGAGGGCGTCGACAACGATCTCCACGGCCTGCCGGTCACCTCGCGTCTCTCCATCGTCCACGACCACACGGGCCTGAATGCCCTACGTGCACGCATGGTCGTCTACATCGGCAACAACACGCTCGGCAGCATCGTTGGATCCCGCGCGATCCACGTCGCCAACAACCCCGAGAAGTGGCGCCTCGAGGTCGAGGCGATGGTCGAGCGCTCCAAGAAGGCGCAGACGGCCCTCATGAGCCTGCTTCAAGCGGCCGACAAGCACGTCCTCACGGAGGCAGACAAGACCCTCCTCGTGGCTCTCAAGGTCGCCCCGCCGACCGCCTTCAACGGCACGCTGCTTGACAGCGTCGTGACGTACTTCAAGCCGAAGGGTGGGGACCTCACCTGGGGCGTGTGGGAGCGTAGGCTCGACGACGACGCCATCCGCGCGATGGTGGCCGTCCTTGGCGCCAAGCAGTTCGGCGTGCCGATGGACCTCGCGCTTGGAGGCAAGCGCTACGGTCACAAGTTCACGGACGAGGCCCGAAAGAACGGCGACAAGTAGTTCGCATCTCTCCATGATGCGGTAGAGTCTCTTCATGACGCTCTACCGCATCGCGACGGTCAAGGCCACGGGCAAGAAGTACCTGGTCTCCTTCATCGACTTCCGTGCCAACAAGGTGGTGTGTTGGGGCGAGGTGACGAAGCGAAAGGGCTTGAGGACCTGGCACGGGCCTAACAAGGCCTGGATGCTCGAGGCCGTGGAGATCGGGCCGGAGCGAGCCAAGGACGAGGCCTTCGTGCGTGAGTTGGTCGACCAGATGATCGCTGGCCTTCGTGAGGAGGGCCATGTGGTCGACGTCCGTGTCAGCCCTCGTGGCAACATGAGGTACGGGATCGTGCCGAAGAAGTTCTAGTTCGCTTCTCACTGGAACACTGTAGAGTCATCATCTCACCAACTGAACAAGGAGCGAACCATGGGTCTCGACATGTACTTGATGGGTCTCGACAACGGCGCGGAGTGCGAGCTCGGCTACTGGCGCAAGCACCCGGACCTGCACGGGTACATCTGCCGCGAGTTCGCCGGCGGCGTCGACGAGTGCCAGCGAATCCCGCTCACCAAGGACAACATGCAGGTCATCCTGGCCGCCACGCGCGCGGGCGACCTCGAGACGACAACTGGTTTCTTCTTCGGCGAGAGTCGGCCGGAGGACGCGGAGCACACCATCGCGATCTTCGAGAAGGCGCTCAAGTGGAAGGCGGAGGACCCGTTCGTGCGCGAGGTGGTCTACCAAGCCTCCTGGTGAACGGTTCGCTTCTCTCGACAACGGTGTAAGGTGGACTTCATGAACCGCGAAGGAAAGACGTTCCGTCACAAGGCGTCCGGCGCCATCGTCCTCGTCATCAAGTCCCACCGCATGTCGGCCGGCACGACGCGGCACACGCTGGTCGTGATCGACGCCTCGGCTGCGATCCGCAAGGATGGAACGCAGTGCGAGGTGGACGAGGTGCCGGTCGACCCGTTCGAGCGCAACTGGGTGGAGATCGGTTAGGTTCTCTTGAAAGTCGAGGTATACTCATTCTCATGTGGAACAAGACCTGGTGGGACGTGATGGACCTGATCGACAACCCGAAGGCGACGTTCGAGGATCGTCGCGAGGGTCTCGAGATCGTGGCCACGTCTGAGATGCCGAGCGAGGTCGCGGCG
>Ga0315289_10000772_pt1 | contig 49329 bp, 55 predicted proteins | sample YL17G11_40_MG_FD_203452 | JGI IMG/M metagenome (GOLD analysis project Ga0315289, IMG submission 203452) | Sediment microbial communities from Yellowstone Lake, YNP, Wyoming, USA - YL17G11_40 | ecosystem: Environmental > Aquatic > Freshwater > Lake > Sediment | place: USA: Wyoming | collected... | reverse complement strand
TCTTTTGGGATTAACACCCGCAACAATAAGGCCGTCTACTTTATAGTTTAATGGCACCTTTAATAAATTTTGAATATCTTGTTTCGTAAGTGATTTATACATATGTTTTTTCTATTTTCTTTAAAATTTCCCCAAGGATTTTTTGATTAAATTTTCCTTAATATAACCTCTAAGGCGATTTTATAATTTTCTCTTTTTGTTTTTAATCTGTCTTTTCTTAATTCCTGATAATGTTCATCTGTGACTAATTCTCTTTTTACAAGATTATCGGCAACATATAACAATGCTGCCGAAGGAACTTTAAAATGCCCCGAAACCGCAAAAAATGTCGCGGATTCCATATCCACGCCGCAATAACCATTGGCTGCCCAATTTTTAACATCTTCTTTTGTTTCTCCAAGCATTGCCTGAACAGTCATTAAATTTCCTTCGTAAATGGGGTTTTCTGGATTTAATTGTTTTCTAATTTTTAACCGCAGATTTTTATTGGCTGAATAAATAAATGATTCATTGTCTCTCTGATACATTCTTGTTGCGCTTTCATTGCTATAACTCATCTTGGGTAAAACGATCTGTCCGGTTTTCATTTCTTTAAGCAATCCGCCGCAAGTGCCAAGAAGAATATTCGCCCGCGATCCCAACATACAAGCAATATGGACTACCTCGCTTAAATACGCAGCGCCATACACAACATCAAACCAAATTCTTTTACTGCCGATTTTAAAACTTCTTATGTCGCTGAAAAACCTATCCTTTATTTTTTCTTCTTTTTTATAACCTGGGAATAACCTATTCAGAGCATTATAAAGATAACGATATTCTTTTCTTTTGGGATTAACACCCGCAACAATAAGGCCGTCTACTTTATAGTTTAATGGCACCTTTAATAAATTTTGAATATCTTGTTTCGTAAGTGATTTATACATATGTTTTTTCTATTTTCTTTAAAATCTCCCCAAGAATTTTTTGATTGAATTTAACTTTTCCTTTAACTAATTTTTCTTTGAGTTCTTTATAGATTAATTCTGTTAAAGGAAACTTTTGAATTGTATAATCCCACAGTTTTTCCCCTGTAATTACTGGCGTAAATGCGCGAATGAAAGTCTCTTCTATCTGAGACATTGGCGGATTATCTTTGTAATCTTTATCCAAAGTTTTTTCTCTAATAATTTTTTTTAATTTCGGAGAAAATTTTTTAGCTACCTTTTTAAAGTATTTTCTAAGCAAAAAATGTAATGATTCATGCACAATATTATGCCAGTTAATATTGTCATTTTTATTTCCGGGCCCAATATTAAGTAAGGCTTTTCTATTATTGGCAAAATGACTATGTCCTCGCCAATAAGATTCCATAAAGTTTGGAATAATTAATATTTCGCAATCCCTTGATTTTATAAAACCTGTAATCCTACTTTTATATTTGCTTAAAGTTTTCGTAGTTTCTGATTTATTGATTATTTTCTCAATATACGGTGAATATTTTTTCCTGAAAAATTCCTTTAATTTGTATTCTTTCTCAAATTTTTCAATTAACGGCATCATTCTTTTAACCTCCTTAACGTCTTCCAAAAATTCCCTATACATATCTTTTTTATTCTTTTTATATTTCTCTCTAACTAATACAAAAACTTGAGTAAGGCGCGAATAATAGACTCTTTTTATCAAACCCCTCATTTTCGATAAAAATTTCTTATTTTTTCTGTTGTATTTTTGAAATTTTCTCCGTACCATCTTTCTCGCTGGATGCATTCCTCTCTTGTTGTTCTCATCATCATACCCCGACAAATTCAAAAGCAGATAAATAACAAATAAATTATAATTGTCAGAAAATTTCAGTTTCATAAAATATCTTTTATATTGATAACCGCATTAACAGAAATTGTTTTGGCTTTCAATCTTCGCCAGAATTTAGAAGATTCTTTATTTTTTGGAACACATGTCAGATCAATTTCCTTTATTCTTTTTCTTTTCGCTATTCTAGCAATCTCTTTAATTAGGCGAGTTGCCACTCCCTTTCTTCTGTAATTTTTATCTACATGAATCTCATAAATCCAAATTGCTTTATCATAAATATAGCAATTCCTTCTTTCTATCCAAAAATCCGCAAATCCAATAATCTTTTCGTCGTTCCCGCAAACCAAAATAGTTCTTGTCTTCGGTTTCTTAAAATATTTTCTCAAATCTTTCTTTATGTGGCTCAGACAAACAGTATCGGATTTGATCTTGTATGCCTCTTCTAATCGACTATGAATCTTGTATAAATTTAGCACTAAGCCTACTATTTGGTTTACATCTTCTACTCTTGCTTTACGTATCCATATACTATTGTCAGAAAATTTTAATTTCATAATATTAACGCATCAATTCTTTGGTAATTTTTATCGCCTTGTCTAAAAACCTTTTAAAATTTTTCTCTTTAAGCCAAATTGATTTTAATTTCTCCCTTAATTCTTTGTGGCCTGGATAACCATTATCATAACTCACAAGCAAGTCGCCAAAATCAGTATTTAATATGAAAGTTATTGCTTCTTTTAAATCCTCTTTTTGCTCTCCGGAAAGAAATTTTCTGCAATAATCCTCATAATAATATAAAAATTGGAGGTGGAAAATTTCATGACAAACGGTTAAAATATTCGCTGAAATTGGCTGCCACTTTGAAATCATAAACATTTTTTCTTTTGTATTATACGGGCACATATATCCGGTGGTTAAATAACATTTAAAACTATTCCAGAAAATCGGCTTTTGGGTGATTTTTGCCAATCTTTTGAAATATTTGGATTCAATTTTTCTCCAAATATTTTCTACTGCTTTCAATTGTTGACTAATAACCAATTGATATATTTTCTTTTTAGGATTGGAGGATATATATTTATATACCAAAACTTCGGCAGATTTACGATTCTGTTTTAGAATTTTTGTTAAAAGATGTTGTGGGATAAATTTGACTTCTTGCTCCCAATTTCTTCCCCATCTGCCTTTTTCACTCTTCGCAATCAAAACCCAGCTCCACGCATCTTTTCTGATATCATATTTAAAATTAACTTTTGGCATAAATTTTGTTACACTTTTTCTTCCTCTCCAAACGCTGACTGCATCATATAGAATTTGCGGTAAATGCCGTTTTTAATCTTCATTAAATTTTCGTGCTTGCCACGTTCAACAATTCTGCCTTTTTCAAACACAAAAATCTTGTCCGCGTGGCGGATAGTGCTTAAACGATGAGCAACAACAAAAGTTGTCCTGCCTTGAATAAGTCGCTTTAACGCTTCCTGCACTAATTTTTCCGAAACCGAATCAAGCGCAGAAGTTGCTTCATCTAAAATCAAAATTCTCGGGTCGCGCAACAATGCCCTGGCAATCGCCACCCTTTGTTTTTGCCCAGTGGAAAGCTTAATCCCTCTCTCGCCGACCAGCTGCTTGTATTTCTTGGGAAATTTTTCAATAAATTCACGGGCATTGGCCGCTTCCGCAACTCGGATTATATTTTTCATACTGGCATTTGGCTTCCCGTAAGCAATATTATTTTTTATCGTATCATTGAATAAAGTAATCTCCTGTGGAACAATAGCAATATTTTTTCTTAAAGAATGCAAGTTTACTTTTTGTATATCGTGATTATCAATAAATATTTTCCCTTTTGTTGGATTAATATATCGAGAAATCAAATCAACCAAGGTTGTCTTGCCCACTCCGCTATGCCCGACCAAAGCAATCACCTCGCCTGGCTTAATTTTGAAATTAATATCCCGAAGAACTATTCTTCCTTTTTTATAGGCAAAACTGACATTTTTAAATTCTGCCTCGCCCTTTATATCTCTTAACTCTTTTCCCTCCTCGTATTTTTCTGTTTTAATGTTTTTTAATTTCATCGCCCTATTGATTATTGCCATCCCTCTTTTTACGGTTCTATAATTATTTGCTAATTGAGCAATGGGTTGTTGGACCAAACTAATATATCCGACAAACATAATCAATTCGCCAGCCGAAATTACACCATTGCGAAGCAAAATTATTCCTGCGCCAAAAATGGCCACAAAACCGATTCCAAAAATAGTTTGTTGCCAGGCACTCATACTCAACCAAGCACCCATAAACTTTGTGACTTTTTCAGCTATTATGCCAAAATTTTTATTGCTCCTTTTTTCTTCTATCTTTTCTGCAACACTGGATTTTACAACTTGAACATTATAAGTTGCATTATACAAATCGCCAAATCCTTTTTCGTATGACCTATTCATTGTTCGTTGAGTTTTAATAATTGGTTTTACTTTTATAAGCGTGGCGATGATATAGATAACAACCACTGCAAAAATAGCTATCGCAAGCCGCCATTCAACATAAGCCAATATGCCAACGCCCGCTATTACTCTCAAAATGCCGGGGGCAAAATCAAAAAGTATCTGATTTACAATGGTTTCAAAAAAATCTGATGCTCGTCCTATTCTCTGTAAAATTTCTCCCATTTTTTTGTCTTTGTGAAAACTGATTGGAAGTCTTAAAATATGTCCGGACAAATCTAAAAGTAAATCATTGGAAGCATTAACCGCAACCACGGTTCCTTTTTTGTCGGAATAACGACTAATCCAACTGGAAATCAATGTCAAAAATAGCCATAATCCCAAAATCCACAAAATCGAATTTATGTTACTGGAAAATTTTGTTGCAAAATCAACCAACCTGCCATAAATATATGGGATTACCGCGCTAATACCCGAAGCAATTAAAGATATAAATACAATAAAATATACCTTTTTTCTGTATTTCTTAAGGTATTGCCACAATGTCTTGATGTCTTTTTTTATCTGCATATTTTTCTTTTATTATAGCAGATTATCGGATATGATTAAAGTAGATGAAATTGGATAAAATCAAAAACTTTATTCTGGATTTGTTTTTTCCGAAAAAATGTTTGGGATGCGGGAAACATAACACTTATTTGTGCGAAGAATGTTTCAAAAAAATTTCCAATAATGGATGGGTTAGTTTGAATTGCCAGAAAGAATTTGGCTTAGACCGGATTATTTCCGCAGCCGGTTATGTGGACCCGCTAACCAGAGATTTAATTAAAGCATTGAAATACGGCTTTGCCAGAGAACTGGCAAAGCCGTTATCGCGACTGATTATTAAACATTTAGAATCCATTTCATTTATTTCAACCATCCCTGCCCGCCATTCGCCTGAGGCGAAGCCGATGGCAGGCGGGTCAACCAATTCAACTCTGATTATTCCCGTACCGCTACATTCCAGGCGTTTGCACGAACGCGGATTTAACCAGGCAGAATTGATTGCCCAAGAAATCGCCGATTATTTTCAATTACCGATAAAAACGGATATTTTAAAAAGAATCCGACCGACACAAAGGCAAACTGATCTCAAAGACAATAAAGAAAGAAAAAACAACATCAAAGACGCATTTGAAATCAATGATTTTGAACCAATTAAAGGTAAGGTTGTTTTATTGATTGATGATGTGATTACTTCCGGCGCAACCTTGTCAGAAGCAGCCAAAATTTTGAAACAATCCGGCGCCAAAGAGGTCTGGGCAATCACAGTTGCCAGAGGATAAAAAAAATGGTAAGATAAATAAAATTGGAGAGATGGCCGAGCGGCTTAAGGCAAAGGTTTGCTAAACCTTGACCTCGAAAGGGGTCTCGTGGGTTCGAATCCCACTCTCTCCGAAAATATTGAAACCATGGCAAAAATTGCCAGCGAATTAAAGAACAAAACCGAATTTATCCACTAAATATGTATTATTTTTACATTTTAAAAAGCAGAATTAACAATAAATTATATAAGGGGAGTACGAAAGATTTACGAAAAAGACTTAAAGAACACAATAACGGGAAGGTTATTTACACAAAATCTGGCAAACCGTGGGATTTAATCTATTACGAAGCGTTTGTAAATAAAAATTTGGCTAGAAAAACTGAAATATTTTATAAAAAAAGTCAGGGCAGAAGACAATTAAAAAAGAAATTGGGGTTGGAATAATTTTGGCAACAAGGCGGTGAGGTGCCTGAGCGGTTTAAAGGGCTGGTCTTGAAAACCAGTGTACTCGCAAGAGTACCGTGAGTTCGAATCTCACCCTCACCGCTTTACTGCCAAAAGATTTTCCGATGGTTCTCCGCTACATTCCGCTCATGTAAACTGAGCGGATGAGCGGACCCGCTCACATTGATGAGCGGGGAATCCTCACCTCCTCCGAATTAATTATTAATTTATTATTTTATGACCGAGCAAGTTATTAAAACTGAGACAAAAATAAACAATATTTTATTCTGGATTTGTTTTTTCATCACTATTTTAACAATTATTATGGTGCTGGTTGAATTCTTTACCCGAGGAGAATATCCGTCATCGCATATCGGCATATTCTATGTCGGCGTCTTGGCGATTTACTCTCTGCACAAAGAAGCAATCAGATTTTTGGAACACGCTTCGCCAAGCAAAGCCCAGAGAAAGGGAGAAATTTTCGTTTATTTCTGGATTATATTGACCGCGATTTTGTATCTGATTAATTTTCTGACCAAAAATTCTTTTTCTTATACCAAATATAGCGAGGAGGCAAGAGGATTGATGGATGCAACTTACCTGACGCTGGAAGTGGGTGCGGTATTTGTTCTCGCCAGAATTTTGAAATTAATTATGATTAAATTCTTCTACAAAAATGAATGATGATGTTGAATTAAAAGAATTTGAATGGGAAGCGCCGGAATTCGAAAAAACAGAGAAGAACAAATCTTGGTTTATAATTCCCGCGGTGATTGCGATTATTCTGGGAATTATTGCTTTGGCAACCGACAATATTCTCTTCTTGATTCTGGTGCTTTTGGGATTTTTTATTTTTTATGTTTACGCAAACAAAGAGCCGCGGATTATCAAATTCAAAATCTATGAAAGAGGAATTGAATTTGACAACCAGATGCATGATTTTGAATCTTTGAGGTCGTTCTGGATTTTTTACGACCCGCCAATGGAAAAAGAAATCAGTTTGCGCAGTAAAAAAACATTTTTCCCGTATATCAGAATTCCATTGGGAAATCAGAGTCCAATTGAAATCAGAAAATATTTATTAAAATTCATTCCCGAAAAACGCCATCGGGAATCAGTTATTGATATCTGGATGAGAAGGATTGGATTTTAATTACGCGCCCATAGCTCAGCGGATAGAGCGTTAGCTTGCGGAGCTAAAGATCGGAGGTTCAAATCCTCCTGGGCGTACTTGACAAACCCACACCAATTTGCTATAATGTAGGTGTTGAAACTTAAAGGAGGTTATCATGAGCAAAGCGAAACCGGGCGTTCTCAAAAGTCCCGTGAAACCGTTCAGGGGTTACGGCGGCGGACTCAGCGGCAAACGCCGCAACTGGGCCCGAAGAAACGAGTCGCCGAGCAAACTCCGCACCTTCATGCAGCGGACGTTCGGCCGGCCGATCTTCGCCAAAAACAAGGCCATTTAACCCTGCTCTGTCCTGCCCCGACAATCGTCTATAATAAGACAAGCGTCGGGGCTCTTTTTTTTAGAATCCAAAAATGATAAAATTTAAATATGATTAAATATCTTCTTGATACTCCAATTTCCAAATTGCCGCGAATAAATGAAGGATATCTGAAAAAATTTCATAAACTCGGAATTTTAAATATCCGGGATTTAATTTATCATTTTCCGCACCGTTATGATGATTTTTCCAAAATCATCACCATAGATAAATTGAAACTCAATGAAACTGCCACAATCCAAGGAGAAATTTTAAAAATTGATAACATCAGAACTTTCAAAAAGAGAATGTATTTAACCGAAGCGCTGATTAAAGACCCGAGCGGCTCGGTAAAAATAATCTGGTTCAACCAGCCGTATTTAATTAAAAACATCAAGCCGGAAAAAACTTACAGCTTGTCGGGAAAATATGTGCTGGGGAAAAATGGTCCGTATTTGTCCAATCCAAATTATGAAATGATTTTTCTCGGCAAGACCGCCACCCATACTGCCGGCTTAGTGCCAATTTATCCGGAAACAACAGGACTTGGTTCAAGATTTTTGCGCTATTATATCAAATTGATTCTGCCTGCGATTTCGCAAATTAAAGAATTTATCCCGTATGAAATTTTAAAAAAGAATAATCTGTTGAATATCCAAATTGCTTTAAGAAACATTCATTTTCCCAAAAACCTGAAACTTGCGGATGAAGCGAGAAAAAGATTTGCATTTGAAGAATTGTTCTTGCTGCAATTATTTGTCTTAAAACAAAGGCAAAAAATCAAAAAAGAACATGCTTTTAAAATTCTTTTTGATAAAAACTTAATTAAAAAATTTGTTGACAAACTGCCATTTAAACTCACGGATGCCCAAAGAAAATCCGCCTGGGAAATTATTCGGGATTTAGAAAAAGACAGACCAATGAACCGCTTGCTGCAAGGAGATGTTGGGTCTGGAAAAACCGTAGTCGCAACAATGGCAGCCCTCGAAACTGCTAAAACGGGATTTCAAGTCGCGTTTATGGCGCCAACCGAAATTTTGGCACAGCAGCATTTCAAGGAAATAAATAAATTACTCAAAGATTTTAATATTAAAATCGGATTGTTAACCGGGAGCGAAAAGAAGTTTTCTGATGATACAAATATCGTGGTCGGCACACACGCCCTAATACAGAAATCCGTGAAATTCGAAAACCTCGCCTTAGTAATTGTTGATGAACAGCATCGCTTTGGCGTAGAACAAAGAGCTAAATTAGTTCGTGGAGAAAATATGCCCCATTTATTAAGCATGACTGCTACCCCTATTCCCCGCACATTGGCCTTAACTATTTATGGCGATTTGGATATTTCCTTAATAGACGAAATGCCCAAAGGAAGACAGAAAATTATTACCAGAATTATTCCACCCAAAGAAAGAGAATCTGCTTATGAATTTATCCGCCAAGAAATTAAAAAACACAGGCAATGTTTTGTGATTTGTCCGAGAATAGAGCCATCGGAAAATAAAAATATAAAAAACTTACTTTGGGCAGAGGTAAAAGCAGTAAAAGAAGAATATGAAAAATTATCTGAAAAAATATTTCCTGATTTGAGAATTGATATGATTCACGGAAGAATAAAAGCAAAAGAAAAAGACAGAATAATGAATGATTTCCGAAACAAGAAGACCGACATTTTAGTTTCAACATCAGTCATTGAAGTTGGTATTGATATTCCTAATGCCACAGTAATGATGATTGAGGGAGCTGACAGGTTTGGCTTGGCGCAATTGCATCAATTCCGCGGCAGAGTTGGCAGAAGCGAACATCAATCATACTGTTTCTTGTTTTCAACTTCTGGCGAAGCAACAACACGCTTACGCGCAATTCAAAAATGTGAAAATGGTTTTGAATTAGCAGAAAAAGATTTGGAAATCAGGGGACCAGGACAATTTTACGGCGTAGCACAATCCGGCCTACCCGACTTGGCAATGGCAAGTTTAAATGATTTAGAACTTATCAAATCAACCCGCGCTACAGCATTGGATTTATTAAAAAAAGACCCCGATTTAAGGTCTTATCCATTGTTATTTGAAAAACTCTCCCAATTCAAACAAACAATTCATTTGGAATAATTACTTCCTTCCTTTCTCCGTTACCCAAAACCCCATATATTTGCCGAGCATTAGACGGGTTTGGGAAATAAATGCGGGAATGGCGCTGAAAATTATCATTACTAAAGGCACCAAAACCCACTGCAAAACCATCCAAATATATTTTCTTGATTTGTATTTTGCCGGCCGGGGAGGCAATAATTGTAACGTATAGAAAGCAGAAACAACCAAACCAAGCATCGCAATAGTCATAATCAGCCGCGTGGTTCTAGGAAGATTATACGCAAGCATTGTCTGATTAAATTCGCTCCCGCCCAAAACCAATGGCAGCCAGCCGAGTAAAAATATCAGCAACGAATTGGTTGCCCAAGACCAAAATGCTTCCCAATGATTAAAGCAATGATAAAGTTTTTTCTTAAAAGTCATTGCTTCATTTTTTATACACCCGAAAGTAAAATACGGCACATTTTCTACCCCCCAACTCCAGCGCGTCTGCTGTTTAAAAACATTCTTCATTGTTTTCCAAAAATTATCAGCCAAATTTGCATCCATAGAAACCGGATAATATAATGGCACATTTTGGTAATTGCCGTCGTAAAACAACAATGATTGCCAAAAAATGCGCGAATCCTCGGAAACATTCTTGGTTGTCCAAAAATCCATTTCCACCAATGCCTTAAAACTCATTGAATGCGAGGAAAAAGTGGACATTCTTTCCGCTCTTTCTTGCTGAATCATGTGCCAGAAAGTCGCGCCAGTTGCCACTACCCGCGAAATTGCCGGTGCGTCCCAAATATTATTGTTATAAATCGGAACTGGTTGAAAACTCGAATGCAGGGGGTCTTTGCAAGTCAAAAAATTATAGGTCAGACAAGCAAAATAATAAGGAAAAACTTGCGTATCAATATCAAACGAGGAAACAATAATGTTTTCGTAAGGAATTTTCAAATCATCAATCAATTTCTTTGCTTCTTTGCCTGCCCAGGTTTCGTTCGGACCCTTGCCTTTCAGCTCCTCTTTAATTCCTTCGGGATGAATGGTGATTAAAAATTTAAAGAATTTATTTGCAAATTCTTTTTTTATTTCATTGGCAATTTCTATTGCGGATTCCCCCGCTCTTTCTTCCGCCCCCAAAACAACAATGAATTTATCCGAGGGATATCGAGAATTTACAAGCGCCGTAAGGGTTGAATGTACAACTTCAAATTTTTCTTTGTAAAAGGGCAATATCATCAAATGATAAATTTCCCGCCAGTTTCTTGCCGGCAGCTCATCAAGTTTTTTTAGCCAGTCAATTTTTAAATTTTTCCTCATTTTACCAAAAGAAATTCCTTGATGAAAAGCAAGAAAAATGGTTTTTAAAAACCAGTAAATATCAAAAGCGATGATAAAAAAGACCACCCAAATTGGCTTTCTCCAAGACAAAAAAATCGCCAGAAGAATTGTAAGCCAACTTAAAAATCCGGGCATAATTTCCAGAAACCTGAATAATCTTCTGTCTTTCCTGTTCTTCAAATCCCGCGCAAATCCAATTTTGACATAATCCTGATTCATTTATTTTTAAAAAAATAATCCCACCAGAGTTTGAAATTAGAAGCTTCTGGCGATGGTTGGGTCTGTGTTTGTGGTTCTAATTCTTGTTCTTGATTAGACGCAATAATAATTACGCTTTCGCCCTCTTTGGCATAACCTAATTTTTTCTTTGCCTCTTGTTCTAAAAATTCTTCTGATTGGTAAAATTCCCTGGTCTTAATTAATTCTTCATTGCTTGTCTTTAGGTCCCCGATTTTCTTTTCCAAATCCTTAACTTCCTGAACAATCCGGAAATAGCGATAACTTTCTTTACCAAGAGAAATAAAGGCAAAGACAAAAATAACAACCAATAAAATTATAAATTGTTTGGAATAAATTTTCATCTTAACAACGGTATTAATAAAAATGCAATCATACTTAAGACTGTCAAAAATACCGCAATAAACCAAAATATTTTCGCCAATTTCGTAAATTTCTTATTCATCTTTCTTTTAATACTTTTAAAAATACCTCTGGCGGGATGGTGATTTTGCCGAATTGCGCCATGCGCTTTTTGCCTTTTTTCTGCTTTTCTAAAAGTTTTCTTTTTCTGGAATAATCACCGCCATATAAATAGCCAGTCACGTCCTTGCGCATTGCTCTTTTGGTTTCCCGCGCAATCACTTTCCCGTCAACTATTGCCTGAATCGGCACCGACCATTGATAATAAGGCAAAATTTCTTTTAACAACTCGACTAATTTCTTGCCTTCACGATAAGCATCCTGCTTTCTCACCATTTTGGAAAATGCTTCTACTTTTTCTTTGTCAATAAAAATTTCCAATTTTACCAAGTCTGCGACCCGATAATCTTTGACAATGTATGCCATTGAAGCATAACCCGAACTGATGGTTTTTAATTTGTCGTAAAACCCCTGCAAAATTATGCTTAACGGACCTTCAAACTTGATAATGATTTTTTCGGCAGTCAGCCAATCCATATTTTGGAATTCTCCGGGGAACTCGCTTAACAATTTATTGATCTGGCCCATATATGTATGTGGAGAAATTATTTCCATTTCCATGTAGGGCTCCCCGACCTTAGTCGGGGTCCCGACAGAGGTCGGGACTTCTTTGTAAACCACGCTCGGCGCAGTAGTAATCAAATCCAATCCATAATCCCTTTTTAACCGCTCGGTGACAATTTCCAAATGCAGCATTCCCAAAAATCCGCAGCGAAATCCCCTACCTAATGCACCTGAAGATTCCGGGGCAAAACTTAATGACGCGTCGTTTAATTTTAATTTTCTCAAACTGTCCGAAAGCAAATTATAATTATCAGCATCAACTGGGTAAAAACTCGCAAAAACTACTGGTTGCGGCTCGTGATAGCCCTTTAGGGGCTCAATTTTTCCGCCCGAGGCGGACCAGCCTTGGGCTGGCAATTTTGTAATTGTATCACCGACCCGACACAATTCTATTTCTTTTAATCCAGTAGCAATATACCCGATTTCTCCGGATTTCAATTCTTTCTGCTCAACAAACTCGGGATGAAAATATCCCAATTCCAGAACTTCGGCATTTGATTTTGCTTGCATTAAATAAATTTTATCGCTTTTTTTAATTTCTCCGTCAACAACTCGCACATAAGCAACAACTCCCTTGTAAGTATCGTATTCGGAATCAAAAATCAAAGACCTGAACGGTTTATCTGTTTCGATTTTTGGCGGAGGAATTTTTTTTATCACTTCTTCCAGAAGCTGTTCTACATTTTCTCCTGTTTTGGCGGAAATCAAAAGAATTTCTTTCTTATCAATACCTAAAAGTTTTTCCACTTCTTTAATTGTCTGCTCAATATTGGCCATGGGCAAATCAATTTTATTTATCACTGAAATAATGGCTAAACCTTGTTTTCTCGCAAATTCCAGATTAGAAAGAGTTTGTGCCTGAACTCCCTGGGTTGCGTCAACCAACAAAATCGCACCTTCAACAGCTGCCAAGCTTCGGGAAACTTCGTAAGAAAAATCCACATGTCCCGGAGTATCAATCAAGTTCAGAATATAATCCTTGTAAATCATCCGTACTGGCTGCATTTTTATTGTGATACCTCTTTCTCTCTCAATTGCCATTCTGTCCAGATATTGCGGCTGCATTTTTCGCGGGTCAATGGTTTTGGTGATTTCCAAAAACCTGTCAGCCAAGGTTGATTTTCCGTGGTCAATATGACTGATTATAACAAAATTTCTAATATTATTCTGGTTCATTTTCTTGGGGTAATGGCTGAATATTTTTGGGGTGAATTATTTTATTGATTAATATTCGCGGCTCGGGCATTTTCAGAACAAATGAAATTAAAAAATAAATTGCGACGCCGATGAGCATGGCGATGCCTGACTGCATTAACAAACCAGTAAATCTATGAGTGTCAAAGAAGAAATCGAATACTTGCAAAGAGCCGTAAATAACGATTGCCATTACAACGCAGGAGATAATCATTTTATAAGCAGAATCCAAAATCATTTTTCCATTCCATTGCCCAATTTTTTTGTCAAAATATTTTAATAAAACACTGAAATTGAAAATATTGGCCAAAGAAAAAGCCAGAGGTAAACCCAAAACAGCAAAATTCTTTATTCCCTGCACTCTGTATGTTTCGGAAAAAAGTTGGGAAATAAAATTATGATTATTTAAAATCCAGACCAAACCAAAACTTAATCCAACATTCAGACCAATACTTATTAAACTTATTGAAACCGGAGTTTTGGTATTGTTTACAGAATAAAAAGCCCGAGAAATCAAAGGAATCAAGCTTTGGGCAAAAACGCTAATGGCAAAAATCCCCAAGGCAGCAGCTGTTAATCGGGTATCAACCCAGCCAAACTGACCAGTGCCCAAAATCAACCTTACAATCTGGGCGCGCAGAACAAAAAATATCACGCTAATCGGCAAAACCAGATAAAGAATCTGATTAAAAATAGAAGTAAAATTATCCGAAAACTTTTTCTTATTTTCTTCAGCATGGGACGACGCCAAACTGGGAAATACTGCCAGAGCAAAAGAAATCCCGATAATGCCAATGGGAACATATTGCAGATTATTGGCCAAATTGAAAATCGCCACGCTGCCAATTGCCAAGCTCGAGGCAAGAGCAGTAATTACCACATAATTAATTTGAGATCCGACCAAACCAATGGTTCGAGGAATGGTAAGTTTAATGATTTTTTTAATGCCTTCATGCAATCTAAAATTTAATCTTAATTTAAATCCTGAATAAATTACGCTCGGCAGTTGCATCAGAAAATGCAAAAATGCGCCCAAAGCTACGCCCCAAGCCAAACCGACAAGTCCCATTTTCGGCACGAAAAACAGGATGCCGAAAATAATTCCCAGATTATACATTATTGGCGCCAAGGAATAAACAAAAAAGCGGTGGAAATATTGCAGAACCCCGCTCAAAATACTGCTCATTCCCAAAAGCAAAGGACTTAAAAACATAATTCTGGTTAAAATCACCGTCATTTCTTTTTTTTCACCGGAAAATCCCGGAGCAATTATTGAAACAATCCAAGGCGCGAAGAAAATTAAAACCAGAGAAATTACAACCAGTCCAATTAAAATTAAATTGAATAATCCGCTGGTTAATCTCCACGCCTCTTTTTCGTCTTTTCTGAAATACTGGGCAAAAACCGGAATAAATGCCGAAGAAATTGCGCCAATAATCAAAATATTATAAATCAAATCAGGCAAGCGAAATGCGGCAAAATAAATATCCAGTTCGTCGCCAGCACCGAATTTTCCCGCCAGTAATCTGTCTCTGAATAAACCCAAAATCCGGCTGATTAAGCCGGTAATCGCCAAGACCATTGCCGCGGAAAAAACTGTTTTTGATTTGTGGTTTAAAAATCTATTTACCATGAAATTAGATTATAACAAAATTAACTTGATTTTTCAATTGGCTAGGTTATGATTAAATTGATGAGAAAGATTTCACACAAATTTCTGATTTTCATAGCGATTATTTTAACTATCGCTGTGTTTTTGGTTGTTTTGGATGTTATCAATAAAAATAAAATCAATATCGGCATTGAAGTAGCGGGAATCCATATCGGCGGACTTACTTATCAAGAGGCGCTGGACAAATTGGAAAATGAATACCAGAAATTAATCAATGAAGATTTTTCTCTGATTTACCAGAAATATAACTGGAGGGTTAACCTGAAAAATTTGGGAGTGGAGATAAATATTCCCGAAACCGTGGCATTGGCATACAGCCGCGGGCACGAAGGAGGCAAATTTTTATCAAACAGATATTGGCAAATAAAATCGTTTTTGGGCTACAATATGAATTCGAAATGGCAGATAAATACAGACAAACTGGAAAAATTCCTGATGGAAAATTTATTCGTGATTCACCAGCCAGCCAGAAATTCTATTTTAGTGTACAACAAAAAAACACAAGATTTTATTGTTGCGCCAAGCAAATCTGGCACAGTAGTTGACAGAAATAAACTTAAAAAAGATTTAACAGAAACAGTAAATAAGTTTCAAACACAGGGTATTAATCTTAATTTAGTAAGCGAACAGCCAGAAGTAATCGAAACCGAAACAGCCCTTGCAAAGGAAAAAGCAAAAACGCTCTTGGCAAATATTCCGATTTCAATAAATATCAGGGAAGATAACCAATCGACTAAAGTCGAGGAAATAAATAAAGAAACGATTTTAAATCTAATAAATTTTGAACCAATTAAAGACCCTGATAATCCGAATAACAAAATCTTGGGCACAGAAATATCTGATGAAAAAGTCAGAGATTATTTAATCTCTATTGCACCATTAATTAACCGCGAGCCGACTGATGCCCAATTAACCGTCAAAAACGGATTGGTCACCACCTTTGCTTTATCACGAGAGGGAATAAAATTACAAATCGAAAACAATATTCCTTTAATTATTCAAGGCATTAAAAACAAGCAAAAAGAAATTGAACTAAAAATTAACACAACCGAGCCCAAAATTACTACAGAAACAATTGATAATCTCGGCATTACTGCTTTATTGTCAAAAGGGGTTTCTAATTTTGCCGGCTCTCCCCAGAATCGAATACATAACATCAGGGTTGGCGCGGCGAAATTCAATGGCGTTCTAATCAAGCCGGGCGAAGAGTTTTCTTTCAATAAAATTTTGGGTGAAGTCGGACCGGAACAGGGTTATGAGCCGGAATTGGTGATTTTAAAAGATAAAACCGCGCCGGAATACGGCGGTGGATTGTGTCAGGTTTCCACTACTACTTTTCGGGCAGCGGTTCTTGCTGGATTAGAAATCACCCAAAGATATGCTCATGCTTTTCCGGTAAAATACTATAATCCCCAGGGTTTTGATGCCACAATTTATCCGCCATTTCCGGATTTAAGATTTATTAATAACACGCCAGCCAATATCCTTGTCCAAACCAAAATTAAAGGCACAGAACTATTTTTTGAGTTTTATGGCGCCGAAGACGAAAGAAGAGTTGTTATTGAGGGACCGCAACAATACGATTTTCAACCAGACGGTTCAATGAAAGCAAAATTGGTACAGAAAGTTTTTGACAAGAATAATAACCTGATAATTGATAAAACTTTTTATTCCAATTACAAATCGCCCGATTTATACCCAGTGAAAAGAAACCCATTGGAATGATAACGAAAATACTAAAAATAAATCCGCGAAAGCCGGAGAAATATAAAATAAAAATAGCCGCTCGAATTATTAAATCTGGCGGCTTGGTTGCTTTTCCAACAGAGACGGTTTATGGCTTGGGCGCTGATGTTTTCAATAAAAAGGCGGTTCAAAAAATATTTATTGCCAAGGGAAGACCATTTGACAATCCTTTAATTGCACATATTGCTGATATTCGGGACTTGCAAAAATTAGCCAAAAAAATTCCGCAAAAAGCATTGATTTTGGCAAAAAAATTCTGGCCCGGACCGCTAACCATGGTTATGGAAAAATCGAAAAACGTCCCCAAAATTGCCACTGCGGGATTGAATACAATAGCAATCAGGATGCCAAATAATAAAATCGCTTTAAAACTGATAAAGGCGTCAGTCGCCCCGATTGCTGCGCCGAGCGCAAATACATTTACCAAGCCCTCGCCAACATCAGCTAAACATGTGTTCGATGACTTAAACAAAAAAATCTCCATGATTATTGACGGCGGGCGAACGAATATCGGATTGGAGTCGACCGTAGTCGATTTAACTTCCAAAGTTCCGGAAATTTTAAGACCAGGAAAAATTACTTTTGAACAATTACAATCAATTTTAGGTAAAATTAAAGTGTCCCAGCCTACGGCTGGTCACCCGCAGGGTGAAAAAACCCCGAAATCGCCGGGAATGAAATACAAACATTATTCACCAAAAGCAGAAGTGATTTTGGTTTGTGGAAATAAAAGAAAAATAAAAAATAAAATACAAAAAATAAAAAACATATATAAAAAACTAAAAAAGAAAACAGCAATAATTTGGGCCGATAAAAATGTTAAATATTTAGCAAAAAATTTATTTAAAAAATTCCGCGAATTTGACAACAAAAGAATCGACATCATTATTGTCGAAGGCGTAAAGGAAAAAGGATTGGGCCTTGCTTTGATGAATCGCTTAAAAAAAGCTGCGAGTGAAATAATAAAAGTATAATTTTTCAATATCCACATAACTCACGATCGTAGCTTATGCAGATAATGAATATTTAAAATAAATTTTTGTGTTCGGGGGGAGATTTGAACTCCCATGGGTCGCCCCGATAGGTCCTAAACCTATTGCGTCTGCCAATTCCGCCACCCGAACATAATTACATCTTAATCTAAATCGCTTTAAAAATCAATCGCCACACTTTTAAAAAGTATGGCGATGATTAAATTCGCTTCGAAGCAATTCAATCAAAACAGGATTAGTATGTGCCGCAAGGATTGCCGAATGGATTTGGGGTAATACCGCCACCCACGAGAAATCCTTCAACCAAGTTAAGAATAAAGGTTGCAGCAAAGATTATTATAATGCCAATAACAGCATTGATAATTAATTTTCTTGCTTTTGTTGCTTTTTCGTCATTTCCACCAGCTGTCATATACATTATGCCACCCCAAATAAGCATAATTACGGCAATACCAAAGCCGATTGCGGCAATAATAATTTTAATCTTATTAAGAAGAGCGCAAATCGTTTGCACCGGCTCTACATAAGCACTGACGACTAATGGCAAAATAAATAATGATAAAAGAATTATCGGTAATACTTTTTTCATATATCTAACTTAATTTACAATATTTTTCCTCGACCTTTAGAGATTTTAAACTTGTAAAAGACTATTTGTGATTATTTCTCTCACTATGCCAATTATAAAAGAAAAAGCAATTACTATGGCAAATCCGATTATTCCATTAGTTATCATTTTTCTGGCTTTTTTCGCTTTATCCTCACTCTCCCCGGCTGTCATATAGGTTATTCCACCGATAATAACCATGATTATCGCTAAAACTAAAGCGCCTGCGTATAATATTTTTTGTATATCCCACAATAAATTACAAAGCTTATGAGCATATGTGTCTAGCCCAGCACAAAGATCCGGGCCGTTCCATCCCGTAAAGTCCGCTTGAACAATTGTGGGTAATAACACCGACACAAACACAAAAATCAATATTAAATATTTCATATTAATTAAAATTAATTATTAAAAATTATTATTCCACTTTCTTTAAAATTTCTTCTAAAAGTCCGGTAATAAATTTTGCTGCCAAAACAATTGCCAAGCCGATAATCGCCCATTTAATCGTATTCTTGGCCTTCTTAACTTGTTCTTCGTTATTCGCAGCTGTCAGATATTGAATCCCTGCCCAAATAATCATTATTGTTGCCAAAGGAATGACTATTACCAGCAATAAACTAGCAATCCCATCAATCATCTTTTCAATTGAATCATACTTCAGCGGATTTTTAATTTCAATCACCTCTGCCTTGGCAATGTAACCCACTACCAACAATATACCAATTATTATTAAAAATAGCAATCTCTTTTTCATATTTTTTTCCCTGTCCCGCTTAGCGGGATTCAGGGTTTCATTAATAAATTTACTTGATTAGTCATATTTTCAATTGCATCATCATAGGTAGCAGTGCCCAAAACAATTGATTCAATCACATCGTTAAAAATTTTTTCAATTGCCGCAGAGTCAATTTGGTACCAACTCTTGGCAGTCAAACTTTGCTCAACAAAAACAGCCAAATCCAGATTGTCTTTTTTCTGCCAATCAATTAAATCTCTTCTCGCAGCTGGTAGATGGGCTTTTTGCAAATATCTCTGATTATTTGTTTTTTGGTTCAAATAAAGAATGAATTTCCACGCTTCTTCTTCTGCTTTTGATTTTTTGGAAACAGTCCAAGCCCAGTAATTAGCATAGTTCACATCAAATTCACGTCCCTTAATCTGCGGCATTGGTGCAATGCCATAATTCAAATACGGATTTTTATCGCTTAATGTTTGGATGTGGTGGGAGTAAGCAAGCATCATTGCTGCTTTCCCGTCAGCAAAAGCATCAACAGAATAAGGCATCTGCCTGTTCCAGGTATAGGTTCTTTTGCTGGGATTGGAAAAATCAGTATAAAACCTTAGCGCGTTTTTACCAGGATAATATGATTCTCCTTTTAAGGTAATGCTCTCTCCGAATGTGGCTGATTTTTTGTTATCGCTTATCATTTCCGTGCCGTTCTGCAGCATCAGAAGAGCCAAAATATCACTTGCTCGGTTTACGTTCTCCGCAGTGCCAATGGCTATTCCTGCTTTTTCTATCCCGCCCCACTGGTTTTTCTGGGTTAATTTGTCCAAATCATCAACCAAATCTTCCCAGGTTTCGGGTGGAGAAGAAATTCCCGCGCTGTTAAAAAAGTTTTTGTTGTAAAAAAGCGCCAAAGTGTCAACATACAAAGGAATACCGTAAATTTTGTTATTATCAATTAAATCCTGCTCCGCCACATCCACAAATATCTGCCTGAAATTTGCGTAGGAAAAAAGCGTTTCCGGCAATTCGGCAATTTTATCCTTGTATTTCGGCAGCCAGGTGTTATGCATTAAAAAAATATCCGGTCCTTTATCAACTGCCAAGGCATTAATCAGTTCTTTTTCATAATCAGCAAAATTCTTCTGCTGATATTTAATATCAGCAACGCATTTATCAATCTTTTTATATTGCTGTATAAACTCATTGATATTTTCCGGCTCATCATAAACGCCCCAAACCTCCAGAGACACTGGCCGACATTTCTCCGATTTCGTCAAACCGATAATTATCAAAATCCCAGCAATAATTGCTGCTGCAATTGCGATTAATAAAATTTCCTTTTTGCTCATATTTTTTCAAAAATCATTCCCCAGTGATAGTTGTCTACATTCATTTCGCTTCTGAATTTCAATCCCGATTGTTCCGCTATTTTCTTGATACTTTCAATCGAAACCACCAACTCTTTCGCCGGTCCCATCGGCTGGTTTTCTTTCCAGTCAATAGCCGATATTTTTCCTCCTTTTTTCAAAATTCTTACTGCCTCTTTTATTATACCACTCTTATCATCCGACTGAAATAAAATATTGTGCAACAAAATCCAATCAACAGAATTATTATCTATACCAGAACCAACGGAAACCTCCAAATTGCAGCGTTTCGTTTCAATATTCAAAAGCCCTTCGAGTTTCGCCCGGCTACGCACCGACTCAAGGGCTGTTTCCAAAACATCCAAAGCATATATCTTGCCTTGTTCTCCCACTATTTTTGCTAAAGGAATGGTAAAATAACCAGCACCGCAGCCAAAATCCGCGATAATCATTCCTTTTTCAATATTCAGTTGTTTTATGGTTTGTTCAGGATTCAAAAATCCTCCAGTACCTTTCATAAATTTAAACACATGCTATTGATGCGACTTTATCTTTGTCAGCCAATTTCATAATTCTTACGCCCTGGGTGACTCGCCCCAATCGGGAAATGCTTTTGATTGCTGTTCTGATTACATTTCCTTTTTGCGAAGTAACAATCAAGTCCTCTTCTTCAAGAGTAATTAATCTTATTCCGACCAATGAACCGGTTTTTTCTGTGATATTGGCAACTTTTATTCCCACTCCTCCGCGCTTCTGGATTTTAAAATTATCAACTGGCGTGCGCTTGCCATATCCATTGGAACTGACAACCAAAATTTCCGGGTTAATTTTCTTCAATTCCTGACTGATTACTTCCATGCCCACAACTGCATCTGTAAATTCTTCTTTATCTTTAGATTTAACCACTCTCAATTTAACACCTCTTACGCCCCTGGCATTTCTTCCCATTGGCCGCAAATCTTTTTCCGAAAATCTGATTGCCTGACCAAGTTTTGTCACCAACATAATTTCATCGTCTCCGTGAGTGGTTTTTACCCACTGCAAATCATCATTTTTTTCCAGAGTTATTGCCGCAATCCCGCCTTTTCTGATATTCCTGAATTTCTCAACTTCTGTCTTCTTGATTATACCTTTTTTCGTGACCATTGCCAAGAATCCAGCCCCCTGCCGCTCCAAAGGCACAACCGCACTAATTTTTTCTTCCGATGAGATGCCCAAAATATTCACAATTGCCCTACCGCGGGAAACACGGGTTGCTTCGGGAATCTCATAGGCCTTGGTCTGATAAACTTTTCCTTTGTTGCTGAAAAACAACAAATCATCGTGGGTTGAACAAACGAAAAAATGCTCAACAAAATCCTCCTCTTTGGTTTTGATGCCAATCATTCCCTTGCCGCCTCTGTTTTGGGCGCGATATGATTTTGGGTCGACTCTTTTGATGTAACCGGTATTGGTAACCGTGACAATAATCTCCTGGTCGGGAATCAAATCTTCTTCGGCAAACTCGCCGACTTTTGAAGTGTAAACTTTTGTTTTTCTTTCGTCCCCGTATTTCTGTTTGATTTCCGATAACTCGTCTTTTACAACTTTGAATATTTTTTTCGGACTGGCTAAAATATCCTCAATTTCTTTGATGAACTTCAATTTTTGCTCCAGCTCGTCCGTAATTTTTTTTCTTTCTAATCCAGCCAGAGTCTGAAGTTTCATTTCCAGGATTGCGTTTGCCTGAATTTCCGAAAGCTTGAATGATTTTATTAAACCATTCTTCGCATCCTCTCTGTCTTTTGATTTTTTAATCAGGGCAATGACTTTGTCGATGTTTTTCAACGCTTTTGCCAAGCCCTCCAAAATATGCACTCTTTCGTTTGCTTTTGCCAATTCATATTTTAATCTTCTTGTTACGACAATCTGACGATGGTCAATGAACTGGACCAAAACCTGCTTCAAGGAAAGTGTCTGCGGCTGGATGCCTTCGGTTAAAGCCACCAGATTCAAATGGAACATTTTCTGCAGTTCGGTATATTTATACAATTTATTCAAAACTTTCTGCGGAAACGCATCACTCTTCAATTCGATTATCACTCTTATACCTTCTTTGTCGGATTCATCGCGAATGTCTTTTACTCCGTCTAATTTTTTTTCTTTGACCAAGTCCGCGATTTTCTCCAATAAAACCGACTTGTTGGTCTGATAAGTCAGTTCGGAAATTAAAATCTTGAATTTTCCTTTTTCTTCAATAATTTCTGCTTTGGCACGGTTCAATATCGGCCCCCTGCCAAAAACATATGCCTGGACAATTTCTTTTTTATTGTAAATCTCTCCACCAGTGGGAAAGTCCGGACCTTTGACAAATTGAAACAAATCCTCAACCGTTGCCTTGGGGTTTTCAATCAAATGACAGGTTGCGTCAACAACTTCGCTTAAATTATGGGGTGGAATATTTGTGGCCATGCCCACGGCAATGCCCAGTGTTCCATTTAAAAGAAGCTGGGGAATTCTTGCTGGCATAACTTTTGGCTCAACCCGAGTGTTGTCGTAATTGGGGATAAAATCAACAGTATCCTTTTCAATGTCTTTCAGTATTTCCTCGGCAATCGGTGTTAATCGCACCTCGGTGTAGCGCATAGCAGCAGCATTGTCTCCGTCAACTGAACCGAAGTTTCCCTGACCATCTATTAGGGGATAGCGCATTGCAAAATTCTGCGCCATTCTGACCATAGAATCATAAACCGCAACATCTCCATGCGGATGGTATTTGCCCAATGTTTCACCAACCACAGTAGCTGATTTTCTGTGTTTGGTGCCTGAACTTAATCCCATATCGTGCATGGCATATAAAATACGGCGATGAACCGGCTTCAATCCATCGCGCACATCAGGTAAAGCGCGGCTGACAATCACACTCATTGCATAGTCCAAATAGGACTCCTGCATTTCTTCGGTAATTTCCCGCAATTGAATTCCGTTTTTAATTTTATTATTGTCCTCCCTGTTCTTCATATTGATTTAATTGTTGTTCTAATTCATTGCTCTCGGATTTAATATTTTTCAAACTTGCTTCCAGTCCTTGCTTAAAAATTGTAAAATCTCTGCCCAAACTTTCGAACAAAGACGGTATTTTCGTATTCTCTGTATTTTCTTTAATGTTGATTTTTCTGCTGTGCGAAAAAGAAAAAATCCAGGCAACCACAATAATTGCCATTATTAGTCCTGTTGCTAACCATAAAATCAACGTCTTTGTTGTTTTTGACTTGTTTTGCAGTTTTTCAATAAAACTCATAAAGGTTTCAGCACCACTACTTTCATCTCCTCTCCAAGGTCAAGTTTTTTCACATTAAATTCTTCGGTTGTTTCTTGCTGCACCCCGATTTCTTTCAGGAAATCCTTGACCTCATCCAATTTGATGCTCAATCCCGGAATTTTATAATGCATAGGAATAACAATTGTCGGTTCGACTTGATTAATAATTTTTACTGCTTCTTCGCTGTCAATGGTATATGTTCCGCCAACCGGCACCATTAAAATATCAATTTCTCCGATTTTTTCCAGCTGCGTGTCAGCCAATTCTTTCTGTCCCAAATCGCCTAAATGGCAAACTTTCATATCTTCTGATTCGATTACATAAATCGTATTGACGCCCCTGTCCAATCCCTTATTGTTGTCGTGATACGAATAAACACCCTTGATATAAACACCTTTGACATCATATTCGCCTGGGCCGTTAATTACAAAAGGGGTTCCACTAACAGCTTTTAAATTATTGTGGTCATGATGCTCGTGAGTAATTAAAACAATATCCGCATTGCCTCGCGGCGGAGTCAACCCTGTCTCCTTGTCAAACGGATCAATAAGGATAGCAATTTTATCTCCATTATTGGATTTGACCAATAACTTAAAACAGCTTTGGCCGTGCCAAGTAATTTTCATATGATTTAATTATAGCATAAAAAATTTGGCAAAACAAATAATCTCTTGCCAAAAGAATTAAGATGTTTTATACTGGAAAATACTATGAAAACAACAGAAAATAAAAGTTCAGAAATAATGCAAAACCTCTTGGAACAAGAGGTGTTTAATATCCCCAAAGCCGGAGATATTATTGAGGGCAAAATCATTGCCTTAAAACCCTCTACCATTTATCTTGATTTGGGAAATTTTAAAACCGGAGTGATTTTGGGAAGCGAAATCAAAAAACATCCGCGAGAATTCAAAAAAATAAAACCCGGAGATATCGCAATGGTAAAAATCATTTCTCTAGACAATGAAGATGGATATGTTGAAGTTTCCCTGCTTAAAGCGGGCGAAGAAAAAACCTGGCAAACAATCAGGGAGAAAATGGAGAAAGGAGAAATTATAGAGGCCTTGGTTTTGAAAGCCAATAAGGGCGGATTAATGATTAAGATTGATGATATTGAAGCATTTATGCCAGTTTCCCAATTGTCGTCTTCCCATTATCCCAGAGTTGAAGGCGGAGACAAAATAAAAATTCTTGGAGAATTAAATAAACTGATTGGTGAAACAATCGGGGTAAAAATTATTGATCTAAACCCCAGAGAAAGAAAATTAATTGTTTCTGAAAAAGCAACGGGGGAAAAGAAACTAAAAGAGGAATTGGGTAAATACAAAGTCGGGGATGTGGTTGATGGAACAATTACTGGCATTGTGGATTTTGGCGCATTTATCAAATTCGATAGCTTAGAAGGCTTAATCCATATTTCGGAAATTGACTGGCAGATTATTGACAATCCAAGCGAGTTTTTTAAAGTGGGTGACGAGGTAAAGGCGAAAATTATTGAAATTACCGATGACCGCGTTTCGCTCTCCACTAAAACGCTGAAAGAAAATCCTTGGAGAGGAATTGAAGAAAAATACCAGACCGGGCAAATTGTCAAAGGAACGGTGACTAAATTCAATCCCTTTGGCGCGTTTATAAAATTAGACGGGCACATTCAAGGGCTGACGCATATTTCCGAATTCGGCACTGAAAAGAAAATGGAAGAAGTGTTAAAAATTGGGAAAGAATACGAATTCAAAATTTTATCCATTAAGCCATCAGAGTATAGAATGGCTTTGAAGCCCTTGACAAAGACATAGTTAAGGTGTATAATTATAGTAGTACCCTGAATGAAGGTATAGTGGTCGCAAAGACCACGGCAGTCCAATTGGACTTGCTTATTCTATTTGGAGGTTTGGTATGTTAAGCCTTAATTTTGGAGGAAAGGTTTTTATACGGTCTTTAATGGCCGTCCTGGTCGGACGGAACGGCCGAATCCAGGCTTTTTACCAGAAAGAGTGGAATCCGGACAAAAATCCAGGATTTCAGACCCTAAAGGTGAAAAACCAGGTCGAGATTCGCCGCGATCCCCAGTACAAAGATACTGTCGAAGTCGTTGTCAGCGACAAATTCGGCTATCTCAAACCCTGGGAGATCCGGAACGGCTCGCTCTTCTTCAGAAGCTACAGCCGAATCACGGTGGAGATTATCGACCACGAGGCCGGGGAAAAGCAGTCTCTTCTTGGCTGGTACGAAAGAGACGGAGACGGCACGCTCCATGCGAAACTTGCGGCCGAATCCGTTGTGCGGCTCAATCCCAAAGAAAGACCGCTTACGGCCAATCTCATGGACATCGCTGGTCAGCAAATTGCTGGCCGCCGGACATTCGCCTCCTGACTTTTGTGCCCCGACCCACACTACGAAGTGTGCGCCGGGGCTCTTTCTTTTTCTCTGTGTTTGTGGTATGATTAAAGGCTATGAAAAATATCTTTAAAAATTTAGCCATCGTGTTTTTGGTATTGATAATCGTTTCCGGAATTTTCACTGCTTATAATTCATCTTCCCAAAACACAGAAAAAATTCCCCTGAACGAAGTGGTATCTTTAATTAACGACGGAAAAATCGCGAAAATCATTGTCAGGGAAAATAAATTGGAAATTGATTTAAAAGATAACAGCAAAAAAATCAGCCAAAAAGAAGGAGAAATAGGGCTTTCTGATTCGCTGAAAAATCTTGGCGTTAACCAAGAAAAATTAAAAGCTGTTGCTTTTGAAATCCAAGACCAGTCGGGAATAATGTATTGGTTAGGTGTTCTGTTGCCGTTTATCCTGCCGTTTCTTTTGGTTGCAGGAATTTTGTGGTTTATGTTTAGACAGGCGCAAAAAGGCCAGACCCAGGCCTTATCTTTTGGAAAATCCAATGCGCGAATGAATGAACCGGAAAAAGGCAAGAGAATCACTTTCAAGGACGTGGCGGGAATCGAAGAAGCCAAAGAAGAATTGCAAGAAATTGTTGAATTCTTAAAATTCCCGAAAAAATTTATTGAAATCGGCGCAAAAATTCCCAGAGGAGTTTTGTTAATGGGTCCTCCGGGCTGCGGAAAAACTTTGTTAGCCAGGGCACTTGCCGGAGAAAGCAATGTTCCCTTTTTCCATATTTCCGGCTCGGAATTCGTGGAAATGTTTGTCGGCATTGGTGCTTCCCGAGTCAGAGACTTATTCCAAACCGCGAAAAAATATGCACCAGCAATTGTGTTTATTGATGAAATTGACGCAGTGGGCAGGCATCGCGGAGCTGGTTTGGGCGGAGGCCACGACGAAAGAGAACAAACATTGAATCAAATTCTTGTTGAGATGGATGGATTTGATAATAATACAAATTTGATTGTTATTGCAGCAACCAACAGACCAGATATTTTAGACCCGGCACTTTTAAGACCGGGTAGATTTGATAGACGCGTTATACTTGATATGCCAGATATTAATGAAAGAGAAGATATTTTAGAAATTCACAGCAAGAATAAAAAATTTGCCGAAAATGTTAATTTAAGAACACTTGCAGAAAGAACCCCGGGATTCTCCGGAGCTGATTTAGCTAATCTGGTTAATGAAGCCGCGATTTTAGCTGCACGAAAAAATCAAAAAACAATAAACCAGCAAGATTTATCAAATTCGATTGAAAAGGTTTTATTGGGGCCGGAAAGAAAAAGTCATATTTTAACCAAAAAAGAAAAAGAAATCGCTGCTTACCATGAAGCAGGACATGCCTTGGTTAATGCCAGCTTGAAACACACTGACCCAGTGCACAAAGTTTCCATTATCGCCCGTGGCCGAGCAGCAGGATACACATTAAAACTTCCGTCAGAGGACAAACATCTAAGAAGTAAATCGGAATTTGTTGATGAATTAGCGGTATTATTGGGAGGGTATTGCGCGGAAAAATTAATTTTCAACGAACTAACAACCGGCGCATCAAATGATTTGAAAATCGCCTCGGATTTGGCGCGGGATTTAGTAACTAAATACGGAATGTCGGAAAAACTTGGGCCAGTAACTTTTGGCGACAGCAATGAATTGATATTTTTGGGAAAAGAAATTACCGAAGGCAGAAATTATTCGGAAAAAAAGGCAGCGGAAATTGACAGCGAAGTTGAAAAATTCATTCGCGATGCCGAAGTTGTTGCTGATAAAGTTTTGAAAACCAGAAAACCAAAACTCACTCTAATCGCCAAAGAACTCATTGCCAAAGAAACGATTGAAAAAAACGAGTTTGAACGACTGATGAAAGAAAAATAAATTGCGCACATAGCTCAATGGCAGAGCGCCAAACTTATAATTTGGTGGTTCCAGGTTCGAATCCTGGTGTGCGCACTCACAACTTTAAAACGCCCGTTAGGGCGTTTTTACTATTATCGGTCTTTGGATAAAATCGACTGATTTGGGATTTAATTTTCCCTTGAAAATCTCATAGGTTTTTATTCCATCTCCCTTCCCTCTGCAGGAATATAATCCAAAATACAAAGAATTATATTCAGGATAAGTATGTATAGAAACATGCGATTCTGCCAATAAAATCATTAAAGTAAATCCTTTTGGTTCAAAATGATGTGATGCTTTTTCTAAAATCGTGAATTTGTCTTGTTTTAATGCATCGATTAAAATATTTTCTAATACTGAACTATTATTGAGAATTCCTTCGTCTATGCCGTGCATAACGCAAGAAATTTCATTGCCCATGGGGGCCGATTGATATCCATCCATAAGCCACAAAATACCTGTCTGCCGATAGGCAAGCTTGCCTAAAATTTAAGGTTCTGTTATGATTAATTATTATAAAATTAATTATAGCACAAATTATTTTTGTCAATGTTGTGGATAATTTCTGGGCGTATAGTTTAGTGGTAAAACATCACATTGACATTGTGAAGACCGAAGGTTCAATTCCTTCTGCGCCCATATGGACATAAAAATTATTTATGAAGATAATGATGTAATTGTAATAGACAAACCCGCCGGTATTCTTGTCCATCCAGTATTAAATGAAAAAGACACTTTACTGGATTTTTTAAAAAACAAATATCCTAATGCGCAATTGATTCATCGACTAGACCAGGATACTTCTGGATTAATGGTGATTGCAAAAAATCAGCAAATGGCGGAGTTTTTGAAAGCACAATTTAAAAATCGGGAAATCAAGAAAAAATATCTTGCCTTGGTTTATGGAATTTTAAAAGAGAAAAAAGGAATCATTGCCAAATCAATTTCCAAGTCCAGAAAAAGGGGCGGATCGCAAACAATTGCGCCAATCGGGAAAATGCGTGAAGCATTAACCAGATACGAAGTCATAAAGGAATTTAAAAATTATTCTTTATTGGAAGTTTCTCCAGAAACTGGCCGCACGCACCAAATCAGAGTTCATCTTGCTTCAATCGGCCATCCGATTGCTGGAGATGAAAAATATAAATTTAAAAGACAGGAAAAAATTAATGGTTTAAATCGTCAATTTTTACACGCCAAATATTTAAAATTCAAACTGCCGAACGGAGAAGTAAAAGAATTTGAATCAGAATTGCCAAATGATTTAAAATTGGTTATTGATAAATTATGAAAGCGAAAATTTTTAATCAAAAACTAATCAACTCGTTAAAAAACAGAAAAGACATTCTTATCCAGAAATTTCCTCTTCAATACAAAAAAGGAAAATTTGAATTAGTAAGAATCGCCTCAAAAAAAATCTCTAAAAAAAATAAAATTATAATGATTGCCACCGGAATTCATGGTAACGAGAAAGCCGGACCACTAACAATTCTGAAATACGGTAATAAAATAATCAATCATGCCCATAAAACAAGATTAAAATTAATCATTTATCCCTTAATCAACCCCTCTGGATTTGAGAAAAACACCAGATATAATATTGACAGCAATGCTTGGGGGAGTGGTTCCGGCGATTTTATCAGGTATGAATTAAAAAATGGGAAAATGACTGATGATTTAGCAAGAAAAAAGGTTTTTAAAAATTGGTATTGGTCATCTGATATAAAAAATATCAAATTACCCGAAGAAACTCGACTTATGCATGAATTACTGAAAAAGGAACCTTTAAAACAAATTGCAGCAGTAATTGATATCCACCAAGATTGTCTTAGCAGCCAAAAAAAGTATTTTGCCTACCAATATTCTTTTGAAAATAAAAAGGTTTTTGAAAAAATCGTGTTGAAAATTTCAAAAATTATTCCTGTTTTAAAGAACAAAAAAATGTGGGCTGGATATGCTTCGGGAATTGCCTTAAAATCAGATAAAAATGGATTTATTATCAGGCATGACGGAACAATTACTGATTTGCTTTATAGATTGGGAACTAAATGTTCTATTGCCATTGAAACAATCGGCTCAACGCCATTAGACAAGGCGATGTTGGTAAATTTAACTTGGATTTTAAACATTATAGATTTAATAAAAACTAAGTAGAGAAACTATGACAAATAAATTAGCAAAATTTACGGAAAAATATCTAAAAAAAGACGTCCCGGAAATAAAATCTGGCGATGTTGTTCGCGTACATTTGAAACTGGATGAAAAAACAAAAAGAGGCGCGGAAAGAAGCCAGGTTTTTGAAGGATTGATTATTGCTAAAAAGCACGGAAAGGGGACTGATGGAACATTCACGGTCAGAAAAATTTCCGAAGGTGTTGGTGTGGAAAGAATTTTTCCTTTGCATTGCCCATCAATCTCCAAAATTGAAATTCTTAAACATTCCAAAGTAAGGCGCGCGAAACTTTACTATATGAGAAAACTCGCTGGGAAAAAAGCAAGGATGCGAGCCGAAGGCGAGTATTAAGCCCAGGTGGTGGAATTGGTATACACAACAGTTTGAGGGGCTGTGCCAGCAATGGCGTGCGGGTTCAAGTCCCGCCCTGGGCAAAATAAAAACATCCCGACACATAATCGGGATATTTTTATCTGGAGCGGGCGAGCGGAGTCGAACCGCCATCTCGTCCTTGGCAAGGACGTATAATAACCGCTATACCACGCCCGCAGAATTAAACGAATTTTTCTAAACCCATTATCCACCCTTTTATTTTGTTTATAATTCTTACATCAGAGATAGATATTCTTAAAGTTCCGTACGGTAAAACATTAAAAGCGCGCTTTCTTTTGCTACTCGGCGTTAATCTAGAATATGTTTTTTGAAATTGCTTTTTGGAAATTTTTGTAATTTTAGACCAATAATTTATTGCTTTTTGCGATGTAACATTGGGATGGATTTGAACTATTGCACGGAATTTATTTTCTTTAATCCTACATATTTCCCTAAAAAATCTCATCATTAATCTTATCATTAACGGGTCAGAATTAGAAAAAACTACCGCCCATCTCGATTTTTTAAATCCTTCTGCCCAATAAAGCGCAATTCCTACTAAAAACAACTCTCGTTTTGAAATTTTTTTGACATCTCTTAATGCTAATTTTTGAATTTGTTGAGCTTTTTGTTTAGCAATTTTACCGCGCTCCTTATTAAATTTTATTATGTTTGCAGCCCATTTCTTTCGAGCTTTATTCCAAAATCTCCTTTTAATATCAACGGGCATTTTAATATTTCTAAGCCATAAAGAGAGCGTACTTTTAGAAATACCTAAAATTTTGACTATTTCATTATAGCTTTTGCCCTGCTTTCGCAATAAAATTGCTTTATTTTTATCGTTCCGCATATTACGAACCAATGATTATCTACTATAATTTTAGTTCATTGGTTCGTATTTGTCAATATACAATTGCCGAGGGAGAGGATCGAACTCTCGACACCGCGATTTTCCAATTCATCTTAAATTTCTTTAAGGATTGGACTATCTCATCTACTTAAATTAAGTAGCTGGGCGCTAATATAGGATTATTGTTGGGACTCACCTATTAGTCTCTACGCCTTCTCCAATACCTTTGCCCATTGGAGCTTGGTTCGGGATTACCATAGTTCTTAAAGAACATTAGGCTTCCCCGAGTTCACCCAGTTTTCATTTCCGAATCACTTCGGAACGGACCGAAAATTCAGTCGCGTGCTCTACCACTGAGCTACCTCGGCAAACTTAGGCGCGGAAGGGAATTGAACCCTTGAATAGCTGTTTTGCAGACAGCCGCGTTACCACTTCGCCACCGCGCCGCAATTTGGGCACTGAGGGATTTGAACCCCCGACCTCCCGGATGTAAACCGGATGCTCTACCGCTGAGCTAAATGCCCTTTATCCCGCTGAGCGGGACAAGTGGGCAAGGAGGGACTCGAACCCTCACGGTTTATACAACCATTGGATTTTAAGTCCAACGCGTCTACCGGTTCCGCCACTCGCCCATCAGTTTGTTAACTCTCTTAAAATCTCTTCCACCCTATTTGCTTTCTCTTCGGTCCTGTCAATTATAAACCTAATTTTTGGAATAAATTTGATTCTGATTTCCTCGCCGATTCTTTTTTGTAAATGGGAAATATTTTTTTTCAAAACTTTCAAAGCTTTTTCTGATTGACCGAAAGGCATTATGCTTACTTTTATTTTAGTATATTTTAAATCTTTTGAAGTATCAACTCCTTGCACGGTTATCAAAACATTCTTAATGAATATCTCTTTTTGAAGAATCTCGGCAATTTTTCCCTTAATTAATTTGTTTATTCTACTTATTCTTTCTCTCATAATTCTCTCTTTTTTCTTTCAATTCTATAACACTCCAAAATGTCCCCTTCTTCAATCGCGACATCGCCTTCAAATAATATTCCTGCTTCTCTGCCTGCTTCCACTTCTGCCATATCTTTTTTGTTATGCTGAAGCTGGACGATTCTCCCTGCGCCGATTTTTTCTTCTCCACGCACAATATCAACTGATGTTTTGTTCACTATTTTCCCTTCTGAAACTTTCCCACCAACAATCATTCTTGTTTTTTCGCGCCGGAAAATCGCAATTACTTTTAATTTGCCCAAATCCTCTCTTTCTGCTCCCGGCTCCAATAATTTTTCGGCTTCTTTTCTGATTCCTTCAAATAACTCATAAATAATTTCGTAATTCCTGATTTTAACTCCGCTTCTTTGTGCTAATCCTAGAACATCTTTCGATACCTTAACCCTGAAAGCAATAATTATTGCATCGGATGGATAAGCCGATTTAATGTCGGTTTCGGAAATATCTCCAACATCAGCTTTTAGAATATTTAAACCAATTTCCTTCAATTCCAATTTTGCCAAGCTTTCTTTGATTGCTTCCAAAGAACCCTGAACATCGGCTTTTAAAATTATATTCAAAATCTTGGCACCTTCATCCGGTTTTTGAATTTCAATAGATTTTTGGGGTTTGGCTTGCTTAGCTGTTGAGCTTTTTACCAAAGCAGTTTCCTCGCTTTCCACCTTTTCAAACTTATCTCCGACAACCGGCACCTCATTCAAGCCAAGAACTATTGTTGGCGTGCCTGGTCTTGCTTCGTCAATTTTTTCTCCCTTAAAATCGTTTAAGTTTTTAATCTTTCCATAAGCGCTTCCGCAGACAACCCATTGTCCGGCCCTCAAAATCCCCTCTAAAACCAAAAATGTCACTGTTGCTCCGCACTTGCTGTCCAAATAAGATTCGATAATAACTCCTTCTGCCGGCTTGGAAATATCGGCTTTTAATTCTTCCATTTCCGCGACCAATATAATCATTTCCAGCAAATCATCTATGCCCACATTGTTTTGGGCAGATATTTTTATTGCCGGAATCTTACCGCCTCTTTGTTCAATAATTATTCCTTCTTTTTCCAGTTCGCCGATTGTTTTCTCAAAATTCGCCTGGGGCTTGTCCATCTTATTTACCGCAACAACTACTGGAATTTTTTCTTTTTTAATGCATTCAATCACTTCTTTTGTTTGTGGTTTTACTCCCTCTTCTCCGGCAACAACTAAAACAGCGATATCAGCCACCTTGGCTCCACGCGAACGCATCTGGCAAAATGCCTCATGACCAGGGGTATCAATAAAAGTAATTAATTTGTTGTTATGAACAACTTGATATGCGCCGATATGCTGGGTAATGCCGCCTGATTCTTTCGCCACAACATTGGTCTTTCTGATTGTGTCCAATAAAGTGGTTTTGCCGTGGTCAACATGGCCCAAAATAACCACAATCGGTGGTCTTGGCTGTAAATTCTGATTTTTAGAATTTTTATCCATGAATTGCTTTTTCTATTGCTTCTTTTTCCTCATCTGAAAGATTGTACGGAGATGAACCATTCTGAATCGGCTTGGTATAAACCCTCGTTCCTTCGCGGGTATACAAAGAAGATAAAACAACGCCATTATTATTGCTGTCCAACAAAGCAATGGCAAAACTTTGGTCTCCGCCAGTATCTTTAAATGGATTAAACCTTACCACTCCGACCTTGGTAATGGAAATATCGCAAATTTTTTGTAAATCAGCATTCCATTGAGAAAGTTTTTTAATGTCTTTTTTGATTTCCTTGATAATTTTCACTTGCTCTATCACCACTTCCTCCACATCCATCACCTTCGCGCCTTTTAAAAATATTTTTATCTTTTTTCTTAAAATCAAAATCCATACCAGCAATAAAATCACTAGAATTACAAAACCCACTAACAAAATAAATAAAACTATTAAATTATTGTTTATAAATTGAGACATAAATTTAATTCGGAAGGGGTGGGATTCGAACCCACGTTACTCGTGAGAGTAAACCGCTTTCGAGGCGGTCCCGTTATGACCACTTCGGTACCCTTCCATATCTATTCTTGAAATATGTCTTAAATTTATTTTTATGTTTAGGGTTTGACGAACCTATTATTTTAAAATAATTTAATATTTCTGTTTCTCTTCTTAAAGATATGGAAAATTTAGTGTTCTGGGTGGGATGAAATCCTAATTTCTCTAAACCATTTTTTAAAAATAAAAGTATTGGCAATGATCTGTTTGTAAAATTTAATCCACCATTATAATAAATTTTATCTTTGTGTTTATGTTTATCCACATAAAAACAACCATCCGTATCAAGTAGTCCTCGAATGCAGGCCTTTGTGTATAAACTGTTTTTTTTAATCCATCTCGGTATGTCAATTTGTTGCCTTACTTTATTGCCAATTTTAAACCATTTCTTTGTTAAAAATTGGACGAGTCTTGTTCTTGAAATAATAATATTTAAAATAGATTCTCGTTTAGATTCTGTCGGATCTACAAAAAACAAATTTTTAATTAAATTTCTAACATATTTTATAAAATCTTTATCATCAAATCTGTTTAAAGTAATAACAACTTGTCTTTTCGTGATAGCTCCGTCGCCCACAAGAATTCCAATGAATTCCGCTAAACGTTTTGAATAACGAGGAATATTAATTTTTTTTACTACAAAAAACTTACTCTTTTTGCGTCTATGTGTTTCTATGGCCTTTAAAGCACCCTTTCGACATCCTTCTTTTGTCCCTATGTTCCCATAAAGTTCAAAAGTTCTTAAACCTCCCTTTATTCCAGCTATAGATTTTAGCCAATTATCATTTAATGTCTTATCGGGAATAGGAATTAAAACATTAAACTCAGATTTAATACGAATAATTAAATTGTCGGGTATGGTATATTTACCAATACGATAATCAAACAATGTTCTCTTGCTAATCTTTAAGAAATCAGCTATTTCTTGCCAAGAAAAACTACTTTTCAATTTTACCCGATCAAATAATTGCTTTATTTTCCTATCAGAAAATATTAATCTCATTACTTACATTATATCATATCTTTCTGGAAATTAACATAGACCACTCTGGCACGCCTCCATTTTTGGACCAAGTCAAACTTGGTGGTGTTTGTTAGAAAAAGTCCGAACTCATTTTCAAGAAAATCCCGAGGCCGACTTCTAAAAATTACGCTCGGGCGGGCAAAAAGGAAGGGGGTTGGAGGGAAGGAATTTTTGCCCGCCCTCGCTTTTGCCGTTTCTTTTTTCGCCGCCGCAATTTTTCGTGCCAGCATTGCTGGCACATCGCCAGTATTTTTGTCAGTGTGCGTTCTGTAATTTATTTATCTAGAACAGATAAAATCTTTTCCGCTTGTTTAATAATACGACCATTAGGAAAATCTGAAAAAGAAAAATTAGAAAAATCACAAAATATCTTTTTGAGACTTATATTCAAAGAAAAGTGTTCTTCTAAATAATCGGGCGACAAATACGCACAACAAAAATCATAATGTCTAAATTTCTCGTCGCGATGAGCCGCAACCTTATGGCGAAGATTAAATGGCAAGATATTTTTTAATTTTTGTGATAATTCCCTAATTTGTTGCTTAAAACTAGTAAGCTCCGATTTTTCTTTTTGGTCAAACTGGTTTTCATATTTTTCTAGAAAATTAAATAGCGATATTTCGTTTGGATTTTTAGAGAGTAATAAATTATTCAGAGCAATAATTCCCGTTGAATAATTTAGATTATAAAAATAAGGAAAGAAGTGCGAGCCTAGCCCGTCTATAATCGGTACTAATTTACAAATATCAAAACATAATTCTGCAAGAAGAATTTGATTAATTATCTCATATTCGTAATCTTTTTTCGGTCTGTTCATAAATTATTAAGATTCCTTTATCAAAATTCTTCCGGTATTGGCATAAAATTATTTGGCAAACAATTTAAACACCCAGCCAAAAATGCTGAATCCTTTTTGAGCTTTAATTAACGAAGTTTCAATTTCCTGATTTGCCCTTTCAAGAAGTTGAATTTGTTCCACAATTTGTAGTTGATCTCCTTTATTAACTATCTGAGTTCTAAGATTGTCTAGTTCTTGAATTTGTTCTTTATTTTGCTCCAATAATTTTTGCGAGTTTTTTATTTCGCCATAATTAGGACCAATAAAGAATTTCGCAAAACCACTCCTGCTTTGAATTTTTTGTATACTGGTTTCTAGTTTTTCCTGATTTTGAGTTTGTGTTTGAGCAACTGTCTTTATTTGCTGTCCAACTCCGCCATTGCGTTCGGCAATCTTAACCATTTCTTGAACGGCATTAGCGACTATACTTCTTCTTTGCTCTGAAATTTTAGCGCTGGAATTATTCCCCTTTTCTGGTAACGCTAAATTATTTTGTTCTGGATTTATTTTTTGATTTTTGTCAGTAGGTTCAATAACAATTGATTCTTTTTGGGTTTGGTTTGATTGAGGTTGTTCTTTAATATTTTGCGAATTTTGATTTTTTGCCGAAGCAGAAAGGTCACCCTTGGCATCCGTATCTGGAATAAATAATTTTAAAGTACCAAGTTTTTTAAGATCCATGTCTTCCAAAACAGATACTCTTGAATAATTATTATTGCTCGTGCCGCCATAAGTCATGCTTGAATTACCCAGCCAAGAGTTAATTGTGTTAATAGATAATATATATCCGAGAGCGTTTAATTCGCCTTTAACTACTGCAGATGGTATACCGATAAAAGTGCCGTCTTTGAGATAAGCACCACCACCAGAATTCCCAAACTCCAAAATAGCAGTGGTTCTTAAGTAATTTCCCTCTATTCCACTAAAATCACCACTCGTATAAGTTATATTTTTACCGAAAGCAGCCGGATAACCATAAGTAGTTATTTTTAATCCAAGTTTTAGATTATTGTTATTGCTTCTTTTTATATCAACATAGGTGAGTTGTTGATTATTTGGATTCCTAATTTTTAGAATAGCAACATCTTCACTCGGTGCTACCTTAAAAACATCTGCTATCTGTCGTTTTTGATCAAAATCAAAATAGGGATTATCGCTAAATTTATCTACAAATCCAACGAAACAAAATAAAGTCCCAGCGATAACATGCTTATTAGTCAAAATAGTTCCGTTAGAGTCAATAACCGTACCTGAACCTTGACTGCCCCTATATGCATCAGCGGGACATATAAGTTTAACAGTTGATTTTATAATTGAATCTTGATTTAGGATTTCATCGGAACCACTTGGTGGATTTTGTATTGCCGGTCTGTTTGGCGGTTCGCAATATCTATCGGATATTGGTGGCGCTGTTTGTGCATTAGGGCAATCAAAAGTTTTAGTACAATTACGAGTTTGTATCCCAGAAAGCGAACACTCACCCCAAGTATCGCAAGTCCAAGTATCAGCACTACACGGCGGAGTACAAGATTGTGTGGTCTGGGGCGAAACCCCGCCTTCGCAATTAGACGGATATTTAGATGTTATATTTCTCGTCTGTTTTCCATCTTGTGAGCATTCGGACCAACTGGAATAATAAAACGAGACACAAACCAGAGTATAAGTACATGATTGAGTTGTAGCAATAGAAACTGCACCATCTTGGCAATTTGTGGTTTTGTTACATGTTCTTGTTTGTTTGCCGTTCTGCGAACAAGCCGACCAATTCCCGCAAGAATAATCATCAGCGGTACAAGGGGGTATATAGTTACAATTTTGAGTTAAAACTGGATTACCGCCAGCACAACTATCGGGAGAAGAACTTGTAATAGTTCTTGTTTGAGTGCCATTGGTTTGACAATTAGACCAGTTAGAATAGGCCCAAGAATTACAGACCGGTGGCGTGTAAGTACAACTTTGTGAAATTGCCGGCATCTGCGCGCCACCGTCACAATTAGAAGTTTTATTACAGGTTCTGGTTTGGCTGCCGCTAACCGAACAGCTATTCCAGTCGCCGCAAGAATAGTCATTAGTAGTGCAAGTGGGAGTACATGATTGAGTTAATATGGGATTACCGCCAGAACAGCCACTCGGAGAAGAATTTAAAATCGTTCTTGTTTGCGTTCCACCTACCGAACACGATGTCCAATCTGAATATGTAAACGCCGAACAAATCGGCGATAAACTCAATGTTGCAGTTTTACAATTATTACCACCACCCTGATATGTGTCGTAAATTCTCAAACGAATGCCATTGTCAATATAAATATTATTAGAAATATTTTTAGGGGCATAAAATCTAATTTCAGAATCGTTCCATGACATGACGCCATTCTTTATAACAATATTATCGCCTGTCACAACGGTAAAGCATTCAATCTGACTATAAGTTGTACTATTTTTAATAAAAACACCACCTATATATTGTCCACTCCAACAAGCATGCTCTCCTGCTAATCCATCCTCTGTAGAGCCAAAACCAGCACCCTTTAAGATAATCAAATCGGCATTATCTAATGTGTAATTTAACCCAGTAAATTGAGATCCAGTTAAACACTGGCTACTCCGTATATCTGTCGCATAAAAAATCCTTTCCTCGGCATTGGCAATGTTAACAAAAGTCAACAAACAAAAGAAGGATAAGAAAAACACTATAAAAAATTTCTTGGCGTTAAACATATTTTGAATTTTAATTATTATATTGCCAAAAATTATCTGTTCTTATTTGATATATGTCTTTCAGAATATTGTTATCTAATTCGCGAAATAAGAATTTTTCTATCGCTTTATAGAAATCATCAGCTGATGATTTTTCTTTCAAGTTTTGAAAATTCTCTTGGGTTAACAATTCATGAGTAAATTCAAAAACAGTCCTTTTATTTTTATTTATAATACACTTTAATTCTGTCGAATCCGTCTTTGCATCCACGCTTAAATTGTAATTTATTTCGTACTTCATAGGTTTTATTTTATTAACTCATCAACGCTTACCTCAAGGGCTTTCGCTATTTTCTTGAGTGTATCAAGCGTTGGATTCTGGTTTTTACCAGCTTCAATTTTGATAATCGTATTATTGGCGACATCGGCCAATCTCGCCAATTTTTATTTTTGGACCTGATCGGATTCGAACCGACGATCTCCGGTATGCCATACCGACGCTCTAAACCAACTGAGCTACAGGCCCCTTAATACCCTCGCGAGGAATTGTCCCGACCTCGGTCGGGATCCCGACAGGGGTCGGGAAACCCTTTTGCCCCGACCAGGAATTGAACCCGGATAAATGGCTTAGGACGCCACTGCTTTATCCGTTAAGCTATCGGGGCAAAAATAATAATGAATAGATAATCTTTATCCTAACACACTTTTATTAAAATTTAAACCCCTACACCAAAATTTGGTGTTGGGGGTAAAGACCCTAAATATGTCTTTATTCTATACTAATAATCTGCACTGGGCAGGATGAAATGGCCTCTTTGCAGCATCCCGGATCTTCGCATTCCAATTCAAATTTTCCACTGCCAACATCCTTTGCATCTTTCAAAGATGCCTTTCCATCATCTCCCATTTGCCAAAATGCCGGGCAAACTGCCACGCAGGTTCCGCAGCCAATGCATTTATCTCTTTGTTGTATGATTTTCGCCATAAAAAAATTAGTGGTTAATTGTTATTTATTGTTTTATTATAGCTCAATTTAAAATTTTTGCCAAATTATTTTTTAATTTCAATTATTTCATCTGGTTCTGTTATTTTTGGCTGGCTATCCGTAATTGAAACAAAAAATGTTTTATAGATAAATTTGTCGGGGTAAATTTCCAAATTGATAATCATCCCCTTCTGGGTTTCTTCTGAAAAATACTGGTCAAAAACAAAATTGCCCAAAGAATAAAAAATCATTTTGTTTTTATATTTTTCAAAATTCTGGACAACGTGAGGATGATGGCCAATAATCAAATCCGCTCCATTGTCAATTATTTTATAGGCCAATTCCTGCTGCTGTTTGGAGTTTTTTGATTGATATTCATTTCCCCAATGGATATTTATTATCAAAAATGATTCCGGATTTGATGATTTTATTTCTTTTATGGTGTTTAGAATATCTTCGTCTGGACAAGTTGAAGGAAATGTTTTATTGAATCCTAAAAATATCAAATTATCTTTTTTTAATAAAAAATCATTGCCGCAAACCAAGGGATCGCCGAAAGAATCCATATTCGCTGATTTTAAAATTTCTCTTGTTTCTTTTAATCCGTCCTGTCCCATATTCTGAGTGTGATTATTTGCCAAATTTAATAAATCAAATCCGGCAAAATTAAGACTATCAATTGTTTTTTCCGAAAAAGCAAATTTCAAAGAAGAACGAGAAAATTGTATGGGTTTTTTGACAATCGGGCCTTCTAAATTACCGATTACCAAATCCGCTTGTTTCAAAAAATCAGATATTTTTTCAAAGGGATAATTTACGCCGTTTTCATTAATTAATTTTTCAACGCTCCTGTCAAGCATCATATCGCCGACAAAAACTAAAGAAACCGGCCTTATTTCTTCTTGAATTACGTTTGCCGCCTGATTTAAAATAACGCCCACAACTATCCCAAGCGTCAAAAGTAAAATAATTAAAAATATTATTTTTTTATTTAACATCTTTATCTCCAAAAATCTGAGCAGTAAAAACATAAATTTCCGTATTTTTGTCTTTATAACAATCAGCTGAAAGCCCAGCCTTTTGAGAGCATAAAATACTTAAAAATGTTTCTTTGTCCCAATTATTTTCAGTCGCAACCTGCGGAAGAAAAACTCCTTTTTTTGAATTCTTCACAATTTCCACTCCATGCTTGCCAATTTCAACGTCTTTATAGGAATTAACTTTTTGCAAGGGGCTTAAAACTGAAACTTCATATTCCAATTTATCTAACTCATCTTTGTTTACTGGATTAAATCTCGGATCATGAACCGCAGCAGAAATCGCCATATCAATCACCGTCTTATATAATGGCTCCCCGCCCGAGGCGGGTCCGCCTTGGGTGGAGAAGATTCCAATACAGCCCCGCAATTCTCCATTTTTCTGCAAAGTCACAAACGCGCCCCGATGCTGATTTAAATTCGGATTATTTTCTTCAACTTCAATAATCTTGCCAGTTTTAACATAGGTCTCTACGGCTTGACGGGCAAAATCAAGCAATTTTTTTTGCTCAATTTCGCTTAATTCTGAATCCATAAACACTATACTCGCATATCCCACAACTTGCGATTTATCTGCCTCGCCGGCAGGCGGGTCGCCAACAGATACGTCTCCCGAATTTGCATATTTTAATAATTTAATATTTTTATCTCCGAATAAACCCATCACCACCTCAATTGCGTCGTGGCCACAGGCACAGGTTTGTAGATTGGGAATATTTTCTTTTTCCAAATCAGAAATTGTTTTTCTTAAATTTTCTCTTTTGCCGGTCAAAATCGCCTGAATTACTTTGTTATCAGAATACTGCGCATCTTTATAAGATGGATAATGCGACAAATCAGAACTGGCAATAATTAAAGTATTTTCATCAATTAAATTTTTCAGTGCCTCAATTAGGATATCAACTGTGTTTGTTTGATTTCCCAAAATAATCGGCACAATTTTCCAATCTCGACCCGAAGGGGCGGATAGAGCTTTTTGTAAAAACGGCAATTGCACTTCTAAAGAATGTTCTTGTAAATGAGCTTTTTCATAAAATTTTATTTTGGGATTCGAATCAATTAATTTCTTGGCAAAATCCGCATCAACTTCAATGTCGCCCAAAGGGGTGCGAAAATATCCAGATTCATAAACTGAAATCCCGTCAAAATATTCCTGATGGCTATTGCCGATCAGAACAACAGTATCTATTTTTTTACCAATTAGCGCCTTATAAGCATAAGCAGCCACTTGTCCAGAATATTCGTACCCAGCATGCGAAACAATTAAAGCGCTGATATTTCCACCTAGTTTGGGCAATTCTGCTTTTTCAAAAAATTCATCAATCATTAAGTCCAACTCGGCTTTGTCGCTGGGATAAAAAGAACCTGCCACAGCCGGCTCGCGAATTCGCTTATCATCTTCTTTGTTTTTCTCTTTGCTCATAAATTTTCCCTGATCAATAATCAGGGCCAGCATAACAATCAATACTATAAATATAGCAAAAATTATTGCTTTTTTCATGCTTTTTCCACTCTTTCCACATATTCTCCGGTCTGGGTATTTATTCGGATAATATCGCCCTGCTCAACAAATAAAGGCGCGTTTATCATTGCTCCAGTTTCAAGTTTAACTGCTTTTACCCCGCCTTGGGCTGTGTTTCCTTTAATGCTTGGCGGGGCTTCAATTACTTTAAATTCCATCTTAATCGGCAAATTAACATTGATAATCTTGCCTTTAAATTCTACGACCTGAATTTCGCTATTTGGTTTTAAAAAATGTCCCATTTCGCCAATTTGCTCCTCGCTAATTTCAAATCTTTTTGACGGATCATCTATTTCGCAAAAGACATATTTATCGCCGTGTCCATATAAAAATTTGACATTGCGGTAATCAATGCTTGCTTCTTCGAGGCTGTCTGTATGCTGAAAATTCCTGCTAATCACTTTTCCGGAAATAAGATTTCTGATTTTGGTCTGGGCAACTGGCTTGCGTTGCTGCATTCTCAGAAAATTAAATTCTAAAACCTGATACGGCTGCCCGTCTAAAATAAAAACGACCCCCGGCCTTAAATCGTTATAGTTAATCATTTTTTAAATCTATCAAAATTATTTTAAAAAAGCAAGAACAAAATAAAAAAGGCCCCGAGAGGCCAAATAAAAGAAATGAGAGAAAAGAAAGAAAATAGTATTTGGTGACTCGGGGCATATAGGTATGAGAAAAATTTCTCAAAAGAACGAAAAAAGAACAGAATATAATGGATATATTAGTGTATTTTTAAAAAAATCGCTTGTCAAGCCCGTAATGTTTTTGATACAGACAACGTAATTATATTATGCTATACTATATTAAAGTTAATCATTAACCAATTAAATTTATGTTAACCACAATTGCAATCATTTTAATTATTCTCTGGCTTCTCGGCTTGGTCACCTCCTACACCATCGGCGGATTCATCCATGTTCTTCTTGTTATAGCGATCATTATGATTTTGCTACGATTGATCAAAGGGAAAAAGATACTATAAGATTGCAAAACAAACGCAAAAAACTCTTTCTTCTGAAAGGGTTTTTTGATTGGGGTCGGAGAATGGACTGGATTAGAATCTGGTTGATGGGTATTTGATGCTCACACGATTATAATTTGATTTCTAACTACTTAATCACAACCTGATAATCGCTTAGCATACTCGTTACGATAAGGGTAACTAATTTAACCGAGTCCGTACGCGCCTGCTCAAAAATACTCTCGTCGGCCGCAACTTGACTATTGGCACTATCGATTAAAGTTTTAAGAGCTATATTATAATCTTCGTTCTGCGTATTTTTAAAAAGTCCTTTTATTGTTTCTAAGATAGATTTATCGGCTGTTACATCAAGCTCGCCGGATAATGAAGAATTGAGTATTTCGGCGTGTGGCAAGCTAATAGTCACGATCTTATTTTTAGAATCAACGACAATATTTTCTAAGCGCATATTTTCCATATCAACCCCGACATCAATCCGGATTAAACCGAGAACCGTAATCTTCTTGCCGGTAAACAGATCGGTCCAGTTATTATTCTTCGGCGTATCAATTTCCGCCTTGCTGTCAAGAAAAACTGTTTTCGTAACTAAAAAATATTGATCGGTAATTCGATTAAGAATAACTTGCGAATTAACAACGGGTTTACTCTCGGCTATGCCTAACTTCTTGCCTTGATAGCGGCCATAGAAAAAAGCAGCCACAAGGATTAATAAGGCAATAATAACAAAAAGTAAAATGATTTTAATTCGGTTCATAATAATTATTGATTACCATTTAATTATATCAAAAAATCGCCTTAATGAAAAGACGATTTTGCCAAAACGGGGAACAGATTTATCCCGTAGTCCCCGCAGCTGCGGGGTAGTACTGGGATTAGAACCTGGTTGATTTAGATATAAAATGAAAAATCCCCGTAAGGGGATTTTTCAATAACTATATTTAGTAGCGGTTTCTGCTTCCGCCGAATCCACCTCGGCCACCGCGATCGAAATCGCGCTTTGGACGATCTTCCATCGGCCTGGCTTCGTTTACGGTAATATTTCTTCCGTCAAGCTCTTTGCCATTGAATGTTTCAATAGCTTTTTGGGCTTCTTCGTCAGAAGACATTTCCACGAAACCAAAACCTTTTGAACGACCAGACATCCTGTCGGTAATGACAGTTGCTGATTCAACGGTTCCGGCTTGTGCAAACAACTCTTTTAAAGCATCTCCGGTAGTACCATAAGATAAACCACCAACATATAATTTTTTTGCCATAATTTTCTGCTTACATAAATTAATTATTAGAAGTAAGCCGACCTCTCTTATTCACTTATCCTGGCTTACACATTAACTTATGCAAGAGGAGAAAAATAAGAAAACTTACTAACTATCCCAGTCTATCTTATTATTAAATATTTGTCAACCCCGTAGTAGATTTTGGACTGTGCGAAGCACAAATATAATGAAATTAGTCCAAAATTCACTACAGGGTCAAGTAAAAACTCGGATGGGGACTGGATTATCAGCCCAAGGCTGATCGGCCTCGGGCCGAGAACCTGTTTGACTTTAACGTAAATAAAAAGGGCGGGTTGATGTTATCGCCCCGCCGTCTGAACATTATGGATTATGATAGCTACCCTTAGGAGTTATCGGCGTTCCGCTTGAACTTGGTTCCTCTTCGCATTTCGGGCAATAAGGAACTGTTTCATATTCGCACTGACCACTTCCAGAGCAAGGAAATGGACCATCCCAAATAGGATGGGCTACTCTTTTGCCTAAAATTTCTGTGCCACAACTATGCGTGTAGCCCACGCCTGGCTCCCCAGCACTTTCGGCTAGAACCAACCATCCTCCATCTTTAACTTGTCCACCTTGTCGTTTGACCTTAACTATTTCTGGCATTATTTTCCTCCCTTTTAAAAACATCTGCCAAACCCTCCAGATTTGATTTGGCAATTACATACTATATCAACAACAAAAAGAAGTCAAGAAAATTTGGGTCAGCGACTGGAATGTATTAGAACCTGTTTATGTGTTTAAAAAAAAGAAAAAGTACACTTTTGGTGTACTACCCTTAACCGCCAGGGCGAGGGAGTTAAAAAGATTTGTTTTTCCGAGGTTTAAGTAAAATGCTAATAAGCACAATCACAACGCCACCGATCATGAGAAGAAGAGCAGAAATGAATTCACTGTCTGTGACATCACTGATGCGACTATGAAAAACAAGCATGAAACAGAACCCCAGAAGCCCCAAAAAAATACCTATTCTTTCTAATATTTTTTTCATCTTATCTCTCCTCTAGGATATATTGTAAGTATAGCATATCTACAGAATTTGTCAAGTTATTTTGGGTGGACGAATGGAACAGATTAAAACCTGTTTGACGGTTTAGAAATAAAAGAGGCGTTAATGGAATCTCCATTAACGCCAGTCGAATGATCATCGTTCACTGATCTCAACTAGAATTACAAGCTTGTCATTCCCTACACGATATAAACTGTCTATTACTTCTTTTACTGCTGCTCCAGGAGTATTGTGACCATACCCTTCACCTCTACTTCCTTCAATATGAGCGTAGTAGAGGGGACCGTCATAACGTCTTACAATAATCTTTTTCATTCCTGCCTCCTTTTGTTTTCAGTATATCATACCCACAGAATTTGTCAAGTATTTTGGGTCGTAGAGTGGACTGGATTAGAACCTATCTGACTTATTCTGGATTTTCTGCTATCCCCGACATAGTAAGATGAACGAAAAAACCATCCCAGTTTTTACCATCAGTAATGCTAATTAATTCATTTTGATAGTATCTGTTGCCTTGATATGACTTGTCTTTTTTAGAATAAATAATCTCCAGCCAAAATCGTCTGTCTGCGTCCAGTCGATTAAAGTATTTCATTCTTTGTTCGTCATTATTCTCTTGATAACTTGAAAAATCTGGCAGATATTCGGCGGTTTGAAGGTTGACTCCGTCATCAGCGATACAAGAAGTGCCGAATAAAACATTAAACGGAAAATTATTTAATTCTGGTCTGTCGTCAATATTAAGCCGACGCGGGATAAAGGCATGTCGTTCTTCGGTTAATTTTTCATAAAAACATACTGAAATATAATGTTGAATCTGACCAGTTGCTTTTTTAATTTCTTCTTCCAATAATTTTTCTATCTTTTCATCTTTGATGAATTGGTAGCCATAAACCCTATGCCAAAAGTTTTCTTTATGTTTCGCTCCCAGATAAAAACAATGTTCAAAACTTTGACCAACGGCTTTGCCAAGCGTCAAATAATTGTTTATCTCGTCTTCAGAAATTTCGTAAATCTCTTTTGTTTGTTCGCCTTGAGCATTTGTTTGTTTAATTATTATGGAGTTTTTCATATTTTTACTGATTTAATAATTAAAAAACTCTTTCCACGAAGAAAGAGTAATAAAAAAACGACCTTTATCTTTCTCCCTTTGGAGCTGGAATTGGCACCTTCTTTAAGGAATCACCCTAAAGGGTTGCCGGTGGGTCTTAGAGCCAGTGCTCTCGCCACGCTCTTGATAATTAATTATTCAGTTGTAATTGTATTGTATCTCGGAAAAATTATAGTGTCAACTTAAAGCTCAGATATGGGCTTTTTTGTTTTTCATAAATTTATTTATTTAGAACATTGTTGTTAGAAATCCTATTAAAAATGCTGAGCCAAGTATTACTATAATTGCGTCAAGAATTTTCTCAACAACATCATTTTTTACTAATCTTATTCTTCTTTTTTTGACGATATGATAATAGGCAATACCAGCCATTATAGCGATAACCATAACTATAAATTTATCTATCGATGTCGTCCCAAAATTTTTATTTCCTAAATAATAAACTAAACCTGCGACTATAAGCCAACCCGCCCACAAACTTCTTTTTTTGGTTAATATATTAGATTTATTTTTTTCTTCCATAGATTTATTTATTTTCTGTATTAATTTCTTTTTTCTCTAAATCCTTATTATTTTTAGACTTTTGCATAATACGATAACCTATATATACTGCGGCTAATACAAAAATCAACCCGAGCAACCACGCAGAAGAAAATAGCATATAAACACCAATCAGTCCCCAAAATACAATCAGAAGTTTAAGATAAACACCCCACCACTTACGAGCAGCTTCTTTCTCTTTTTGAATATGTTTCTTAAAAAAATTGTTCATAAATTTATATTTAATTATTATTTACATAGATTTATTTATTTAGGGGCGGTCTAAATCCTTGCTGTCGGGCGTGTCCTGGGGTATCGAAGCATTTGCAGTTTTGAGCGTTCGTTCTTGAATAGTATGGGCTGGAACGAGTATGAAAAATATTGCTTCTAAGATTCGCTTTAATTGGATGGTCTGATGGACAATCCCAACTCTTTGAATACACCCATCCTTCCTTTGCTTGAATATGAGGCAAATAGAGCAACTTATAGCCTATAAATATGCCAATTACTAAAACAATTAAACCAATAATAATGACTTTTGTTTTAATTTCTTTTTTCATTGAGTTTATTTATAGATTCCGAAATCTTGATACTTATTCAATTCAGATTGAGTAATTGGTTTGACTTTATTCCACCCAATTTTTCCATATCTTGTTTCAAACGTTTTAGGAGATGAAAATGCTTTCTTGGTTCCAAATCCCATTAATTGCCAATCTGATAGTTCCCAAACGGTAAAACTATTATTGATTCTATATAATCTGTATTTGGATATTGCTGGTTGATAATGATGCGATGGAGTTGTTTCATAAGTTGGAATATAAATTGGTTTTTGATAACAACCGCAAGAGGGACTATAAGTCCCGTCATTGCAGACATACCTGCCAACAGAAGTATCACAATACGAAACTCCTCCGTGCCAAGAACAGCAACCACTCTTTGCGGTTGCGATATTTGGTGAAATCGATAAAACAATAACAAATGCTACAATGATTAGCTTGATTAACCTTTTCATAATTTTATTCATTGGAATTACCACCTAAAAGGGCTTATATATCCTTTCTTGCCCGTAAAAGGATTGTAGTTTCCTTTTGCACTATAATTGTCAAACTTGCTTCTATTTGGACTGGTTCTGTAATAAGGCATAACATAAGTACCCGTACTGGGCTTATAATAACCCTTTACCCTTACCGCATAGGCTTCTGCGATACCCGATAAACCTAAACTCAAAAGCAACGACAATAAAATTGTTATAAATATTTTTTTCATATTAAGCTCATTTTTACGCTGGGATAAAAAATCCAGCAATCACAAAAGCTCCAAATATAACTAAAATTAGTGCCCAGATTATTGTTGACGCAATAGCATTCTCTTTAACTGCCTCCCAGCTTTTCAATGGAGTAATCCAACGGATAATTTTTATAAAGATGCCCAACGCCACGCCTAAGGCAATCGCATCCATTATAGTGTAAAAGAGATCATCTAAAATATATTGTAAGTATTCTTTCATAATAGATTTATTGTTTGTTTAATGCTCGACCTTTTTATTGTTTTACTTTTCTTTTTGTTTTGTTTTTTCATAGATTTATTTAAAAATTCTGTTAAAAATTTTAACAAAAAATCCCGATACTCCTTGCCAAACGTTCCTTATAAGGTTTTTGGATTTGGGTGTCTTATTTTCTGGCATTGGTGGCTGGCTCGATTCTTGATTTGACGCATTTTTTTGTTCCAGCGGTACGACAAAGCAAGCATTATTTACCTCTTTATATCCGTCATTGCAAAGCCAAAGATCTGTGGAGCTACTTACTGCCGTTGCATTGTCGGGAACTT
>Ga0315289_10000771_pt1 | contig 49388 bp, 50 predicted proteins | sample YL17G11_40_MG_FD_203452 | JGI IMG/M metagenome (GOLD analysis project Ga0315289, IMG submission 203452) | Sediment microbial communities from Yellowstone Lake, YNP, Wyoming, USA - YL17G11_40 | ecosystem: Environmental > Aquatic > Freshwater > Lake > Sediment | place: USA: Wyoming | collected... | reverse complement strand
GCTGGGGGCCTCTGTTGCAGCCTTCGGGCACCCTGGAGGCTCTATATTGGCGAAAACCGGAATGTTCGTCGTTAACATCGCTCCCGGCCTTATCGGGCTTCTCATGTTCAGCCGCTTCTGGAGCAGAGCTTCCTGGATCTCTCGCTGGCCGATAGCTTTTTACCTGGGAGTTTCAGCTGGTGTCGCTTTACCGCTCTTTTTACAGAGTTTCGTGGTCAGGCAGGTGGCCGCCAACATGGTTAATCCCCGCGACATCTTCGGAGCCATGTCGGCGGACCTCACTGTTCTGTTCAATTACGGCAACATTACTTATCTATTCTGGCAGGGGCTTGGCCAACTGATAATCGTGGTCGGCTGCATATGTGGCCTGGCTTACTTCTATTTCTCGGCCGAGCATAAGGGTTTCATGGGAGGCGCCGCCAAGGTCGGCATCTGGATCCTCATGATCGGATTCGGTGCCACGTTTGGATATACCGTGATGTCGCGCATCTCTCTCCTGATCGGGAGATTCAATTATCTGATCGGCTGGGTGGCGGCCGTCGGCGACCATCTAAAGCTATAGGGGAACATTCATCATTTCCTCGGCGTTGAATTTTCCGGGAATGAAGGTCGGTTTTCTCTCTATGATGCTCCTTCTTTGGGCGTTGGCGCCGCCGTTTGAGACGGCTCGGGCCAAAGGGGTAGTCTGCATTTATGACAGCACCGACATCTTCGTCAAAGGCGATCTTACCGCAGTTGTCGAGGTTCATAGGAGCTTCAAGATCACCTCCGAACCAGGATTGCGCTATACGGAAGTGTCGATACCTGTCAACAACTACGTTGAGGTGCGAGATATCAAAGGCTTCACCGAACTTCCCGGAGGCGTCAGAAAAAGTCTCACCAAACAAGAAATCGGGACATCATCTTTGCCCGCGTTCCAGGGTTTTGGCGATAACCAGATAATAACATTCACCCTTCGTATGCCGAATATCGGCTCGAAATTCTATTATGAATACAAGCTTGTTGTCAAAAGCCTCCTTTACCTGTCACGATTTACCCGCCACGGCGATTATCCTGTGGACCGGCTGGCAATCAGTCTTCGCTGGGACAAGAAAGTAACGCCCCGATACGACGTGTCCGGGCTGAATGTCCGCACTTATGACCGCAGGCTTCATTTCTGGGCCCAGAATCTTCCCGAGCTTCCCGGCGACCCCCGGTCCTGCCCCGATCCCCTGCACCTTTCCATCAGCGCCGACATCTTTAGCTATAACAAAGTCAAGTACCTGTCGCGAAGCTGGCCGGAGGTGGGACGATTTTTCGCCCTCCTCTCACGCCAGCCTGCCAACATGGGCGAGGATGTTAAATCACTGGCCCAGAGGCTCTGTTCGAATTGCCGGACCGGCGAAGACACCCTGCAGGCATTCTTCTCCTTCCTGGCCGATTCGATCTCATATGTGGCCCTCGAAGTGGGCAAAGGCGACTTTAGCCCGCATTCCTGCCCGGTTATCATCGACCGCCGTTTCGGCGACTGCAAAGATCAATCGGTTCTTCTCAGCTCGTTATACAGGGTGGTTGGCATAGACGCTTATCCGGCATTGATATCGACGACGGATTACCCGCCGACTGCCGACCTGCACCCCTGGCCGTCCTGGTTCGATCATGTTATAACCGTGATAAAAGAGAAAGATCACGATATCCTCCTCGACCCCAGTGATCCGCTGGCATCCGTGAATTCCTTGCCTCCCAGGCTGCGCGGCGAAAACTACCTCGTTTGTGATGGCTTTTCCAGGCTGAAAAGAGCTCCACTGGGGGTCGGCCCGGCATCCACGATATCTTGGCAATTCTCGATCTCGGGGCTCTCCGGTGACGGGCTGGCCGTCGAGTTCCGCACCAGCTACGCCAGCGATGCCGCGGGTATTTATAAAGAGCTCTGGAAAGGGAAGAGGCGCGACGAGGTCCTATCGTCCTTGCAGGCCGAGATGCGGCATTCGAAATGGAATTTCTCGACCCTGGAAATCGAACCTATCGAGTTTCTGCGGGATACCGTAGTCGTTACAGGACGATTCCTGATAAAGGCCGGCGATATCGCTTCCGGAAATCTGTCCATTCCCTCTCCGCTCAATGTCTATCTTCTTGATAATCTATTCCCCGATGTTCGCAGGAGCGATTATTGTGACCGCAATTCAATCCGTCTCGAGGAGAGAATATCAATTGATCTTGGCTCTTCGCAGCTTGCCGCCGGGCCGGAGTTCAGCGATCTCTGGACAAGGGAAGGTTTGAGTTTCCTGGATGAGTTGACTTTGAACGGCCAGAAAGCCATTTTCCATCGTCTCTTCGATTTCACCGGCGGCGAGCTGGGAGTTATTGACTACAATGCCTTCCGCGATTTCCTGCTTTCCCGCGCCGATCAACAATATGTTCGGATTGAAAAATAAACGCTCAACGCTGATATTCGCAGTCGTTGCGCTTCCATCGATATTCGCCGGCATTGCCTCAAAGGCTGGCGCCGAAGCGTTGGATGACGAAATGCTTGGGCGTTACAGGCTCATTTACGATTCCACCTATATTTGGCCTGACGGCCGCGGCGGGTACGATTATGTCCGGAAATTCATCTCCGACGTCGAGCTTGATGAGCAAGGACGCTCCGCTCTCTCGCGGCCGGCCACGCCCATACTCTCCCGCGATGATAAAATCACGATAACCGCCTACACCCGTCTCGCCTCAGGTGACCTGTTGGAGGCGGATACTTCCGATATGATCATCAGGAATCTCCCGGGTGACAGGCGTTGGATTTTTGTCAACTTCAGACAAGCCGAACCCGGCGCAGTTCTTCATCTGGAATGGCTGCTAACATCAAAAGAAGCTGGCGTCGCCGGCAAGAGATTCCTTGGACGCACCGTCCCGGTTGAAAATGCCGTCATAATCCTGACCGTTCCCGAAACCTGGGTGTTCAATTTCGTCCTTTCTCCCGGCGCTGTCGCCAAGGCCAAACGAGAGTCGTTTCCTACAAGAAACGGTCCGGCCCTTGTCAACTATTCCTGGTTGGCGAACGACCTTCCCGGCCTGATCGGTGAAGAGTTTTCCCCTCCCGTGGAGCGCATTATCCCCTGCCTTTATTTTTCGTTCTATTATGATAAAGGGTGGAAGGGCCCCGATTCAAGCTTGGTGGATTGGGCTTACTTGGCAAGTCTCTATAATCAACAGCTTAGGTCGTTTATTAGAACCGCATCGGCGCTTAATTCCGTCGTCGACTCCTTGAAATCCCGATCGGGCGGCAGGATGACGCTGGCAACGATGGCTTATGGTTGGCTTTCCGCTAACTTCAGGCCTCTGGAATCGGATATCACGCTTTCGGGCAGTGTCAACGATGCTTTGCAGCGCGGCCGGGGCACACAAGCTGAATCGGGAGCCATTCTCCTAACTTTGCTTGAAAAGCTGGGCGTCCCTTCGGCCGCCTTCCTCATCGCCACTAACGATGTCGGCGATCCTCTCATGCAGCTTCCGGCTCTCTTCTGGTTCGACAGGCTTATGATCGCATGCTACCCCGACAAAGATACCGCCTGGATTGACCCCTACTACCAATTAGCCCAGATCGGAATTGTCCCCTTCGAGGACCAGGGCGCAAAAGCCTTACGCCTGACAAAGGCCCCAGGAGCATTTGTGCAGGTCCCCACTTTCGATTTCAGGGATAACGGCATGGCCACTCATTTGAAACTCGATTTCGATTCGTCCGGAAGCCTGCATGGGCAAGCCACGGAAGTTTATTCAGGCGCTATGATACCCGAAATTTCTGCTTTTATCAAAGGCCTCGAGGAGTCCGAAAGAAAAGTGCCCTGGGAAAAGAAGCTTGCCAGATCGTTTCCCAGTGCCAAAATACACGAATTTGTTGTCATGCCGCCGGATTCATCAGGTCAGGTGTTCAAGATAGGTTACTCGTTCACAACCAGCCCTGTAGTCAGGCCCTTTGCGGATAGAGCTTATATTCCCATGGACCTGCTGGGCCGATGGGCTGACCTCCCCTCGCTGCCGAATAAGCCCAGGCAATTCCCCATTGAGCTGCGCCGTCACCGCTTTGAGTTTGAACGCATAAGCCTCAACATATCGCCCCCGTTCGAGGTTGAGTATTTGCCGGGAAATTACTCCGAAAATCTCGATATAGGGGACGTTTATTCAGTAGCCAGGGGAAATAAGCAGACCGTGACTATCACCCGCGGCTTGGGTTTGAAAAAATCTTCGTTACCACTTTCGGAATACGGCTCTCTGAGAAGATTCCTTGAAAAAGCCCACGCCGAGGCGGATAAGCATATCATTCTCAAGCGGACTGACTGACATATGCCGGAATTGCCCGAAGTCGAAACCATCGTTCAGGATTTGAGGCAGGGGATTCTCAGCCGAAAAATCGTCGGCGTCAAGTTTCTTACGAGGTCGGTCTGGCGCAAACGAGTTCCATCGTCAGCATTGCTCGTTGGTGTCAGGGTCACCCAAATCAAACGGCGGGGGAAAAACATAATTGTCCTTCTCTCAAACGGCTACGCCCTGATTATTCACCTCAAGATGACTGGACGTCTGAGACATCAGGACCGCCATGAACAGGTGGCCAAGCACACGCACCTAATCATCGACCTGGACGAGGGCCAGCTTCGTTTCAGCGATATCAGGCGATTCGGCTATCTTGATCTTGTCAGGGCCGACAAGCTGGACAATGTCGACTACCTCGGGTCTCTGGGTCCGGATGCTATGGAGATTCCCAAAGAGGAGTTCATAAAGCTCCTGAAATCAAAAAGGAGAATCATCAAGTCCTTGCTTCTGGATCAAACGGTGGTCGCTGGCTTGGGTAATATATACACCGATGAGGCGCTTCACGCGGCTCGTATCCATCCTCGCAGAATCAGCTCCCAACTGAGCTCTGGGAAACTGTCACTGCTCTATGATTCTATGAGAGAGACGTTGCTCAAGGCCTTGGCTGCCCGAGGATCATCGGTCGATAATTATGTCGATGCCCGGGGCTCCCGAGGTTCATTTCAAGATCAACACCTGGTCTATGGCCGCGAGGGGAAGCCCTGCAGAGTTTGCGGACATGTCATCAAGAAGATTACCGTGGGAAGCCGCTCAAGCCATTTCTGCCCCAATTGTCAGAGATAAGAACGCTGCTCTATGCACGGGTATCATTTGCCCGGCTTGCAAGCCTGCTCGCCCCATTTCCTATTGACTATTCGGCCCAATTAGGATTTATTCGCCAGCGTGCGAGAAAAAAGGCGATCCGATCTCCAGGCCAGGATGAAAAAAATCAAAATCCTGGTTTTTGATGTAGACGGCGTTCTGACCGATAACACAGTCTGGATGGGCCGCGGCAAGTCTGAGATGAAACGATTCAATATCGCCGATGGCATGGGCGTTTACATCGCTCGGCGCGCGGGCATTCCTACAGCCTTGATCTCCGGCAGACCTTCTCCCGCGACTTTGGCTAGAGTCAGGGAACTCGGAATTAAGGACCATTACCAGCACAAAGGGCCGAAACGGATTCCCTTTGAAAAAATCCTTAAGAAATATCATCTTAAGAGTGAGGAGGCGGCTTTCATGGGAGATGACGTCATTGACGTTCCCCTTCTGGCGATGGCCGGCGTCTCGGCCACAGTCCCGCATGCCGCAACCTACGTCAAGAAACATGCGGATATTGTCACTGTTAGAGAAGCAGGCATGGGCGCCGCCCGTGAATTCGTGGACATGATCCTGATGGCGAAAGGACTCGATCCGGTTGATCTCACCTATAGATAAAGCCAGGGAGGTCATCCTCAAGGAGGCCGAGGCTGTTCGAACCATGGCCGATCGGCTCAACGGCAATTTCGAAAAGGCCGTTGACCTCCTTTACAATATTAAGGGACGTGTCATAATCTCGGGAATAGGAAAATCGGGGCAAGTGGCGCGAAAACTCGCCGCCACTTTGTCGTCGACCGGCACGCCGGCCTATTATCTCCATCCCAGCGAAGGGGTGCACGGCGATATCGGCGTAGTGCTCTCGGGAGATGTTGCCATCATTATCAGCAAGTCCGGAGATACTGAGGAAGTCATAAAGCTCTTGCCCATTTTCAAGCGATTGGAAGTACCGGTAATCGCGATTACAGGAGACCAAGACTCGCCGCTTGCTCAGCAGGCCGATGTGGTGCTCGATGCATCTGTGGCCTGCGAGGCCTGTCAGCTCGATCTCATTCCCACCTCTTCAACCACCGCTGCCCTGGTCATGGGCGATGCCCTGGCTGTGGTGCTTCTCGAAATGCGCGGCTTCACGTCAGATGATTTTTCATTTATCCATCCCGGCGGCGCTTTGGGACGAAAACTCGTAAAAGTGGGCGATCTTATGCATACCGGCCCCGAGCTTCCCGTAGTCAAGAAAAGCGCCAGCTTCCGTGAGATGGTCGTGGAAATGACCACCAAGAAATTCGGCCTGACACTGATTGTCGACGACGCCGGAAAGCTGGCCGGAATTTTCACCGATGGCGATTTGCGCCGCACCGTGGAAAGTTACGATAACCCGCTTAAGCTGACCGCCAACCAGCTTGCGATCACCAATCCTAAGTGCATCGCCGCCAACGAATTGGCTGCAACCGCAGTGGCTCTCATGGAGGGGCATAACATTACCAGCCTCGTCATAACGGATAATGATAGCCGGCCCATCGGCCTCATTCACCTGCACGATTTATTGAAAGCCAAGGTTGTCTGATGTCGTCCGCCCGGGAGCTTAAGAACGATCTTATTTACGGCGCCATCCGCTTTCTGATGGCGATAATCGAGATTCTACCTCGTGATTTGGGGCTGAAACTGGCGAGTATGATAGGTGAAATGGCGGCTATAATCGATGTCAAGGAACGACGTCTGGCGGAATCTAATCTCAGGCGCGTCTACGGGGACTCATGGAGTGACTTGCGGATCAGGTTGGCGGCCAAGGAATGCTTCATTATGATGGCCAGGAATGCCGCCGATGTCATCCTTTCACGCGGCTGGTATGAGCATGATCTTGCTGGAATTGTCGATGTCGATGGCATCGAACATTTTGACAGGGCCCTGAAAAAGGGGAGTGGCGTTATCGCCATCACCGGCCATATTGGCAACTTCGAGCTTCTGGCGGCCTGGTTCTCGGCAGTTAAGAAGGTTCCCGTTTCTGTAATCGGCCGCAAGCTTTACGATTCCAGGCTCGATAAGCTCGTGGTGGAAAACCGGGAACGGTTCGGAATCGAGAATATTCCATCTGATGCTCCCGCCCGAAAGGTGCTCGAGGCTCTCAGAAGAGGAAGGGTCCTGGGGGTTCTTATGGATTTGGATTCGACACGCGTTTCGGGAGTCTACGTGCCGTTTTTTGGGCACCTTGCCAGAACCGCTTCCGGCCCCATCGTCATCGGCCGCAAAACAGAAAGCCCGGTGGTGCCATTGGCGATGTTTCGGACATCCCATAACAGGTATCGATTGCGAATATTGCCTGCATTCGACATACCCGCGACCGATAATAAAGATGACGACGTCATGGCCGCAGTCGCCATGTGCAACCGGGCCCTTGAGGAACTAATCAGCTTCGAACCCACTCAATGGACCTGGATTCATAATCGCTGGCGAAATAGACCGTCCGCCCAAAGCGGCGCAAGAGAGGCTGAGGAGGTTGGCTTATCAAACGGGTAATCACATTGCTGGCAGTATTGTCGTTTCCTATTTCGTGCGCCCAGACCGAAAAACCGGGTGGTCAGGTTCAGGAAATGAAAATTCCGGATTCCATTTTGGAAAAAGCCACTATTATCATGACTTCGGCAGGCTTGCGGCGCGCCGTGATTGCCGCCGACACTCTATATGTATTTGAAAAAGAGGATTCCACCTCCGCCCGACGTGTCAAGGTTGATTTCTACAATGATAAGGGTCAATACCAATCTACATTGACAGCGGACCGGGGCCTCGTGCGGCAGAAGCAGGAGGCGTTTTCTGCCTGGGGCGATGTAGTTGTCAAGAACGATTCCGCCCGCCTCGAGTCACAGTCCTTAAATTGGGACACCAAGCGCAGCTTGATTACAACCGATGATTTCGTGCGCTTCGAACGCCGAGATGACGTCATCATGGGGTATGGTCTGGAGGCGGATAGCAAGCTCGAAAACGTGAGAATTCTCCGCAACGTTCAAGGGCGCATGTCGAATCTGCCGTCGACTGAGAAAGGATTGGATAGCCTCGAGGGGGATAAATCCGGGGGCCAAGCGCCGTAAACTCCATCCGTGAATCGCGGCGCTCGCAATTCTCGAGAACATAGATGTCCGAAATATCAGCAGATAAAGCCGAAGCCTCTAATCTTCGTTCGGAGAACCTGCTTAAAATCTACAAGAAGAGGCGGGTCGTCAACGGCATTTCTATTTCTGTGAAGTCCCGGGAGATTGTAGGTCTGCTTGGTCCTAATGGCGCCGGCAAGACCACCACTTTCTACATGATCACCGGCCTTATCCGCCCTAATGGCGGCCGCATATACATGGATGAGCACGACCTGACGCGGCTCCCCATGTATAAGCGGGCCAGGCGCGGCATAGGGTATCTTCCACAGGAGCCGTCGATCTTCCGCAAGCTCAGCGTGGAGCAGAATATCATGGCCATTCTGGAGACAATGCCTGTCTCGCGCAAAGCCCGGAAAGAGAGGTTGGAGCAGCTTCTAGAAGATTTAGACATCAAGGATTTAAGGAATTCGATGGCTTACAATTTGTCAGGAGGGGAACGCCGCCGGGTCGAAATCGCCAGGGCGCTCGTCACCGAGCCCAAATTCATTCTCCTCGATGAGCCTTTTTCTGGCATCGATCCGATCACTGTAGAGGAGATCCAGCGAATAATCCACCGTCTCAAAGAAAACGGCCTCGGCATCCTTGTTACCGACCATAATGTGCGTGAGACGTTGTCGGTGACCGATCGCGCGTATATCATTTTCGAGGGTGTGATTCTGAAATCCGGCAACGCCGAATTCCTTGCTAATGACCCCGAGGCCAGGAAAATATACCTCGGAGAAAAATTCCGGCTCAATTAATCGTTACCCGTTCTCATTTTTGAGTTTTGAGAGTAAGCGGCATTTGTTTGGCCGTGCGGCCGTCCGGCCGCACGGGCGCCCGCGAACTGCGTCGGTCGCCGGCAATATTGAGAGCCTTATCGGCGCCAGGGAGCTTCAGCGGAAAATACCCCGTGGCCGGGCCCAAGGGGCCGCGGGCGGGCGGCAACAATCAGGTGGTGACGTCAGGATTCAAAGCTACGGGACTGGTTGGATTCGCTATCTTTTTGCGCTTCTCAATTATCCAGCGCCCCCTGGGCAACCCATGTTCTTATGGTCTGGATAGTAGAATCCGGCAAATAGGGTGGGCCATTTCGAGGCATTCGCGGCGTAATCGTTCCTTCTATCCGCATCACAAGGATACTGCTGTCTGGCTGAAATGGAATTATAACGGCTCGATGGCTTGTCGTATCCATAAGCATTTGATAGCTCATCAGTCTTAGCCCGGCGGGAGGATTCATTCCCATGCCATGGCATCCTGATATGGCGCAATTGGCCGTGAAGACCGGCTGAACCTGGGCCGCATACGATACCAGCGCAGGGCCGCTGATTATTGTTAGGGATACTATGAGGGTGTCTGATAGAAGGCCATCGGATGCGATAACCGTCAAGGTCGTGTCCGCGGCCCCGGCTGCGGGAGTGCCGGAAATCGAATCGCCGAGAGGATTCAGCCAGCTGGCGTAATCCTCAAATGAGATAACCGGGGTAGTGCCATCGGGATCCTGGGCGGTCGCATGATAAGTAAACAGCCGGGTCTCCGTGGCGCTGGCGGTATCTTGTACCGTTACTGAGACAGTGAGACTGACCAGGAGCAATCCATCCGAGGCAGTCACCCGAAATGACGTGTCGGGGCTGCCAACTTCCGCTGTGCCGGAGATGGCGTCGCCCGTCACACTCAGCCATGCCGGATAACTGTCATATGAAATGGATGGTGCCGTTCCGTCAGGGTCAGTGGCCGGTGCGCGATAGACGAATCTGACATTCTCGATGGCGTTTGCGGAAGAAGAGGACGTTATTACTGGGGGTCGATTGGCAACTGTTGCCGGATACTTTCCCATATCGGAGCAGCCTGCGACGAGCAAGGCAAAGACTGCTAAAGCCGGGATGAATAGATGAGCAAATATCTTCTTCGATGTCATAGCATCATCTAAAAGAAAAAGTGGAACTGGTTATAAAAGACCGTGTATTTAGTTTTGGGCGCGAAGTCATCATCGTAATAACGCAATGATGGCTCGAGCTCGAAAAATCCTATGGGGAAATAGTCGACCGCAAAACTGTAACGCGTCACGACCCCATTCTTCAAATCAACATCGGGATCCTGGAAATCGTAGGCGGCCTCGAGCCAGATACCCTGGCTGACCATGAAGGCCAGGCTCTGGGTGGTGGCAAACGTCGTAAGGTCCGAACCTTGATCGTTGAGCCAGTCCACTTCGCCGAGATGAATCAGCCTGGCGCCCAGGGCATTCAAATAATAAAACGGGCCGTACATGTTAATGGCGCCGGCGGGCCTGTCGTTTCTCCAGAAAGAGCCTCCGACCCCGACCCCGATCTTGCTGATATGCTTTCTGAATTCCAGCCTTGCCGCCAGCGCTTTCCCCACGTTTTCGTCAAGCGTGCCGGCAGTGCCGTTGAAGAATCCAAAATTGGCCGAAACCCCAAAGGGGTAGAGTCCCGCCTCTATGCCGGTATCCGTATAATTGGGTTGCCAAAGCATCCGTTCCCGCACGAACGACGAATGATCTGCAAAAGCCCATCCGTAGGATGGTTGGAATTTGCCCACCCGTACATACCCGTGCGCTGGGAGAATGTAGGCCATGCCGTAAACATCGAATCCGCTGTAAAGTCCCTTGGAAAGAGTGACCGAGAAATTGTCGCCCACTTGAGCGTCGAGATAGAAATTCCCTTCCATCTGGAAAAACGATGACTGCTTTCCCTCCTTATTGTAGATATAGAGCGTCCGCATGTCCGTTCCAAGACAGATGTTCTCCGACACCATGGGGTTGATATTCTTGATGGAATCGAGCGGTACAGTGTGTACGGCAAGCTGAGTCTGCGCATAAAATTGCGACCCGAAGGTGTTGCGCATGCCCCGCCCCGATGGGCTGATATGGCAAAGATTGCATTTCTGCTCGACCTTGGCGGCAAATCGCGGCAGACAAAACGCCTCTGAACCTGTCAGGATGACGAGAATTGACGTTATTAGTGTTCCCCGATGACGCATACCCTGCTTCCTCCAACTCTGCGGGTCGAAATATTCAGCACCAATTAGACAAAAATACGGTCCAAGTCAACGAAAATCGTTTGCTGATTGACTTAAAGCCCCTCCATGTAATAATATGATGAACGGATTGAGAAAGGCTCTACCCATGGGGAAGATAAAAGGCTCCTTTGCCACAAGCTATGATAAATTCGTCAAGCGCTCGACCTTGCTTCCAGCGGGGCTCCTTGAATTGATCAAATCATATAATGCCCATAGTATCCTCGAGCTTGGCTGCGGAACGGGGACGGTCGCGGTCGGTCTGGCGAGGGAGGGTTTCGATGTCACCGGCGTCGACTACTCACCCGATATGCTCGCCGCCGCTGAAATCAAGGCCGCGGAACACGGGGTGAATATTAAACTCGTTGAGGACGACATCGGCAAGCTCAACTTCGGTCGGCGATTCGACCTGGTGCTCTGCCTGGGGAATATTACTCCGCAATTCGTCGACGGCACCCGGTTGCGCCGCCTCCTCGGCTCTGCCCTGCGGCATCTTGAACCGGGCGGACAAATGGTGATACAACAGCTCAACTATGATCGAATCCTGAGAGAAAGGCCGACGACATTCGCCATTGAGTCGGATGGCGGCATGGTAAGATTCAAGCAATATCACTATGGGAAAGTGCTCATCGATTTTGTGGTCACTATCGTCGATAGCGCCAGCGTCCCACCGGCCGTTGCGACTTCGACTCTCGTTCTCAAGCCTTGGAAAAGGAAGGCGCTCAATGTCGCCTTCCGTAGCGCCGGATTTAAGAAGATATCGTCATTTCAAGATTATGCCCGGAGTCGGTTTACATCAAAATCAAAGGATTTGATTATCGTCGCCGAAGCCAGTTGACGGCGGAATCATGGCGGCGCTAATCGGGTGTCAGGCGTCCTCCGCTCATACGGTCGCCCGCGTGGGCGCCTGCCCCTTGCTTTCTTTGGTGGCGTCAACCCCCCACAGTTGACGCCTTTTGGACCACTTATACATTCGGTTCCGCAAGTTTGGTTGGGCGGTTATGTTTATATTCGTTCGCATGGTCAGCGCTCAACAAGAATCTGGAAGATTCCTATCGCTTTTCTTGTTGACTGCCCGGGCCGAATCGGTATTTTAGGGCAGACCACGGCGCTATCGTCTAGGGGTTAGGACGGGTGGTTCTCAGCCATCAAACCAGGGTTCGATTCCCTGTAGCGCCACCAAATTCCTGCCCCCCTGCCTGCACCCGTAGGGGAGCCTGGATTATTATGCCGGTCTTGATTCATATGGCAGAGTTGTGCGCGCATGCTTCTCTCCCTGCTTATCGGCGCCTTTGCGCCGCATCGCCCATCAAGTGGAGCCATATATGCCACAAAAGCTCCGCCGCCCGCAATTCCATTGACTAAACCATCCTGCACGACTTAATTTGTGGCAGTGTGTTCATGGGTGTAAAGATAGTAATGGTTCTTAAGCTTCGATTTCACGCGTTATGTTGCTGGCGGGCACATGTACGTTTCAGACCGACTCCCGGCAGGCTTATGCAAACGACCCCCCATTTCTAATTCACGGTCAGTCGAACTTCTCTTAGTCTGGAGGAATACTTCAATGCCAATATTCGAAAGCGGACCCGTCAGGATCGAAGTCGACGAGGAGGGCTTTGTTCAGGATATCGACATGTGGAACAGGGAAGTGGCCAAGGCCCTGGCCGCCGTCGAGGGCGTGGCCGAGCTGACTGATGACCATTGGAAAGTCGTCAATTACCTCAGGGAGTACTATTTGAAATTCGGGATCGCCCCTATGATCAGAAAGCTCTGCAAGGAAACCGGCTTTTCCCTCAAGGAAATTTACCAGATGTTCCCTTCCGGCCCGGCCAAAGGCGCCTGCAAGATTGCGGGCCTCGCAAAACCGACAGGCTGCGTCTGATACGATGTCCTCCGCCCCGATAAAAGCAAGTCCGCGATTTGATGAACAACCTCGGCAATTCTGGAATAGGGAGGCAGATCCATGACGCTATTGCAAATCCTGGTTTATGCCTCCCTAATTGTCTTTCTCACTGGCACCATCGTCAAAGCGGTTAAGTTAGCCCGCATGCCGATTCACTTACGCTGGGAGCTCTATCCCATTCCCCGCGAGAAAAGCAGAAGCCTCTACGGCGGTTCCTATTTCGAGGAGCCCGATTGGAGGACCAGGCCTCGGCAATTCACGTTTGCAGGGGAAATCGCTGAAATCATCATGGAGGTCCTTTTCCTACGCGCCCTTTACCGCAACAACAGGATACTCTGGTATTTTTCTTATCCACTTCATATCGGTCTCTACTTCTCGGTCGGTTTCATCTGTGTTCTGTTTGTGCGTTCACTGGCCCCCATTGCCGTATTTAATTCGGAGGGGATTCCGACGGCTCTTCTGACAAAACCGATGAATATCGTTATGGTCTCCATCGGCGTTATAGGCTTCGGTCTGGGCACAATCGGCGCCGTCGGCCTGCTCTTTATGCGCCTTCTCAAAGCCGATTATCGCCGCTATTCGTTGCTTTCGGATTATTTCAACCTTGTGCTTCTGATTGCCTTATTCGCCAGCGGCCTATGCGCCTGGTATCTTGCGGACAAGTCCTTCACACACATCGAGGAATTCACCCGCAGCCTGATACGATTCACGGCCCCCGCTGATGCCCCTTATCTGGTGCGAGCGGAACTGGTTATTGCGGCCATCTTCTTGTTCTATCTTCCCTTCACGCATATGACGCATTTCATGGGCAAGTTCTTCAATTATCACCGAGTAAAATGGCAAACCCAGCCGAGCATTCCCGGAAATGAAGTTGAACAACAAGCCAAAGATGCTCTGGGACGGCCACTGAGCTGGTCCGCCAGCCACATGGAGGCAGGAAAGACATGGTCGGCCGCCGCCTTCGGGACTGGCGAGGATAGCGGGAAAAACCCCGAGTGAACTCGAACAGCAGGAAAATTACTCCTTCGGATATTTCGCGGCCGGGCAGCCCGCTCGCAGAGCTTGATTCGGGGGCTTTTCTCCCCCTGCCGCCTCCTTATGACAAGCCCGACTACGAACCAAGAATTAGGTCTCTGACAAAAGAGCAGACTGCAAATTACGAATGCGACCTCGACGGCGTCTCCGTCGTAATGCTCGAGAGGCCAAAGACCCGGGATGAAAAACTGGCTCTGATCGGAAAATTCCTTTCAGGGCTGAAAAAGCTCTTTGACCGCAACGACAACTGGACGTTTCTCCAGCCTCTTTTCCTGACAATGGAATACTGCGCCAGATGTCAGACTTGCTCCAACGCCTGTCCCATTTTCAATGAGTCCGGAGGGCTCGAAATCTACAGGCCCGTCTACCGCGCCGAGATTTTGCGACGTCTCTACAAGAAATACGTCAAGTCCGGCGGCCGGATACTGGCCAAATTGAGCGGCAGCGATATCGCTCTTACCTGGGAGCTAATCGCCCGCATGATCGAGCTGTCATATCGATGCACGATATGCCGCCGATGCGCCCAGGCCTGCCCTATGGGCATCGACAACGGGCTTGTCACCCGCGAACTTCGCAAGCTCTTCAGCCAGGAGATGGGAATCGCCGTCAAGCAAATTCACGAGCTCGGCTCAGTCCGGCATCTCGGAAAAGGCTCTTCAACCGGCATGACTCCCCTGGCATTTAAGGATAATCTCGAATTCATGGAGTCCGAAACCAGGGAGCAAACAGGCTGGGATTTCAAATGGCCCGTCGATAAGGTCGGCGCCGATATTCTTCTTCTGCACAATGCCGGGGAATTCCTCGCCTGGCCGGAAAATCCCGAAGCCTTCGCCATAATTCTGGAAGCCGCAGGTGTCAGCTACACGCTCTCGAGCGACCTCCTGGGGTATGACGGCGTCAATTATGGAGTCTGGTACGACGATCTGCAGTTGGCCAGGGTCGCTATCAAGCATGCCCAGATTGCCAGGAAGCTGGGAGTCAAGAAAATCGTCATCGGAGAATGCGGCCATGCCCACAAGGCCTTGGCCGTGATCGCCGACCGCATCCTGACCGGCAATCTCAATATCCCTCGCGAAAGCTGTCTGACACTGCTCAACGGCATCATCAAGGAAGGGCGCCTGAAGCTGGACCCGGCCCGCAATGCCGATTTCCACGTGACTCTGCATGATCCCTGCAATATCGTCCGTATGATGGGTATTGTCAGGCCGCAGCGTGAGATCCTCAAAGCAGTCTGCCCCAATTTCCGCGAAATGACCCCTCGCGGTGTCGAGAACTTCTGCTGTGGAGGAGGCAGCGGCTTCGCCATCGCGCCCAACTTGAATTTCCCCGACTGGAGAAACATTGTCGCCGGTCGCGCCAAGTTGCGACAGATCCTCGATGTCTTCCACGACATCATCGGCCCCGAAAACAACAAATATGTCTGCGCTCCTTGCTCGAACTGCAAAGGCCAGATGCGTGACCTTTTTGCCGCTTACGGCCTCTTCGAGAAATGCAATATTCTCTATGGCGGCCTGGCCGAGCTCATTGCCAACGCCATGGTCGATTTGAAAGAACCATTCCTCGCCTGGGAATGGCATTAATGGCTTGCCAATCTTATGCGCTTTTTTAGATTGAATTCGGAAGCTCGATTGGGGATTTCGAAATGAACTCTCGCTCGAGAAGTCGTGATGCGGCATTAGACGCGTCGAAGGGCCGTTGCAAGAAGATCGTCATCATCTCCGATGGTACGGGCAAAACCGCCAAGCGCCTTCTCGATGCCGTTCTGGCTCAATACTCGCAAAATCGCCTCGACTTTTCCCTCGTCGACATCTATCACGATATCCGCGACAGGAAAGCGTTCGACCGCATTCTCCAGCATCTCGACTCCAGCTATCTCGTCATTTTTTCCATCATCTCCGAGGAACTCAGCAAATACTTCCACCGCTCCCTGGCTAAGAAGAGGATTTTGAACATCAACGTCCTTGAGCCGATGCTCGGGGTCATGTCGAAATTCCTCGGCGTTCATCCTGAGTATCGCCCCGGTATCCTGCAGGTGATGGATGACAGTTATTACAAGAAGGTCGATGCCATCGGTTTCACCGTCGAGCATGATGACGGCCGGGGCTCCTTGCTTGGTGACGCCGACATCGTCCTTGTAGGTCTCTCCCGCACCTGCAAAACACCGATATCCATGTACCTTGCTTGCAATTTCGGAGTTAAGGTCGTCAATATCCCGGTTCTGACCTATCCCCAGATGGAGCAGAATCTCCTTAGTCGTCTTACCTCGGTGCCGAAAGAGCGCATTATCGGGCTCATGATGCAGCCTGACGTGCTGGCTAAGGTCCGCGAAGAACGCTCGTTTTATCTCGCCAACACCCCCTCGTCCCAGAGCGATATCCAGGACTATTACGACGTCCGCGTCATTCGCGATGAGCTCGCCTTCTGCCGCCGTCTCTTCTCCGAGCAGGGCTGGCAAACAGTTGATGTTACGCGTAGAGCCATAGAAGAAGTTGCCATAGAGATACTGGCCAAAATTGAATACCAAACGATTTGAGGCTAGAGTTGTAAGGTGCGCTTTGAGGTGCTGTCAGGTCTCCGAACCTGACAGCCTCTTGTAGATTTCATAGGTCGAAACCCTCTCTGGTTTCGACTCTTTAAACTGCTTTTTGGAACTAAATTGACACTCATTTTTGTTGAGTCGATAGAAGACATTCAGGAATTGGCAATTCATGATAGGGAGTGGCAACATTGCTGATACGCGCCAATCGCAGATCTTCGAGTTAGCTTTTGGATCGTGAGGTTGAAGCCATGGAAAGAATCTCTCAAAACAGAATCCCAATTCATATTACAGCTCAGGCCATCATGTTTTGCGTCATATTTCTCTGTTACCCGCAACTCTCGGCGCAGGTTGATACTGCTTGGGTGAGAACATACAACGGTTCAGGCGAGCAATGGGATAGGGGTGCGGGCATTGAGGTCGACCGTGAAGGTAACATATATGTCCTCGGGCAGGCCAATGGCGACGAAATCGGAAATGGCGACATAGTGGTGATCAAATATACCCCCGAGGGTGAAACCACTTGGGCCAGAATCTATGATGCTCCAGGCGAGAATAGTAGAGACCTCCCGATTGGCATTGCCTCTGACAGCTTGGGCAATGTTTATGTTTCTGAAGTCACCAACTATGGCCGAGGCGACAATTTCACCACTCTCCGGTATCTCGCCAATGGTGATACCGCATGGCTACGCCAATTCGACGGTCCGGAGCATCTTGGCGACTTTCCTCATAAGTTGCAAACTGACCATTTTGGTAACGTAATAATTTTAGGCGAATGCGACGGCGAATCTTCCGTTCTTTGCGTTGTCAAGTATCTCCCCAACGGCGATACTGCCTGGTCAAGGGTCTATGCAGACCTGGAAGGGCCCGCATTTGCCATGGACATCGACATAGACGATGAAGGCAACATATACATTACCGGGTCCGGGTACGCAAGCTGGGAAACATACCGTGACGCAGTGACTATCAAGTATCACCCCAACGGAGACACTGCTTGGATCAGAAGATACGAAGGTATCGCGAATTCGGATGATGCTGCTTCGGGCATAACTGTTAATGATTCCGGATACGTCTTTGTGGCCGGAAGTACGGAAATCCCAAGCTATCAACGCTGCTCATTACTGATTAAATATGACCCCAACGGCAATACTGTCTGGGTCACGGTCGATAGCGGCAGTACCGCCGCATATTTCGTTGGCCTTGACCCTCTGGGTAACATATATGCAGCCGGAAACGCCATCACCAAATATGACCCCAACGGAAGTCCGGTTTGGAGAAGGGAATACGGCAGGCCAAACAGCCGCTATGATTTGATCAGTGCTTTCCTGGTGGATTCGGAAGGGAATTCCTACGCAACAGGTCAAAGTTGGTTGGACGATAGTCATTATGATTACTTGACAATGAAATTCGACGCAAATGGAGAACTTCTTTGGTCGCAGGAATATAATGGTCAGGATAATAGTGTCGATGAGGCATGGGGCCTTGCCGTCGATGGATTTAATAATGTTTATGTAACTGGGGTCAGCTACTCTCTTGCCACCTATAATGATATCGTGACAATAAGGTACGTCCAAACGCCAACTGGTATCGTGGAGGCATCGCAGCCCTTGCCGATGGAATCGGGCATATTCCAGAATTATCCAAACCCGTTCAACGGCACGACGGCATTGAATTATGCCTTGAAAGAGCCGGGCCGGGTATCTCTTACGGTTTACAATTTCCTCGGGCAAAAAGTAGCACGCTTGGTCGATTCGTTCCGGGCGGAGGGCCAGCATTCCGCAATTTGGAATGCGGAAGATGTACCTTCGGGCATCTATTTTGCCTTGCTCGAGTCGAGCAGTCATTCATGGGCAATCAAGTTGACCCTGATCAAATGAGATATTCAAGTTGCTGATTTATCAACGTCGGTTCTCTTGGCTCCTGGTTTCCTCTTCACTGCACTATCAACAGCTCTTCCTTTACACACAGCCCGCCTTTCTCGCTTGCCAATATCGCCCCATTTGCGTATACTACCTCAGGGAAATTCAAAGCCTTAGGGGCAGTAGCTCAGATGGGAGAGCGGTACGTTCGCAACGTACAGGTCGGCGGTTCGATCCCGCTCTGCTCCATGAACTATCGTGCTAGGCGGGGAGCTAGCGGTGCCCTGTAACCCGGAATCCGCTCTACCGGGGTCGAATTCCCACCGGCGGTTCGCATGCCCGGGCTCTTTGCCCGGCCGGAGGCGACAACCCGTAAGGAACCACGGACCAGATCCCGCGCAACGGCCGCCCGCCAAACCCCGTCAGGACCGGAAGGTAGCAGCGGTAAGCGGTAACGGCGTGTGCCGAGGGCAAATCTGGCCCCAGCTGATGACCGGAACGATTGCCCGAGTTATCGAAACAACGGTGGGTGCACGATATAGTATTCGAGAACGATTGGATATTCTATGTCATACTTAGCTCTTGCCCGGCGGTACCGCCCTGGCGACTTCGAGAATATCTTGAGCCAGCAGCATGTCACCGTCACCCTTAGAAACGCCGTCAAATCGGGGCGTATCTCTCACGCCTATCTTTTCGCGGGTCCGCGAGGCACCGGTAAAACCACCACCGCCCGCGTTCTGGCCAAAGCCCTCAACTGCGCCAAAGGGCCGACTCCTGACCCCTGCGGCGTCTGCACCTCCTGCAAGGAGATCACCGTCGGCTCCTCTCCCGACGTCTTCGAGATCGACGCCGCCTCCAATCGCGGCATCGATGACATCCGCGAGTTACGCGAAAACGTCCGCTATAGCCCCATCGGCGGACGCTATAAGATTTATATCATCGATGAGGTTCACCGTCTCACCAAAGAGGCCTTTGACGCCCTTCTGAAAACGCTCGAAGAGCCTCCGGCGCATGTGATCTTCATCTTCGCCACCACGGATCCCCAGGCCCTGCCGGCGACCATCCTCTCACGGACACAGCGATATGATTTCAAGCGCATCCCGGTCACGGCTCTTTCCGAGGCCATTAATAGCATCGCCACAAAGGAGGGAATCAATATCGAGCCGGGAGCCGCTCTGCTGGTGGCCAAGAAGGCGGATGGGTCGTTGCGCGACGCCCTTTCCCTTCTGGATCAACTGTCGAGCTTTTCCGATGGCCCCATCGGAGCCGAGCAGACCGCCGAGATTCTTGGCCTGGTGAAAACCGAGTTCCTCGCCCAAATCGCGTCAGCTGTCATCAAGCGAGACCCCCGCGCGGCTCTCGACCTCTTCGGCCAATTCACCAAATCGGGTGGCGATCCGCAGGAGTTCGCCGATGCCCTCTCAGGTTATTTCAGAATTCTCATGCTCGTCAAGAACGGCATAAATGACATCGAGCTTCTTGAGCTCGATGGCGCCGATATGGAGACGGCGAAGGAAATTATATCGGATGTCGATATCGTTGACCTCCTCCGTTATTTCACCATCCTCGCCGATTATAGGGTGGCCGTTAGGTCGGGTCAGGACCCCGTCTATTCACTTGAGGCCACGCTATTGAAAATGGCCGCCATGGATCATGCCGTTTCCATCCAATCCTTATTGAGCAAGCTTCCCGACACCCCCGTTTCGAAAGTTTCTCCGGCTCCCGCGAAAAGCGCCGCCAGGCATTCGACGCGCACCGAGATGATGCCTGATCCGGGCCCCATTTACTACGCCGAACAGAATTTGCAGCCTCCTCGCACGGCCCCGACAAGCGAGCCCGTCTTGTTTGATGGACCGCTGACGTTTGAGAATCTGTCCGCCAATTGGGATCGGTTCTGCAGCCAGGTAAAGAAAAGCAAAATGAGCACCTGGGCCTATTTGAACCTGTGTCGCCCGGCCGGATTCGCAAACGATACTCTTGCCTTGACAATCGACAGCGCCAACAAAATCCAGCTGCAGGAGCTTTTAAGACCTGATATAAGGAGGTTTCTGGAGGACTCTTTGAAAGACTATTTCAAGTGCAATATCAGGCTCAGCATTACTCCCGGCGATAACATCCCCAAGAGTAACTCCGGGAATTTCCTGAAAATCGACCCGGACAAGGTTTTCGAGAACGCCCCGGATGCCAAAGAGCTTTTCGACAGCTTGGGAGGAGAGATGATCGGGCCGTAAGACGTCCCGGGGAGCCGAAAATGCACGAATATTTCTTGAGACTCATAAAAGGAGCGTATATGGCCAAAGGACTTGGCGACCTCATGAAACAGATGCAGGCCATGCAAGCCAGGATGGAGCAAATGCAGGAAGAACTGGCGGCGAAAAGGGTGGAGGGTACCGCCGGCGGCGGCATGGTGCGTGTCATCGCCAATGGCAAACAGGAAATCCTCGAAATAAATATAGATCCCGAAGTGGTAAACCCCAATGACGTCGCCATGCTTGAAGAATTGGTGCTGGCGGCCGTCAACCAGGCTAAAGAAAAAGCCGCCGAGCTGCAAATGGAGGGTTTATCCGGTCTCACCGGGGGTTTGAAGATCCCCGGCATGCCGATCTGATTACTATGCCGAAGCCCCTGGATGACCTTATCGAAGCGCTTTCACGGCTTCCCGGCATTGGGCGCAAAAGCGCCGCCCGGCTGGCTTTCTTCTTATTGAAACGTCCGGCGTCAGAGGCCGCCGATCTGGCGTCACGAATCGTCGCCGCCCGCGAGTCTCTCAGGCCCTGCGTCAACTGCGGCAACCTCGCCCAGGTCGACCTCTGCGATATCTGCGCCAATCCCGGCCGCGACCGGTCCGTTATCTGCGTCGTCGAGGAATCATCCGATATCGCCGCCATCGAGTCCACAGGCGGCTATCGTGGACTCTATCATGTGCTCGGAGGATCCCTGTCGCCGCTCGATGGCATCGGTCCTGAAAACCTGAATCTCGATTCCCTCAAAGGCAGAATCGCATCCGGGGTCAACGAATTGATCATCGCCACCAACCCGTCCACCGAAGGTGAGGCCACAGCGTCCTATATCCATTCGATTCTGATCGATTCCGGCGTTAAAATCAGCCGCATCGCTCGGGGGCTTCCCGCAGGTGGTTCGCTTGAATTTGCGGACAAGACTACCTTGAGCCGCGCTTTTGAAAATAGGACAACTCTGAAATAACCAACGCTATTGTTGCCGTCGTCGCATAAAAAAGCCCCTGTTCGCCTGAACTGTGAACAAGGGCCGTCGCTTTCTCTGCAATCTTATCTTAGTGCCAGGTCGGTTTCCATCTTTAGCATGAGAGATTCAATCGATACCAGCTGCTGGAATTTCGAAAGCTGCGTGGAATCGAGAATCGCCCTGGCCCTCAAAACCGCCTCTAACTCGGCCGTCTTGTAATCCGTCATAAACTTGAAGTATTCCTTAATTAATGTCATGACAGCGATGCTGTTCATGTTGGTCCAGTCTGATGTGAACTTCTCTATTTCGTTCAGCCTGATGTCGGACTGGGCCTTGGCATCCATCATCTTCTGCTCGGCGGTCCTCTCGACGACCTCCAGCTTCTTGACCTGCGACTGGGTCAAGTTCAGCGATCCCTTTAACTCAAGGACCTTGTTTACCTGTGTCTGGGGCGTTTCTCCGGCGAAACTCACCGATGCCGCCGCCATCGACACTATCATTAGAATCGTAGTGATTAGCTTCATACCATCCTCCGTCTATCCGAGTTTGCGCCCGGCTCCCGGGCGGGTTTAAGTTTCCTGATTTGAGAGCAGGCAAAAACACTCCCATCACCGGGCCATCGAAGGCCCTCGACCTCCTGGTCTTTTTCAAGCCTGATCCGCTAACCTTGGTGTCGGTCTGCTCTTCTTTTGAAAACGCTCTCGCTTAAGACTACGGAAAATATTATGGGTGGTTTCAAAAATGTGTGATAATTATGTTGGGATCGTACGCGCGTTATCCTTTCATGCTGATAAGCACCACGCCCAGAAAAATCAGGATAAGGCCCAGCCATTTTACAGCGCCGAACGGCTCTCTTAGCCAGAGAAACGATATCAGCACCACCAGCGCATACCCGCTGCTCATCAATATGGGGTATGCTACCGACAGATTCGTTTTCGATAATACTATGATGTATCCGGCAACCGATGATACATATCCCGCCAATCCCAGAAGCACAAACGGGTTCGTGGCGGCGGACGAAACAAACTCCGCAAACGGCCTGCTGCCCACCTGCCCCACATGGTTCATTCCCACTTTCAAGAACACGTGCCCGCAGACATTGAGCGCCACCACAAAAAACATCAGCAGTATTATCATGCAATTCCCATCGGTTTCATTGTCCCGCTCGAATTATACCGTTCGCGGTTTGCTTGGGAAAGTGTTAAATGCGGCTCAAAACGGAGCCTGTAGAGGTCGACTGCCAATCCACCAGTCTCCTTCGTCGAATAAGCAGGTCGGGTACCGACCCATCTGGCGAGAAACCCGGCAAGTTTCTTCAATACGATTTGAACAGGCTTCCCCACTCCGTCGAATCAAGCCAGTTCCTGTAAACCCGTCTCCCTTTGAACTGGTACCAAATCTTGTCGTGGTAAAACGCCGAGCCAAAAACGAAAATATAAACCAGCGGCGTTCTGAAAAGAAGCCGCTGCAATACCTTCAGCGGCGAGAACCAGAAGACGTCGCCTACCATCGACGCCAGGTTGTCTCCAACCTTGAATTCGAAATTCAACCTGTCGATGTCATACCCCACTAATTCCATGTCCTCGATCCGGCCGCATCCCAGCCCCTGCTCGTGCCCCATCCTTATATATCCGATGCTCATGGGGTCGAATCCCATCATCTTGGCCGCCACGGCGTCGATTGCCACCTGGTCCGATGAGGCCAGGATGAAGTTCTTCACGTGCGGCAGCATCGTCCTCGGCCCCGGGCCGGAGCCGGCCGTGGTGCCGTCCATGAACGCGAAAATGCCGCTGTGGATTTCCTTCTGGATCGCCAGCAAATCCACCAGCGTCTTGTGTATTTCGGAATGGGTATAATGCCTTCTGGTATTCAAAAGCCCCCCGAACGCGTTCTTCATCGCCCCCGTCGTGGTGGTATAGATATGAGTCTTCATCGTCGGCAGGTGCACGATGTTCTTGCCCATGAAAAATTCGGGTATTTTGAGGCCTCTATCGTAAATCCTGTCAAGAACCAGCATTTTGGCCTTCGGCTGGTATTCTACCCACTTGAGGTCTTTGGGATCGTTGTTGTAATGCTCGGGGATTTTGTATTTCTCGTAGACCTTGTGAAGCTTCAGCAATTTCCCGCCGAGATACGGGTCGGTGACGACCGTGTTGTTGTGCACCGCCACAAGATCCTTGAAACCTGATTGCTGGAGCGCTTGAATCGCCCCCTCGAGCTGCCACGGCACCGTGTTGGCCGCCGGAAATGGCAAATGCCAGGAGATGTTGTCTTTAAGTATGGTGGGCTTCGTCCTGTCCAGAGCCTGGGCCAGACCGGCCAGGCTTCCCAGCCTCACGTAATCGCTCACCACATTCCGAGGTTTCGACTTCAGTATTGCCACTACCGACTTGTTCGAACTCATTATTCCCCCGATTAAGTGAAATTAAAAACCAATATTACAGTCGCTAACCATAATAACACGCAGACTAATAACGGCGCATCGGTCAGCAAAAGTTTCGTCGGGCTTCCCCCTTGATCCATCTTGAATATCAAAAAGAGATAGCGGAATATGCCATAAAGCACAAACGGTATGGTCAGCGAAAGCCACTTGGTGCCAAAATGCTCGACTACGTCAGGCGACAGCGTGTAGAAAGCATACGCCACTACAGTCGATGCCGTGACCACCGAAATCATCTGGTCCAGAAACGGCACCGAGTAATTCTCCAGCGCCTTCCTGTGACTCGTGGCGCTGTCGGTCAGAAGCGAAAGCTCGTGACGTCTCTTGCCAAATCCCAGAAAAAGCGCCAAGAGCGTCGTGCATACGAGGAGCCACGGCGATATCGGCACCTCGATAGCCAGGCCGCCTGCTACCGCCCTTATAATAAACCCCGCCGCTATTGTCATGACATCGATTATGACGACGTGCTTCAATCTCGTGGAATACAGGTAGTTGATGATTATATAAAGCCCCAGCGCCGCCAGCGTCGCGGAGTTTACCATGAGCGCCACCACCAGGCCGGACAGCGCCAGGAATACCGATGCCGCCGTCGCCAGCGCCGCCGGCACTTGGCCCGATGCTATCGGCCTCTTGGATTTCAAGGGATGGCTCTTGTCATTCTCGCGGTCCAGAACGTCGTTGAATAGATACACTGCCGATGTTCCCAGGCAGAAGGCCGCGAATGTCAGAAGCGCCAGGCCAATCTTCTCGGAATCGGTATATTCCTTGGCGAAGATGAGGGCCGCAAAAATTATGAAATTCTTGACCCAGTTGCTCGGCCGGGCGCTGATTATCAATCCCCTTATCATGAGAGAGTCAATATTATAGTCGTTTTCAAAATGGTCAAGCTTTTTTGAGGGTGGCATGCTTCTGGCAGAAGGGCAAAAGCATGCTGCTCATCATTCTATTGCGAGTCAGGGCTTGTCGCTCTGAACCCATATGGGCCCTGACCGCAACCAATTCCGCGTTCAATCTGCATTTGTTTTCACCGGGGCCATATATATGGAAGGGATCGATGTTCTTGAGCGCTCAATTAGCTTCCTTTCGTGTGAGGGATAATCAAGGTCCCGGGACCGCCCCCACATTCAATATGTGGGGACTCTGTGAAATGGAGAGGCGATGACAAAGAGGAACAAGAGAACAACTCAGAAAGGAGGACGCGGGAAAGCGCCCCCTTGATTGCGGCTATCGGGCAACCCCGCAATTCGTACGACGACGCCCATACTATTTATCCGAATCCGGTGCCTTCAGGCCATGACCGGACTCACTCGGCAAAAACCTCGTACATCTCCACTGATGATGTCAATCGCATATTTCCGTCCGGGTCGCGAAAATCGCCGGCGCGCTCATGTCCTTCCTTGTGCTCGCTGCTCTTTGTCCAGGCCAGAAACGAATCCTTGTCCTTCCAGTGCGTCATCACTATATAGGTATTCCCCTTCGTTGGACGTAGTATCTCGGCTTTCATGAATCCTGGCCTGCGGTCCACCGCTTTCGCCCTGGTCTCGAAAAGGTGCTCGAAATGCTCTCTATCGCTTTCCAGAACCGTCATGCGATTCATCATCACAAACATCTTATTCCTCCTGTAGCATATCTTAGTTGAAGATTGAGCTGCATGCCGCCAGCGGCAGAACAACGTAAAGTAAGACGTCGCGCACAAGATAGAAGAGAACTACCAAGATTATATATGTTATCCCCTTCATCTTGGCCTCCTTCATGGACATGGGCGGCCTGAGCAGGCTCCAGATTTTCCTGAATGTTCCCGGTATCCTCATGCTTCCCTTTCCATCCTCGCTTCACGCCCATTATAAATATTAATGAAAATCATTTGCAAGAAATAAAATTCGATGATCTGCGGCTCCCGCGAGTTTAGGTCAATTCGCATGAGCTTAACGGCAGCCCTCCCCATGTTGGCCGGCATCGTCTCATTTTGCAATTGCGTTCCATCCCGGTATGCTTTAGTGTATTGGGGGAATTCGGGCGTTTCATTCCGATCTGGTTCGACCCGATTCTAAGCTCATGCAGACCACCGAGATCGAAACATTGGTTAACGATATTCAGAAGGCCTTCGACCGCAAAGACCTCGACGCCATTTCGCAATTCTATCATCCCGACATAACCTACTTCGGCCCCGCCTTCCCGGCTCCTGTCGAAGGTTTAGAGGGGCTAAAAAGAGCTTTCGACCACCATTTTCAAGATCCCCAGAGAACCAGGACAAGCATCAAGGATATTAATGTCCGGCACCTCTCCGACGACTCTTTTGTCGTTCACTGCCTTGTCGAGGGCGTTAGAATCATCTACTTCTCCGAAGAGCGCTTCCGGGGCCGATTGACCCGGGTTTTCATTGGGCCTAAGAACCGCCCCCGCATCGTCCACGAGCATTTTTCACTTACCCAATGACCAAGGCCTGTTTCCTGAACACCCATTGCATTCCTTTGTGCAGAAAAGGGTTATGTAGTATTTCAGGACCTGAACCGGAAACATTGCTGCCCAAAATGAGTTTACATTCATTGATAAAAGGGATATACTTCGGTTTTGAATAAATTGTCGGCGCAGAGAAAAGGAGGAAAAGTTTGTTTGATGTCTTGATGCTTATGGGCACCCCGCCGGGTGGTAGTCCTGGCGGCGGCGGTGGATTTACTTCCATTATCCTGATGTTCGCCCTGATTTTCGGCGTCCTGTATTTTTTCATGATCAGGCCACAGCAGAAAAAGGAAAAAGATCGCCAGAAAATGCTCTCCGGCCTTAAAAAAGGCGATAAGGTCATCACCAATTCCGGAATAATAGGCGTTATCTGGGGCATCAAAGATAATATCATGGTGCTGAAATTCGAAGAAGACGTAAAGATTGAGTTTTTGAAAAGCGCCATTGCCGGAAAAATGGAGTAGACCCGGGGGGCGTTCAAGTTTGTCTTTGATTCCAATCAGAGTTTACGGTGAACCGGTCTTGAGGAAGGTGTCGTCGCCAATCGAGAATATCAACGGCAGCCTCGTGAAGTTCCTGAAAGACATGAATGAAACCATGCTGGCCGCGCGAGGCCTCGGCCTGGCCGCCAACCAGATCGGAAAAACCGTCAGGGCCTTCGCCATCGATATGAATCAATTCGATGTCCTCGATGAGCCCCGGATCATTATAAACCCCGAGGTCATGGAGACCGGAGGTGAAATCGTTACCGGCGAAGAGGGCTGCCTGTCGTTTCCGGGACTCTATCAGATGATCGAAAGGCCCACCAAGATCACGATCAAATCGGTCAATCTCGACGGCAAGGAGTATTATTTCGATGCCCAGGGACTGGTGGCCAGGGTCATCCTCCACGAAATCGATCACCTCGACGGGGTCCTCTTCATAGACAAACTCTCGTCCGCGCAAAGAAACCTCATCAAGAGCAAGCTGAAGAGAATAAAGGACGGCGAAAGAGTGTAATGAGGCTTATCTATTTCGGGACGCCGCGATTTGCGTCACTCTGCCTCGAAAAAGTCCTATCGTCAAAACATCATGTTGCCGCCGTTGTCACCGCCCCCGACAAACCCGGCGGCCGCGGTATGAAGATGCTGGAGCCCGATATCAAGCGCCTGGCCGTTGCCCACAACCTGGATATTCTTCAACCTGATGACTTGAAGGACCCCGAGTTCATCGAAGCTCTTGCCTGCCGTCAAGCCGATCTGTTTTGCGTCGTGGCTTTCAGAATCCTTCCCGAGACGGTTTTCAGCATGCCCGCCGCCAGATGCATCAACCTCCACGCTTCGCTGCTTCCCAAGTACCGGGGCGCAGCCCCCATAAACTGGGCCATCATACGGGGAGAAAAGGAAACCGGCCTGACTACCTTCTTCATTCGCCGCAAAGTCGATACCGGAGATATTTTGCTTCAGGAGAGGCTTGAGATCGGCCCCGACGAGACCTTTGGCGAGCTCCATGACCGCATGGCCGGTCTCGGCGGCGAACTGCTTATCAAGACCATCGATTTGATCGAGTCGGGAAAGTTAAAACCCATGCCCCAGGATGACTCTCTGGCATCGCTCGCCCCCAAGATCACCCCGGCTCTTGGCGAAATCGACTGGTCCAAACCCGCAGGGGATGTACACAATCTCGTGCGAGGCCTCTCTCCTCAACCAGGGACTTATACCTACCGCGGCGAGCGCAAGCTCATTCTCCTCAGGACCCGTTATGCCGGGGCCGAGGTCGGGGAAGCCTCGCCCGGGACCGTCATGCAGACCCATCCCCAAAGGGGGATTACCATTGCCTGCGGGACCGGCGCTCTTGAAATTACCCAGCTTAAGCCGGAATCCGGCAAAGCCATTTCCGGTGCGGAATATGTGCGCGGATACAGGCTTTCTAATGGTGAAAGGTTTGGAAAAATTGGAAAGTAAAAAGAACTCGGAAATATTCGTCAATGTGACCGACTATGAGACCCGCATCGCTGTCATGGAGCAAGGCAGGCTGGTGGAATTGCTGGTGGAGCGTCCCGAGAAGGAGAGGGTTGTCGGCAACATTTACAAGGGAACAGTGACTGCCGTTCTCCCTGGTATTCAGGCGGCTTTCGTCGACATCGGTTTGGAGAAGGCCGGTTTCCTGCACTTTTCCGATACCTCGGACTACCTCAAGGAAAAAAACCTCCTCTTCGATCTCGACTATCTCGACGAAGAGACTCTTGACACCCCCCGCGTCACCGCCAGGCGAAGATCCTCTCAAATCACCGACTTCGTAAAAAAGGGCCAGGAAATTCTCGTCCAGGTGATCAAAGAGCCCATAGGCAACAAAGGACCGCGGCTCACTACCCAATTGTCCATTCCCGGACGTTATCTCGTCATGGTGCCTGGAGGCAAGAATATCGGCATTTCCAAGAAAATCTCCAATCACACCGAAAAGAAACGCCTGAGGCAGATTGTCTCCGAATTCAAGCCCCCGCATTTCGGCATCATTATAAGGACTGTCGCCGAGGGCAAGGAGAAGAAAGACTTCAAGGCCGATATGGAGCTCCTCACTCACATCTGGAACAAGATGAAAAAAAAGGTCGAGGAGACCCGGGCCCCCGCGCTCGTCCACAAGGAGCTCGAGATTACCGGGGGGATCATCAGGGATCTGCTCAGCCCCGACATCAAGCGCGTCCTCGTGGATAATAAGAAGGAACATCAGAACATAATGCGCTACTTGAAGATCCTCGACCCCGAGCTCTGCTCGCTGGTGGAATTGTACAAGGACCCCGAACCGCTGTTCGACAAGATGAGCGTGGAACCTGAAATAGAAAAGATGCTCGACCGCAAGGTCTGGATCAAAGGTGGCGCCAATATCGTCATCGATCAGACCGAGGCATTCGTCGCAATAGATGTCAACACCGGACGGTTCAGCTCCAGGAGCAAGCCTGAAGATGCTATCTATCGGACTAATATCGAGGCGGCCCGCGAAATCGCCCGCCAGATCAGGCTCCGTGACATCGGCGGCATCATCATCATCGATTTCATCGATATGCAGGATAGGGAAAATCGCAGGAAAGTTTTCGACGAATTCAAGAACGCCCTGGCCCGCGACCGCTCCGAAAACTATATCTCCTCAATTTCGGAACTCGGCCTGGTGGAGATGACCCGCGAGCGTATCCGGCCGTCCTTCATGCACACCTTCTCCGACTCTTGCCCGGTATGCGGCGGCTTTGGCCGCGTTCTTTCGAGGGAATCCGTGGGGGTTAAAATCGAGCGCTGGTTTAAACGCGCCGCCCTCGGTTCGAAGAGCAGGCATTATCAGCTCGTTGCCAATAGCCAGGTGGGCGAACTCCTGCTCGTCGGCAACCCCACACGGCTGCGAAATCTCGAGCGCAACACCAGGCTTAAAATAGACCTTATTATCGATACGTCTTTGAATCCCGAGCAGTTCAAGGTGATCGACATGGCCACGGATGTTGACGTCACGGAGAAATTCAAGGCCTGACTTCACCAGCTGCCAAGAGACCCCACTTGCGTGACTTGTCGAAAAACAACTTTTCGCCTCAAAGCCTTTTCGCATTCGCGGCCTATTTACTGGCCTTTTCCCTTCCCGTGTCCATAGTCTCAGCGCAGGTTGCGGCCGGTTTGGTGCTGCTTTTCGGCGCCTGGCTTCTGCTTGGCGGCGCCAAACGGAACCGCGTCCGTCCGCTCCACGCTACTTTTCTAACGGTGTTCCTGCTGATTTTTGTGCTGTCGGCGATCCTCTCGCCGAGCTTCGCCCTGGCAGTTCCGCAGTTGAAAAAAAGCTGGGTGCTGCTGTGCTTTTTTCCCCTGGCCGCGTTCTTGCCGAATTACTCTCTTAGGCGGGCTTTGCAGCTGCTGATTTTCGGCGCCGGCCTGGCGTCGCTCATAGGGATTTATCGATTCTTTGTCGAAGGTCTCGAGCGGGCCGCTCCATACTCGGGAGGCTATACCACCATGGCCCTGTTCGAGGCCGCCGCTTTACCTTGCGCCATTGTATTCGCGGCACAAAATAAACGCCTTCTGCGGTTTGTGAATATCGTCAGCATCACCGCTATGGTCGCTGGGCTCATAGCGTCTCAAACCAGGGCTGGATGGTTTGCCGCTGTCGTCGCCGCCCTCATAGTGGGTTTCTCCGCCAACAAGAAAGTCACGTCCATCGCCTTGCTAACAGTCTTGATCGTTGTGTTCAGCATTCCCCAAACCCGCAATTTGGTGCTGAACCGATTTGAAACCGAAAAAAAGGGAGGCATTACAAGCGGTAGAACCATTCTCTGGAACGATGCCGCCGGGCGACTGGGACACTTGCCGTTTTTCGGCTTCGGCCCCGGATGCTTCAAACGCCTGGTGTCTCCCCGGCTGCTCGATGAGATCGGCGATAAAGGCGTCGCCAGCTGGCATTCCACGCTTCTCGACATATTGATCGAGTCCGGTCCTCTGGCCACGCTTGCGCTCGCCGCCCTGATGGTCGTTTCTTTAATTGGGTCCATCGAACACTATTTGAAGTCCGGCCGCGGGTTGCAGTCCTTGGCGGTTTTCTCGTCCCTCCTTTCGATTTATCTATGTGCCCTGACCACCAACCTGTTCCGGGATTTCATGCTCATGGGGCTCCTAACGGTTCTCTGGATCACCGCTTTTGACCTTGAGCAATTGGCTTCGAGCCATAACGTTTGACTAATATCGTGTTCATGCAGGAGAAATGCCAATGAGCGATGGAGGTTCGACATTAATGCCGTCGATTATGCAGGTTGCCGGCATGATGGAGCTTGCCGCCAGAACCGCGCCCAAGACAAAGGGCGAAGATTATGTAGTCACCATGACCGTTTCAGGGGAGAGGTTGGTCGAGCTTTCGCGGGCCATGGTAAGCTTCGGCCAAAAGAAAGATAAGCCCAATTTCGATCGCGACGGCGGCAACGTCGCCAAAAGCGACGCCTTGGTGCTGATTGGCCTCAAGGGCGCCGCGACCGCGGGTCTCGACTGCGGGGCCTGCGGGTTCATGACTTGTGCAGAGCTGAAAGATGCCCGCAAGGTGGATTCCGAGTTCGCCGGGCCCATCTGCGCCTACAGGCATATCGATCTCGGTATCGCCCTGGGGTCGGCGGTCAAGACCGCCCAGATGTTCAATGTCGATAATCGTATCATGTATCGCGCCGGGGCCGCGGCCCGCTGGATGGGGCTTGTCGACTGGGACCTCGTGCTGGGAATTCCGCTATCGGCGACTGGAAAGAACCCCTTTTTTGACCGCCGCTGAAGAACAAATAATCGTCATGCGTGTTAAATGGTTTGGGCGAGATAGTATGGCCTTGACTGCCAGGGCTCTTATAGTATATTTGGGATTTTGAGGAAATTTAAGATTGAAGTAAACAGGAGGATTGGATGCGCGCCATAATCGAGGCCAGCCGGACACAAGTGGCGGTGGAACTGGATGCCAGATGCAAGATACCCAGGATAGACGCGGATGTCGGCAAAGAGGTTATTTTCGACAAAGTCCTTTTCGTCTCTTCCGCAGACTCGCCGGTGGTCGGCAAACCCTATATCGATGGCGCCAGTGTCACGGCCGAGGTCGTCGGCCATGGCAGGCTTGACAAGGTCAAAGTCTTCAAGTTCAAGCGGCGCGTCAAGTATCGCCGCCTGAAAGGCCACCGTCAGGATTATACTGAAATACTGGTGAAAAAGATATCCCCTTGATCCGCACAGCATCGTTAATTGTCGTTTTCGCGCTGGTCGTGCCGATGGCGCGGGCCCAGACCGGCGAAGACCTCATCCCGGGAACTGTCTCCGACCTTTGGAACCAGTCCATCACGAATGTCGACGTCGAAGGGGTCTCCAGCGCCGACACCTTTCTTGTCATCAATTCCTCGGGCCTGGTGATTGGCGATATACTCTCCGCGGGCAAGGTTCAGGATGCCATTAAGGGAGTCTACACCCTCGGCCTTTTCTCCGACGTTCAAATCGACGCCGCGCCCTCGAGAGGCGGCGTCAAGATTACAATCGTGGTCACGGAGTTTCCGAAGCTCCGCGCTCTTAAGATAACGGGCAACCACAAAATCAAGAGGAAAAAGATCCAGGAAAATCTGACGCTGTTCGAAGGCCGCCTGGCGTCGCAAGAGGCCATAAAGAACAATGTCGAAAAAATAAAAACCATGTACTCCGAAAAGGGATATCTCCTCGCCAATGTCGATGTCAAAAAAACGGCCGTCGAAAACGAGCCCGATAAGATTGACCTGGAATTCGTCATCGATGAGGGCAGGAGAGTCAAGGTGGCCGGCATCGCCTTTGACGGTAACCGGCATTTTTCCGACAAAAAGCTGCGCGGTAAGATGTCGACCAAGCAAAAATCGTTCTTCCGCACCGGCAACTTCAACCGCGAAAAGTATCTCGACGACAAAGATAAAGTCGTCGAATTCTATAAGGAACGCGGCTACATCGATGCCGTCATCCTCCAGGATTCGACCTGGTATAATACCGATAAGACGAGGATGTTCATAAATATTGGTCTTCGCGAGGGCAACAAATACTACTTCGGCGCCCTCTCCTGGAAGGGAAATTCGATATTCAGCGACGATAAGATCAGGCAAAAAGTGCTATTTCGCCAGGGCAAGGTCTACAACCAAAAGAAGTATGACAATACCATGATGAAGCTCTATGAAATGTACCAGGACGAGGGGTATTGGTACGTTCAGATCGAGGAGAAGACCATTCCCCGGGGAGATACGCTCGATTTCAACTTGTCTATAACCGAAAACAACCCGGTTCATATTCGGCTCGTCAACGTGGAGGGCAACACCAAAACCAGGGAGAAGGTCATCAGGAGAGAGCTCGTCGTCAAACCGGGCACGGTTTTCAAACGCTCGGTGCTCGGCCGTTCCTTGCGCGAGCTGATGATCCTCAACTTCTTTTCCAACGTCGAGCCAGGCTGGGATGTTCTCCCCAATGGAGATATCGACCTCAAGGTGAAAGTCACCGAGAAGGAAACGGGCCAGTTTTCCATCGGGGCCGGGTATTCTCAGGTCGATAAGCTTGTAGCCACGATCGGTCTTGGCATACCTAACCTCTTCGGCACCGGCCAGACGGCCAGCATCGACCTCGAGCTCGGAGGCCGCCGCAACACCTTCAGCCTCAGCTATCTCGAACCCTGGTTCCTCGATACCCCCACGTCCGTTTCAGTAGATTTCTACATCCAGGAACGGCAATGGTACGATTGGTTCAACGAACGCCGCAACGGGGGCGACATCCAGGTCGGCCGCAGGTTGCGCTGGCCCGATAACTACTTCAGGCTCTACACCGGTTACCGCTTGGAACAGGTCAATTACCTGGATATCACCCAGTCCTACAAAGATGCCAATGTCAATAACCCCTACTCGGTCGATAAGCAGGACTGGCCTCTGACGACCTCTTCGATGTCGCTGACGCTGTTGAGGGATTCGCGCGACCTGCCCCAATTTCCCACTAAAGGCTCGGTTGTCTCTCTGAGAAACGAGCTGGCTGGAACGTTCCTGGCAGGGAATTGGAATTATTACAAGCATATCTTCAATGCTGAATACTATCAGAAGCTGTTCTGGAAGGTAATTCTCATGGGCCGGGCAAGATTCGGGGCCATGGGGGGCATTTATCATGGCGATGCCGACATTCCCTATAGTGACCGCTTCGCCCCCGGAGGCGTCGACCCCGATGGTACCATAAGAGGATACGATGACGGCCAGATCGGGCCCCGCGATTCTTACGGGGCTTTCCTGCGTGGCCGCTTCGAGCTTATTTACAATGTCGAGTTGACCATTCCCATTTCGGAGCAGCAGGTTTACGTGCTTCTTTTTGCCGATGCTGGCAATGCCTATCTGACCAAAAGAAACATCACCCCATTCAGGGGCTACTATCGCTCGGCCGGCCCCGGATTCCGGGTCCTCATACCGCTCGTCGGCATAATGGGGTTTGATTTCGGATATGCATTTGACGGACCGGAAAAGCATAGCTGGAAAACTCATTTCCAGATCGGCCGGGGATTTTAGTCAAGATATGTTGCCACAATAAGAAAATCGAGGAGATAATATGTCAAGGCTACTTTTAGCTTTAGGGCTGGCGACCTTCGGCGCACTTCCCGCCCTGGCGCAGGAAGGAAAAATCGGCTACGTGGATTCGCAGAAAATATTCGCGCAATCCCCCGAATTCCAGGAGGCCCAGGCAAAGTTCGATAAAGAAGTCGAAGATTGGAATAGCCAGGCGGCCGTTCTCAATGATGAAGTTGAAAAACTGAAGGAAGATTCGCAAAAGAATTCTCTGGTCTGGTCGGCCGCCAAGAAAAAGGATGCCGAATCTGTTCTGAAAGCCAAGCAGGACACGTTGCAGCAATATCTTGACGCCACTTTCGGCCCCAGCGGCAAGGCCGAAAAAAGAATGGCGGAACTCTCCAAGCCCATCAAGGATAGAATCATCGGCATCATCAAGAAAATCGCCATCGAAAACGATTTCGATATGGTTTTTGACGCCGCCAACGTCAGCATCGCCTATGCCAAAGAAAGCCTCGACCTGACAGACGAGGTCTTGGCGGAGCTGGCAAAAGAGAAGTAGATGCCTTTTACGCTGGGTCAGATTGCCGAGAAGATAGGGGCCGACCTCAAAGGCGATCCCCGGATAACCATAAACAACCTGGCGACGATTGAAGAAGCCGGGGAAGGTGAGTTGTCCTACGTCGCATCCCCAAAGTTCCACAAGCTGATTGAAACCACCAAAGCCTCTGCCCTCATTGTATATCAGGGCCTGAAAAGCTCCACAATTCCCCTTCTGGTCGTGAAGAACCCCTATCTCGGATTCGCCAGGGCTATGAGAATATTCTACACCCCATACCCTGCAGTAACACCAGGCGTGGCCGCGTCTGCAATCGTTTCAGATGACGTCAAGGTCCCTGACGACGCATATATCGGGCACAACGCCATCATATCGAAGGGCGTCCGTCTCGGCAAATCGGTGGTCATTCACGCCGGCGCCTTTGTCGGCGAGAACACCGCTGTTGGAAATAAATGCTACATTTTCCCCAACGTTACCATTCTCGAGAACATAGAAATCGGCGATAACGTTGTCATTTACCCCAATGCCGTCATCGGCTCTGACGGTTTCGGCTATTGCTGGGATGGCAGCCGCCATCTGAAAATACCCCAGGCGGGCAGTGTAGTTATCGAGGATGACGTTGAGATCGGGGCTGGCACCACAATCGACCGCGCCACTTTGGGCCAAACGGTGATCGGAAAGGGCACTATTATCGATAACCTGGTGCAAATAGCCCACAATTGTAAGATCGGCGAATACTCGGTCATCTGTGCTCAGGTGGGGTTGGCCGGCACCACCACCCTTGGTCGCCACGTAACCCTGGCGGGGCAAGTGGGTGTAGCCGGACACTTGAAAATCGGCGATAACGCCGTAATTGAGGCCCAATCCGGTGTCGCCGGCGACGTGCCTGCCGGTGAGACCCACTTTGGCTCCCCGGCGAGGGAGATCAAACAGGCTCACAAAATCAACGCCATCCTGGGCCACCTCCCGGAATACGTGGCCAGGATTCGTAAGTTAGAGTCCTCCAACAAGAAACAACAGTGAATCAATGCGGGGAACTGGAGCAACTCCCGCCTCGTTTTATCTGCCGGTAGTGATGAGGAATATGAAAAGGAGTAGCGATGTCTAAGATTATCGAAATTGATGAGTCGAATTTTGAGAATGAAGTCACGAAATCCGATCTCCCCGTAATGATAGATTTCTGGGCCGTCTGGTGTAGCCCCTGCAGGATGATTGCGCCTCACGTCGAGGAAGCCTCGAACGTCTATTCCGGAAAGCTCAAAGTGGGCAAGGTCAATGTCGATAACAATCATCGTATCGCCTCGCAATATTCCATATATTCCATACCGGCCGTGATGTTCTTCAAGAACGGAATGGTTGTCGACCAGATTATTGGGGCTGTTCCCAGAAAGGCCCTTTTCGACAGGATCGAAAGGATCCTGGCTTCATGAAGGTCGATTTCCAGAATGAGAAACTGATCAATCGCATCCTCGAGGATTCGCGTACGATAGCCGTCGTTGGCCTCTCCGCCAAGCCCGACAGGCCCAGCTATGACGTGGCGGCGTTTCTGCAAAGCAATGGATACAAGATCATTCCAGTCAACCCTAACCTGAGTTCAGTCTTAGGCGAAAAATCGTATCCCGATCTTTCCTCGATCCCCGAGCCCGTCGACGTGGTCGATATATTTCGCAAAAGCGAAGATGTCGGACCCATAGTCGATGAGGTGATTAAAGTCGGCGCCAGGACTGTCTGGATGCAGCTTGGCATTGTAAATGAAGAGGCTGCCAAAAAGGCTCAAGATGCTGGCCTTAATGTGATTATGGATCGCTGCATGAAAAGGGAATACGGGAAAATTCACGGGTGAATTGCCGATGAGGATATCCCTCCCATTGCGTTTAATGAGCGGTATTCTGAACTCCTTATGGCGCGTAAATCGAGATCGTTTTTTCGATATTGACCATCAGCGAGCCCACACCATGATTGATTGCTTCTCGCCGCCGGCATCCGGAAAGTATATGATCTCTCGGGCGGCATGACGGCCTGGAATGCCAGTGATGGAAGAATCTGCCCCTCTGCGGGTTTGCCAGGCTCCTCGAGAAATCGAGAGAAGTCTTCTGCCCGATCTGCGCTTACGGTAAGCAGAGATGGACCTAATGAAACCCCAACGCCTCGGTCCGAGCCTATCATTTTTCTATCCCGAAATCCTCATAACTATTGCCCGGTCTGTGCCGATGGTATATATTAAAGCAACCTTGAGCACAGAATCGATATGATAGATACGTTGGTGTGAATGAAAATCAAAGAGCCATACAAGAAGATCCCCAAAGTCGTTGAGGCCACGCTGGACTGGAATGGCCGCATGGGCTTTGTCTGCAAATCCGGCTCCGGCCATGAGACCTTATCTGACGCATCTCCTACGCATGGGGGCGACAATTCCGGCCCCCGGCCGATGGAATTTCTGCTTTTCGCACTTTCCAGTTGCACGGGAATGGACATCGCCATGATCCTGAAGAAGAAAAAGCGCAATCTTCAGGCCCTGCAAATTAAGACCCATGGCCAGCGGGCCGCCAGTCACCCGCATGTCTACGAAAGCATTACCCTGGAGTATGTCCTCACCGGCTCCGATCTTACCGACGATGATATCCGCTGGGCTATAGACTTGTCGCTGAACAAATATTGCTCGGTGGCCGGCATGCTGCGGGCTATCTGTAAGATCAACTATCGATGGAAGATAATAAGAAGCGCCCCGGGAGCGACCTCATGACGGGATTCAGGCCCTTCGGCGGCGGATCTTATAGCCGTTATAACGATGTTTTTCCTCCCGCCATCAAATGGTTGCTGATTGCTAACGCGGCCCTCTTTTTCCTGCCGCGTATCCTGTCTTTGGACCTGATTCAGTTGCACTATTATTTCGGCCTCGTGCCAGCCATGGTCTGGGGCAAGCTCTTTCTCTGGCAGCTTGTCAGCTACATGTTCCTCCACGGCGGGCTATGGCATATCCTGATGAATATGTTTATCCTCTGGATGTTCGGCGCCGAGCTGGAGCGCACCTGGGGCACCAGGGAATTCGCGCGCTTCTACTTCACGGCCGGGATAGGCGCCGGAATCGTCAACGTGGCCTTCGCCGCCCTCAGGCCATCAACCGCCTACGTGCCGATAATAGGCGCCTCGGGGGCAATCTATGGCGTCCTTGTGGCTTACGCCATGCTTTTTCCCGAGAGATATGTCTATGTTTATTTTCTTATCCCCGTCAAGGTAAAATACCTCGTTATTTTCCTCGTGGCGCTGGAGTTTTTCTCGACATATCAGGCTGACGGTATCGCCCATTTCGCCCACCTCGGAGGCGCTTTGGTCGGGTTCCTTTACCTGCGCTACCAGTGGAGGTGGCAAATGCGCAGATGGTCTCCGGCTGAGGTTTATCGTCGTTACAAAAGCCGCTCCCTGGCCAGAAAAAGCGAACAAAGCCTTAAAATAATGGATGAAGTTGACAGCATTCTCGATAAAATCAATCAGGTCGGCTATGATAATCTTACCAGGAGGGAAAAAAGAATCCTCGAGAAAGCATCCGACAAATTGTCCAGACACGGGCGCACCTGAGGCTTAAGTGGCGGTGGAAAAAGCCGATGATAATATTATAAAGACGATTTGCAGCCAGGGTGATTGGAGATAAAATGAAGAAGATAGTTGTCGCTGAGGCTTCACCGACTATCAAAAGCGTGGCCGACTCCCTTTTAAGGCAGAACGGCTACGATGTGCTCTGCACCTCCGACGGCCTTCAGGCCTGGGAAGCTATCTCTAAGGAAAAACCGGACCTCGTCCTTGCGGGCCTGGGACTCTCCGGTATCTCGGGACTTGAACTTTGTCGCCAGATTACTTCGGATCAATTGACAGGCGGTATCCCCGTCATACTGATGATAGGCGCTCAGGACTCTGTTAAAGAAGAAGACATAGTGTCTTCGGGCGCCCGCGGCAAATTGAGAAAACCGTTTTCGCCAAAAGACCTTCTTGAAGTAGTTGGCAAGCTGGCCGCCAGGGGGAAAGACGCCCCCATCGTAGATGAGCCACAAATGCCGGCCATAATCGACTCCGCAGGCTTCAGCGCCCAGGTGGCGTCCAACCTGGGGGCCACGCCGAAGCCGGATTCGTACAGCCTGGAATGGCTCGATTTGAAAGAGTCTAAACCCACAAACCACATTGCCAAAGTGGCCAGTTTCGATCTCGCATCTGACGACCAGGGTCTCGTAATCAATGAAGATCAGTACGGGTTAGCCAACCCCTTGCGCGCGCTTGAAGACGACGAATCCGGGTCTTCCGTCAAGGACAGGGATGATGATTATGAATGGTTTGTCGACGAGATGAAAAAAGAAATGGAAGGGAAAAGCGCCAAGGATGCCCCCGGTCATTCTCCAGGCTCGTTCCATAAGCCGGCAGTGCCATTGGCCACGGAGAAGATCAAGTTTGACGATATCAAGACCTCGAAGGAGCATCAGCGTCCCTCGCCTCCAGCCTCCGGCATCGAGAGGCGGGAACCCGGTTTCGGCGACATCGCGAAATCGACCGCTCCCATCCGGCAGCAGTCTCCAACGCTCAATATGGGAACTGTCCAATTGCCGAATATTGCCGCGAAAGTCTCGGATGAAGAGCTGGCTTTGATCGCCGACCGCGTGGCCATGAAGCTTGCCACTCATATCGCCTCCAGGATAGATAGAATGCAGATAATCGAGGCTATAAAGGCCGTCATGTCGTCCCGATGACTCGGCCGCCGCTGGTACTCTACCCAGCGAAATCCGATATGGCTCCCTGAACATCGAGGATCCACCAACCTCGACGACACTTTGACCTCTCGTGGTAGACAACCACATATCATAACTACAAATGCTGCCATATTTCCGACGGTCACTCCGGCGGGGAACCCGATTTCGGGGGACGGAGTTTTAAGTCGTGGCGTTGCAGCCATGGGGAGAGATTAGTATTTGCTCAAGAATAGCAAGCGTCAACTCGAAAGCTTCGAAAAAGAAGCGCTTATTCACCTCGATGCTATGTTCTGCTCGGCCCTGAAGATGGCCAGGAGCGAGGCCGAGGCTGAAGATCTGGTTCAGGAAACCTTTCTGCGGGCGTATAGGTCCTATCATCGTTTTGAGAAAGGCACCAACTGCAAGGCCTGGCTGTACAAGATTATGACCAATGTTTTTATGAATAAATACAATCGCCGGAAGACCGGGCCGGATGTCGTTCGTTATGAGGACATTTGCGACCATTATGTGCCGCCTGCCAGGAGCGGCTCCGATTACGTTCAAAATCTGGGCTACGATGCCGACTGGATATTTTCCAATCTGTTCGACGACGACATGAAACGGCTGCTGCGAGATTTACCGAGCGAATTCCGGCTTTCGATAATCTTAAGCGATATCCAGGGCTTTACCTATTCGGATGTCGCGGGACTCACCAATGTCAAAATAGGCACCGTCAAATCTCGCCTCTTCAGGGCCAGAAAAAAGCTTCAAAAAGGCCTGCTTGAGTGGGCGATGGCAAACGGCTATGCATTGGAGGCCGAGGCTGTATGAATGTAATTGAATGCTTTGTTAATGAAGAAGAAGTAAATCTATACCTCGATAAGGAATTGCCCGGAGAAAGGGCGCCGCTGCTCGACAAGCATCTCGGCCTTTGTCGAAACTGTGCCGTACGCTACCGGCTGGCCCTGGAGCTGAAGAGCCTCACCAGGAAATCAGTTCGGGAGATAAAAGCCCCCGCGGATTTGAGAGATAGAATCGTCCATGGCATTGAATCTATCGCCCACGAAGAGCCGCTTGGATTCTGGGGCCGGCTGACGGCGGCGACCAGGAACAGGCCCTTGGTTCCCGTCGGTATAGCCGTCGCTTTGGTCGCGGTTTTCCTGTTGGCCCTGTTTGTCAGGCCAACGCCCAGTCGAACCATGCCTCTGGTCACCGCCATGATTGAGGAACATAACGAATATGTCGAGGATTTCCATACTGATCGCGGCATAATCAGCGGCGATCCGGCGGAGGTCGGCCGATGGTTGAAGACTAACGCCGGGATGGACTTCGATGTCCCCACGGGCGATGCCATTCCCGCTGTTTTCGGGGCCTGTACTCTCGATGAAGATGGGTTGAATGTTACCTGTCTCTTCTTCGACAAGGGCGAGAATCGAGTTTCGCTTTTCTTGATTGCCGGCAATACCCCGAAACTCACTTCCCAGAAAATCTATGAAGTCAAGAACCGCAGGCTTCATTGCGGTAATTGCACCGGCAACAATTATGTTGCTTGGAATAACGCTGGAATGCTCTGCCTGCTCGTCAGCAAGCTTCCGGAGGGATCGCTCGTAAAAATGGCCGAGAGCCTGATTTAGTCGCCTCCCCTTGGCCCTTGAAATTCCCTGACCTTACGAAAGTCGCACATTTTCCACTGCTTTGAACAAGCGGCTGTCCGCGTTCTTCCTTAGAGGCTTTCCCAGCCAATCCCAATTGAAATATACTTGCGCTCATTGCTCCTAAGATTATCTTTGCCCTCGGCTTTTGTTGGCCGACAATGACACCGGAGGTTGCGCATCGCGGCCGGCATACGTAACCGGGTTTGGAATGCTCACGCGTGAGGCACAACGGCGTATATTTTGAATGAAAAGCGGCAACAATATATGCATCCTGGCCAAAGCCCCGAAGTCCGGCAAGGTTAAGGCAAAACTGGAATCTTGTCTTGGCGCCAGGCAATCCGCCTTTTTGGCCCGGGCCCTGCTGCTCGATACTCTGTCCGTGGCCTTGAAAGTCCCCCGCTGCCAGGTGAGCCTGGCCTTCTGGCCCGCAGACGCCCGCCGGGACTTCTCAAATCTGCTGCATCTCTTCAAGAATGAAGAAAAAAATGCCAGAATCAAAGCCAAAACCGACAGCATTTTTATTATGCCGCAGACCGGCTGCAGCCCCGGGGAACTGGTCGGCAGCGCAGCCCGCCAGCTTTTTGAAAACGGTTGCCGGAAAGCGCTTCTCGTCTGCTCCGACAACCCGCGTCTGGAACCCGTCGTCCTCATGGCTTCATTCGAGCTGCTCAAGCATGCTAATGTCATCCTCGGCCCTACTTTCGATGGCAGCTTCTACCTGATAGGTATGGACAGCTACTATCTCGGCCTCTTTGATGAAATCGAATGGACGCCCGGAAGAATTTACAGAAATCTGCTCGAACGTATCAATCGAGCTAAGTTGAAATGGCTGGAATTGGAGATTTCATACGATGTGGATACTCCCCAGGACCTCGAACAGCTTTACTATGATATAGACAACCTCAGGCTGGCCGGAAAGAATGATATTTGTCGTCATACCGAAAATTGCCTGCTGCATCTTAAACGATAATTGCCCCTTGACCGCTTCACCCGAACAATGCGCGCCGTCTCTGGCCGATTTCCGGAAACGTCTCTCGCTATGACATCTACTGATTCCACCGGACGCTCATACTTGCCCGATATCGCTCTTTTCCTGAGCACCGCGGTCTGGGGTTTCTCGTTTACTGTATTGAAATTGGTGCTCGGCCTCCAGGTCTCCGAGGTCCTCTTCGTTTTCCTGCGCTTTCTGGTAGCTTCCTTGTTGCTCTATCCGCTCTGCCGAAGGAGACTGCGTTCCCTGGGAGACGATGGCGTCAAAGCCGGAATCCTCTTAGGCGTCCTCATCTTTGCGGGATTCATAACTCAGAGCATCGGCATTACCTATACTACGGCATCCAAATCGGCGTTTGTCACCGGCCTTTCGACCGGTTTCGTGCCGATATTCCTCCTCTTGCACAGGGGTAAAATGCCCGAACCGCCAATTATTCTCGCTCTGGTCTTTGCTATCGCGGGCATGTACATGCTGACCGGCCCGGCCGGAGGTGGCTTCAATCTCGGCGACCTGCTGACGCTGGCCTGCGCCATCGTTTTCGGCGCCCAGATTTACGTCATGGGAATCGCCACTCGAAAATTCGACACCCTGGCCCTGACTTGGGTGGAACTTTCTGCAACAACCTTCATTGCGGCCCTGTTCTTGCCGATGCAGAATATCCGTTTCGAGTTCTCTCTCGAGCCGGTTGGCGCCGTCTTATTTATGGGGGTAATCGCAACCGCGCTGGCGCTATCGATTCAAACCTGGGCCCAGAAAAAAGTAAGCGCCGTCCGCGCCGGCCTTATTTACGCCGCCGAGCCCGTCTTCGCCTACATATTCGCCTCGGCTCTGCTCGGGGAACGGTTCAACCTCGTGCAAAAGGCTGGAGGCGCCGTCATCATCGTCGCAATTCTGGCCGGGGAGCTTCTGCCGACGCTCCTGCGGACGAAAAGGAACGCAGTCGCCGGCTGAATGCCTTTCGTGTCGCCAGCAGGCTCTATTTCAATATGACGAATGGTTTGATTTGACGATAGCTTCCGGCACTCATTTTCAGCATATAAGTGCCTGAGCTTAGATCTCCCGCTCTAAAGGTCACTGAGTGTTCACCGGGGTCGAATTCCTCGTCGGTCAGCCGGGTCACCTTTCGTCCCAGAATATCGAAGATGTCGATGACGACCCGCGCCCGCTCCGGAACGGCAAACCTGATCTTGCACTCGGAATTGAATGGGTTGGGATAGATGTCGCGTAGAGAATACACAAGCGGCAACTGCTCCTGCGGCTTTGCCGCGGGCTTTGCGACCATCCCCTGAGCCCGGAACCCCCGTTCCTGCCTCAACCCTTGCGAGCCATTGACGATGAAAAACGTCTTGAGACCTGTCTGGCGATTGTATTTTTCGAGCAGCAAAGCCTCGCAGGAGCCGCCATAGGTATCAATCACGATATTGGCTGGGTAACTTGTCTGGATGCCGCGGCCACCCGGCTCGGTGATTGGAGAATAACGGCACCGCATATAAGGTCCGTAAGCCTGAACGAAGCCTGCCCCCGGGTTGGCTATATATACCCGCCCGAAATCGTCAAAAGCGATGCCGCCGGGCTGCCAGAAGCCGGGTCTCATCTCCAGGTCTTCCGCATCCGCGAACCGAGGCGGTTCGTCCGTGGTCGACACCAGCTGGATAAGAGGATTGCTGGCGGCCTCTGTCAGGTATATATGAGTTATGCCCTCCAGCGTGTCCGGAAAACAGGCCACCGACATGGGACGGAATAGCTCGAAAATCGGCGTCTGCATATCGGAGAAATAAATGTAATGGCTGTCATACTCGTAGTTCCCGTCCTTGTCGAACCTGACCAGCTCTCCGGCGTTGGGCTGGTGCCCCCAATCGACGACATACAGGTCGGCTTGCTCAGGTTTCTGATCCTTGTATTCGCTAACAGCCACGTCCACCGGCCATTCCAGGACTCCTTCCCCAAAAGAGCGGTTCATGAAGAGAGGCTTCTCCGACTCATCGGGGTTGAACCCCAGCTCCAGTATCCTGTCGTTGCCGCGGTCGGCAAGGTAAATGACGTCATTGTCGGGGTCGAAGATTCGTCCAATGGCGTTGGTGGCTATTCCCGATGGGGCCGCCAGGCCATCGGCATCCTCCCCTTCGTATTCGGCGATGGCGAGTATTTCCCTGGTTTGATGCACCCCCATCATGCAGGTCCAGATGGTGAGCCTGTTCATGGCCGGGTCGGAGAAGATGAAGACGTCAAGCACCGCTGTGGGGGTTCCGATGTGAAGCACCACGGCGTCGAACGGCTGCAGAAACAGGACCGCGGCCGAGTCTGTCCATTGCAGCGCGAAATCGACGTTGAACTCCTCGATACCATCGACCTGCAGAAAATTCGCCGGCTGGGTTTCCGGCTGCGGCGGGCAAACGGCCGCCGAGGCCCCAACCATGAATGCCAGTATTGCCGCCACCATGATTACTAATATCTTCAACAGCGTTCTCATACAATTGCCTCCACATGCCAAATGTAAATTCCTTCTGCGAGCCCGGGCCTGTGGCTCTGGACCCGTATGGGCCCTGACCGCAACACCTCTCGCGTCACAAACGACCGGCCTCTTGCACATACTCATTTTTCAATCTTCACGGCTTTGTAGCCGCCGTTGATGGAGTCGGGAACAGGCTTATAGCCCAATTCATATAGGGCCGGAACCGCTTCCATCCCTACCAGGTGAACCAGACTATGCATCTGCCCGTCACGTCTAACTACATCCTCTTGCATTACTACTATGTTCGTATCCGACAACGCCTCTATGAAAATAGGCACGTCAAGAGTATCCCTAAAAGTAGACAGCGCCCTGACGGCCATCGCTCTAATATTAGGGTCGCTCTCCTCCGCGACTATGCTCCTCAAAGCGTCATGTACCCTGGTATCTTTCATCAAGCCAAGCGATATTATAAGTGCTGTCGCAGACGGAGAATCTTTTGCCTTAGCTTCGTTATAAATATCATCGGCATGAGCTGGGCCTAAAGCCGCCAATTGGAATATGAGTTTTCTAACAGCCGCCTGCGAAACAGTTCCATAAGAGCCAACCCGTCTTTCATTAGAAGATGGAGAAACCCTTTCATTCTCGATCGTTCGTGCGATATTCTTAATAAGCTGTAGCGTATCCTTGCTCGTAGTCAAACTTCCCGTCACATCTTCGCTGGCCATGGTCATTCCATAGAATAAAACGAGCATGATGCCCCAAATTATCCCCTTGAAGGACTTGTTTGTTAGATATCTCGCATTCATGATGTTTTCCTCCCTTTATTTTAGTCGACCGATATCAGAAATCAGTATTGATGACCCGGATTGGCCCAATCTACAGAATCGGCACTACCCCTTATCCAGTTACATTCCATATCGTAAGCCAAATCTTCGAAATCCTTATGGAAATCGCCGTCGGAATCTTTTAGCAAAGGATTAAAATTTGGAAATCGATGACCAGGACCCTCTAACGAATCCGGAACCTCGTCACCAATGATTGTATCGGGCGGCACAGGAGGATCCATGTCCGCCGCTTGGTTATAACCACCGTGGTTTCCCCAAAAATCCCACCAGTCCAGCCGGTGCTGATTCTCGTGTCTTTCTGTCGCTGCGAATAAATCTATGCCGTTCCAGGTTTGGGAATCGCATTCGGAGTAGGATTCTGTCGCAGCGCTGTCGCAAATGTGGAACCCTGGTTCGGGCGGCAGAAAATATCCTGCCGTGCTGTCCGAGCAACTATCGCCTCGGAAGGTTTGCGGGCCTAAGACGACGGCATCGGTATATCGCCAATAATAATACCAATTGGGCCAATCGTGAGCAGGGTCTGGATCATTCGTCGCATATTTCGGGTAAAACGCCTTCACCTTCACTGAGTCCGCCACATTGTAACTTGCAAGCTTGGCCACAATATATTTCGGGCCAAACTGGTTATTGGCGCTCGGCATGTTTTCATACCGGAAGTGGATTGTATCCCCCTGGGGCGGGTCGGGCTTGGTCCTCAAAGTCGAGCCCACGATTGGAGTAATGGTCCACTTGACGGAGTCTGCCTGGAAGGCGGGCACGGTCGTGGCCACGGCCATAATATTCAAAGCGGCCCTGGCAGAATCGGTAAAAGTAAACTTGGCGCTATCGGGAGGCATGACTATTTCTATCCTCGGGCTTCCCACCTGCACCATCCTGTGAGCGCTGGTGCTGCTGTATCCATTTACAGTGTCCTTGACAGTAACGTATATCTCATATAACCCCGGCTTGGTGGCCCAGAAGTAGTCGTGCCACAGTGTCTGCAAATCGAACCTGAAATGCCCGCCGCCGGATGGCCCGTTCACATGCCAGTCATAGATTATCCTGTCCTGCTGAGCCAGCCAGGGGGTTAGCCAGGCCGGCAGACGAATGGTGTCCCCAATATTTATACTCTGCGCATGGATTATAGTGTCCAGCGGAATTTTTGTAAAGAACCGGATTTCTTGAAAACCCCGAATGGATTGCTCCCCGGCCAATTCTGCCTTTGCGGCGGCTTGCCAGGATAGTATAATACGACCCGATCCAGGCTCGTGTCCAAATAACAGGCCCTATTCTCAAAGCGAGCCGGTTCATGCGGAAACAGAAATGATAGGCATCGTCTACGATCCGGTTTTCTTGCTTCATAATCCTGGCCCCGGGCACCCGGAGTCGCCGGAGCGTCTGGTCGCCGTCAAAGAGGCTATAGACGGCCTTGAATTGGACTTTCAGAATATCCCGGTCAGGCTGGCGGACCGCGACTGCCTGGAGCTCGTGCACCTGCCTCGATATGTCGATTATATCTTGAACCTCGATATATCCGAGACCACTTTTCTCGATCCCGATACGCCAATTTCATCTCATAGTGTCGAAGCTGCCCTCAAGGCCGTGGGCGGGGTCATTAACGCCGTGGACGAGGTGGTAGCAGGCAGAGTGCGGAAAGTGTTCTGCGCCGTCAGGCCGCCCGGGCATCATGCCGAGCCTGACAGGGCCATGGGATTCTGCGTCTTCAACAATATCGCAATCGGCGCCGCCCATGCCGCCGGGCGCCACGGCCTGAATCGAGTCGCAATCGTCGATTGGGACCTTCACCACGGCAACGGCACACAGGACGCATTCTACGATACCGGCAATGTTCTTTATATTTCGTTGCATCAGGCGCCCTATTATCCAGGCTCGGGTAGCAGATTCGAAACCGGTGATGGCGCCGGGGCCGGATTCACCATCAATATCCCGATGGGGGCCGGCTCGTGCGATGACGATTACCGGCAGGCATTCAACGAGATCATCATACCTTCTTTGCGAGACTATCAGCCGGAAATGCTCTTCGTCTCCGCGGGGTTTGACGCCCACAAAGATGATCCCCTGGGCGACATAAACCTGACGACCGCTTTCTTCGGCGAGATGACCAGCCTGTTGGATATTATTGCAAATGAATTCTGCGGCGGAAGATTGATCTCCGTGCTCGAGGGAGGATATAATCTGCAAGCTCTCAAAGAGTCGGTGGGGTTGCATCTGGAAGAGTTGGCCAAATGAATTACGTTCGCGTCAGAATCGACAAGAGGCACGAATGGGGCCGGATTGAAGGCGACCGCGTCGTCATATTGGACAACGCGCCGTGGGAGAATGCCCGCGAAACGGGGCAGAAGATTGCGCTTGATATGACCTGCCTCCTGGCCCCGGTGACACCATCGAAAGTTGTCCTGGTGGGCCTCAACTACCGCGAGCATGTAAAAGAATCGCAGTCCGCCAGCGCCGTCCCCGACGAGCCTGTAATTTTCATGAAACCATCTACGGCAGTTATCGGGCCCAATGACGAGATTCCCTGCTACAGTTTTCTGGACCGTATCGATTATGAGGGGGAGTTGGCGGCGGTAATCGGCGGGAAGCTGTTTCGAAGCGGCGAATCCGACACCAGAGATGCCATCTTCGGCTACACATGTCTTAACGATGTCACCGCCAGACACCTCCAGAAGAAGGACGTGCAATGGACCCGCGCCAAGAGTTTTGATGGTTTCTGCCCTATCGGCCCCTGGATCGCCACCGGCATCGATCCCCTCGACCTCAAAATAGAGACGCATCTGAACGGCGAGCTGCGGCAATCGGGAAGGTCAGCGGAGCAGGTCTGGAATATTTTCGAGCTGGTGCGTTTTATCTCCGGTGCCATGACTCTCTTGCCGGGAGACGTGGTTTCCACGGGTACGCCGCGGGGAGTCGGGCCGCTCAAGGCAGGCGACGTCGTTAGGATTACCATCGAGGAAATCGGGACTCTGGAAAATAGGGTTAAGCAGGCATGAGCGTATTTGCCGCGATTCCGTTGAGTATGATGAGCGGGATTCTGATGATCTCTCCCCAATTCCCTTCGACGTATCGGATCGAAGCCAGCCTGGATACATCGACCCATACCATTTCCGGCACCGAGAAGATCGCATTTATGAATCCCACGTCCGATACCCTGCATCAAATCTGCTTCCATCTATATCCCAACGCTTTCAAGGATACATCCACGGTCTTTGCGCGGGAAGACGATGAAACCAGGCGCATGATTCTCGCCGGCCGCACTTCCGACCTAACGGTAAGCCACATTATCATCAACGGCAATGAGATCGCCGCAGGGAACATAAGCGAGCGTGGAACCCTTCTCTATCTTGACCTGCAATCAGGTTTGTTCCCGCATGATACGTTGCAAATCTCGCTCGATTTTGATCTCAAAGTCCCGCCGACACTGACCCGCTTTGG
>Ga0315289_10000770_pt1 | contig 49413 bp, 32 predicted proteins | sample YL17G11_40_MG_FD_203452 | JGI IMG/M metagenome (GOLD analysis project Ga0315289, IMG submission 203452) | Sediment microbial communities from Yellowstone Lake, YNP, Wyoming, USA - YL17G11_40 | ecosystem: Environmental > Aquatic > Freshwater > Lake > Sediment | place: USA: Wyoming | collected... | reverse complement strand
GATTCCACAGGACGACGCCACCCGAGACGATCCCGATCCCGACGCCCGCTGTGACGAGGGACAGGACCCAGAACGTTCCATCGGGCCAGCCGGGCTGCAGCAAAGAGGCGACGATACCCAACACCAACCCGTAGAGGAGGATAGATCCCCCGAGCAGCAGAAGGACGCTGCCAACCTTCCTGGCAACTCCGACGGATTTCACTTCATTGACCATCTCGTCCGCTCCTTCCCCTAACCGCGTCTCACGAGGTCTGGCTTTCGGACGCTCAGACTACTCGCCCGAGGCCCCGGGGGCGTCCAAGTCTTCGCGCCACCCCTCAGATGTGCGCATAAAACGTTTGGCATCAGCCGCGCGGCGGTTTTTGGCGGGCCGGTTGCATGCGCTTGTCAGGCACGCCATGGCGACGACGGACCGGGCCAGCAGCCGCTTCTGCTGTATCGACCAGGAGTCGCAACGCGCGGTTCACTGACTCCGAGTCGCGAAACACCTCTGCGAGCTCCGGCTCGATCAACATGAGGTTGGTTCCGGCAGCTGCCTGCCGGTAGTACTTGCCGCGAACGCCTCCCTTGAGCTGGGAGAGGTCGTACTCTGGGCGCAAATCGTCATCCAGTCTCTCTGCCGATGCCTGCTTCATATTGCCTGCGCTCTCCTCTGGTCGCCTTCCGTGCGCTGATGATTCGTACGCGGTTTCCGCGCTGGCAATGCGCCACGAAGACGACCTGATGTCCGGCGGTGTAGCCGATCGTGATCTCCCGTTCCTCTCCGCCGGTGTGAAATGGATCCGGAAAGGTCAAGGCCAGTGGGTTCAGGAAGACCGTCGCCGCTTCATCGAACGATACGCCGTGCTTCTGGAGGTTGGCCTTTCCCTTCGCCGCATGCCACTCGTAGACCACAGGTTCAGTCTACCGCAACGGAGCAGCCGAACAGGATCCTTCCTTCGTGGGCACAGAGGAGCACCCGGGGCCGAGGCGGCCTAACGACGTGGGCGCTCAGGCGCGGCCAGGTTTTGGCCGTCGCTTGCAGCGGCTGGTTAGGCCGCTAATGGTTAGGCCGTTACTGTCTCAACTCCGATGTGCGCCTACGGTTGTTCACTGATGCGCCAGATAGAGGAACTCCCCGTCGGAGGCCTTTCCAATGACGTGGTAGGCTCCGCAGACTCCAATCTGGATGACAGAGCCCACGACGCCGTAACCCTCCCAGAACCCTGGGGTCGCATCGAGGACTATCGCACCGTACTTCTGATACGGCAAATCTAACCCATACACTGTATTACTTCCCGAGCCTTGCGAACGAGCATCGGCGGTTGCACACTCCTCAAACCATCCATATACCTCCTCAGGTGTGCCCTTCTTCCAGCCTACGTGCCACGACTGACCGAAATCTTCCATCAACGCGCGCAGCCTTTCCTGATCGGATACAACTGGAGCGGAATTCATCCAGACTCTCAAGATCTGGCACGAATCGTGGAGTGGTGTAGGCCCGGGTGGAGTCTTTTGAATGTACTCGTGCGCGGATACCTTCCTCGTGCTCTCAGAACGCCCGAATAGATCCGACCAAAAGCCGTGGATGCCCTGCAAGAAAGCCGATCGTGGCCTCCCCGGCCTGTCAGCTGCTGTTTGACTGGAGGCAGGTGAAGCAGAAGGCGTCTCGACTGATCTTGGCTTCTCAACTGTGGCGCGTCTCGGCCGATTGCTGGGGTGCATGCCGAAGTAGTGGCTGTCTCGAGAACAGAATGCGTCCCCCGTTACTTGGTCGACCATTGCAGGCTGGCCTGCGAGATCCTGACCACAAATGCAGCATTTCATAGTGTCCTCCTTTGGGGCCCTATGCTCCAGCATGGGGCCTAACTCCATGTTTGACCTGACCTGCATAAAACCGGACGTGGACGGCCTAACTATTGTTTAACCTGACCTGCCTAAAATTCCAAGCCGGTCGGCCTAAGATGAAAACGCTGCCGTCCGGCTACAGCCACAACCGCTTTTGATTGCAATGACTTACGATGCACTTGACAAGGCTCCTTCCCGGCATTAGGCCGAGCGCTTGGCGCGCCTAATCCTCCGTTCTTGGCCCGCGACGGGCTTGCGCAGGCGGTCGAGGGGGCTGAGAACCCGCTCGTCCGCCATGGGTTTGGCCTCCGGAAATCCCGGCGCTGGCGACTTGGGCACAGCATTTATCGTGCTCTCGCCCAACGTGGAAGTCAACAAGGGCAGCGTGCTTGCCCTCCCGCAGTTTTGCGTGGGCCCCAAGGTGGCATAGGCATTCTTGCCTGTGTGTCGCGTGCCCCCCCAACAGGCCGGGAGGCCTATTCTACGTGCTCGGCGCTCAAACTGCGCGCCCCCCCAACAGGCCGGGAGGCCTATTCTACGTGCTCGGCGCTCAAACTGCGTGCCCCCCCAACAGGCCGGGAGGCCTATTCTATGTGCTCGGCGCTCAAACTGGGGGAGGGCAATCAGCAGCGCGGGGCTCCCGAGAGCAGCGGAAGTGGAAGCGCTGGCGCCGCCCCTGGCGCCCCTACTGCACGCTGGCCTGCCGCTGGCGAAACACCACCACGGCGAGCGGGGGCAGCGTGATCTGGATGCTGTGGTCGCGGCTGTGCGCGCCCGCGGGATTGCCCACGCCGCTGCCGCCGAAGGCCGGGGAGTCCGTGTTGAGGACCTCTTCATAGAAGCCCTCTTCGGGGACCCTGAAGTGGTAGTGATGCCGTGGCAGGGGGGTGAAATTGCAGCACACGAGCAGGAAATCCCCGGGGTCCTGCGCGCGCCGGAGAAAGGCGATCACGGAGTGGTCCACGTCGTGGAAGTCCACCCACTGGAAACCATCCCAGTGGTAGTCCACTTCGTACAGGGCCGGCTGGGAGCGGTAGAGGCGGTTGAGCTCGCGGACCAGGCGCTGCAACTGGCGGTGGCAGGCGAACTCGAGCAGCTCCCAGCGCACGCCGGCCTCCGCGTTCCACTCCTCGTACTGGCCGATCTCCGCGCCCATGAAGAGCAGCTTCTTGCCCGGGTGCGTGTACATGTAGGCCAGGAAAGCCCGGGCGTTGGCGAAGCGCTGCCACTCGTCGCCGGGCATCTTCGCGAGCAGCGAGCGCTTGCCGTGCACCACCTCATCGTGCGAGACCGGCAGCACGAAATTTTCGGTGAAGGCGTACAGCAGGCTGAAGGTGATCTGGTGGTGGTGGAACTTGCGGTGCACCGGCTGGAGCGAGAAGTAGTGGAGCATGTCGTGCATCCAGCCCATGTTCCACTTCATGGTGAAGCCCAGCCCGCCCACGTACACCGGCCGGGAGACGCCGGGGAAGGCGGTGGACTCCTCGGCGATGGTGATGACCCCGGGGACTTGGTGGGCCAGCTCGTTGAAGCGGCGCAGGAGGTCGACGGCCTCGAGGTTTTCGCGCCCACCGTGGAGGTTGGGGAGCCACTCGCCTTCCGGGCGCGAGTAGTCCAGGTAGAGCATGGAGGCCACGGCGTCCACCCGCAGGCCGTCGATGTGGTACTGCTTGAGCCAGAACAGGGCGCTGGAGATCAGGAAGGCGCGCACCTCGTTGCGCCCGTAGTTGAAGATCATGGTGCCCCAGTCGCGGTGCTCGCCCCGGCGCGGGTCGGCGTGCTCGTAGAGCGCCGTGCCGTCGAAGCAGGCCAGACCGTGGGCGTCGCGGGGGAAGTGCGCCGGCACCCAGTCCACCATCACCGCCAGGCCGGCCTGGTGGCAGCGGTCCACGAAGTGCATGAAATCGTCCGGCGTGCCGAAGCGGGAGGTGGGAGCGAAGTAGCCGGTGACCTGGTAGCCCCAGCTTCCCGAGAAGGGATGCTCCATGACCGGCAGCAGCTCGAGGTGGGTGTAGCCCATGCGCTGGGCGTAAGGAATCAGGCTGCCGGCCAGTTCCCGATAGCTCAAGGGCCGGTTGCCGGGCCCGCGCAGCCAGGAGCCCAGGTGGACTTCGTAGAAGGAGACGGGCTGCTTGAGCCAGTCGGTGCGGGCGCGGCGCTCCATCCAGGCGGCGTCGCCCCACGGGTACTGGTCCAGGTTCCAGACCACGGAAGCCGACTGGGGCGGCACCTCGCTGGCGAATGCGTACGGGTCGGCCTTCAACTCCCGGTAGCCGTGGTGCTGCGAGCGGACGAAGTACTTGTAGGCCGTGCCTGGCGCGAGCCCGGGGAGGAAGATCTCCCAGACGCCGCCCGCGCGCCGGCGCATGGGATGGCGGCGCGTGTCCCAGTCGTTGAAGTCTCCCACTAGGGAGACCACTTCGGCGCCGGGCGCCCAGACGGCGAAGCGCACGCCGCGCACGCCCTGGCATTCGGCCAGGTGCGCTCCCAGCGTGTGGTAGGCCTCGTGGAGCGTCCCCTCGCCGTGCAGGTGCAGCTCGAAATCGGTCAGCAGGACGGGGAAACGATAGGGGTCGTCGAACTCCACCGCCTGACCGCTCGACAACTGGATGCGCAGCCGGTAGGGCCGCGGCTCCCCTTCCAGCCGCGCCACCCAGAACCCGCCCGGGTGCTTCTTCTTCATGGGCGCCGGGACGCCCTCGAGCACCACCTCGGCCGCGGCGGCCTGGGGCAGGAAGGCGCGCACCAGCCAGCCCGGCTTGCGGGCGCGGCGGGTCGCGTGCGGCCCCAGCACGCGGAACGGATCGCCGTGATAGCCCTCGAGGATGGCCTCGACTTCCTGGCGCTTCATCTGCCGCTATTATGGCAAGGATGACGCTCGCGGATCAGCCCAAGGCCGAGCTGCACCTGCACCTGGAAGGCTCGATCGAGCCGGAGACGCTTCTCGAACTGAAGCCTGCGCTGGCGTTGTCCGCGATCGAGGAGCGCTACCGGTACGAGGACTTTGAGGGCTTCATCGAGAGCTACAAGTGGGTGATCGGGCATCTCAAGGCGCCGGAGGACTACGCGCTCATCACCCGCCGGCTGCTGGAGCGGCTGGCCTGCGAGAACGTGCGCTACGCCGAGATCACGCTCTCGGCCGGCGTCATGGTCCTTCGCCGGCAGGACTTCGCGGCCATCTATGAGGCGGTGCGCGGCGAAGCGGAGGCTTCGCCCGTGCGCGTGCGCTGGGTGCTGGACGCCATCCGCCAGGAGGGCGCCGGACATGCCATGGAAATAGCGGAGCTGGCCGCCGAGCGCGCCGGTCAGGGCGTGGTGGCTTTCGGCATCGGGGGCAACGAAGCCCGGGGGCCGGTCGAGTGGTTCGAGGAGGTCTTCCGCTTCGCCCGCTCGCGCGGGCTGCGGCTCACCATCCACGCCGGGGAGACCGTCGGGCCGGAATCGGTGTGGGGAGCGCTGCGGCTGGGCGCCGAGCGCATCGGGCACGGCATCCGGGCCGTGGAAGACCCGGCGCTACTGGCGCACCTCAGGGAGCACGACATCCCGCTCGAGATCTGCGTCTCGAGTAACCTGGCCACCGGCGCCGTGGCCAGCCTGCGGGAGCATCCCCTGCGGCGGATCTACGAGGCCGGCGTGCCGGTGGTGCTCGGCAGCGACGATCCGGCCATGTTCCACACCACGCTCGAGCGCGAGTATGAGCTGGCGGCCCGCGAGTTCGGCTTCACGGAGGAGGAGCTGCGCGGCCTGATCGAGAACAGCTTCCGCTACGCCTTTTCCGCCGGGGAACCCTGAAGTCGCTCCGCGAGCAGCGCGCGGAGCTGGGATTCCAGTTGCTCGACCCGCCGGGCCAGCTCGTCGATGGCCTGACCCTCGGGGTCGGGGAGCTGCGAGTGCTCGAGTTCCTCGTTGACCTCGACGCCGCGCATGCGCACCACCCGCCCGGGCACGCCTACCACCGTCGAGTGATCGGGCACCGGGTGGATGACCACCGAGCCGGCGCCGATCTTGACGTGGTCGCCGACGCGGATGTTGCCGAGCACTTTTGCGCCCGCCCCGATGACCACGTGGTTGCCGATGGTGGGGTGCCGCTTGCCTTTCTCCTTGCCCGTGCCGCCCAGGGTGACGCCCTGATAGAGGAGCACGTCGTCGCCGATCTCGGCGGTCTCGCCGATCACCACGCCCATGCCGTGGTCGATAAAGAAGCGCCGGCCGATTTGGGCGCCCGGGTGGATCTCGATGCCGGTGAGGTGCCGCGCAAGCTGCGAAAGCATGCGCGCCGGGCAGACCAGCCGCGCCTGGTAGAACTTGTGCGCCAGCCGGTGCAGCAGGACGGCGTGGAAACCCGGATAACAGAAGATGATTTCGAGCACGCTCCTGGCGGCCGGATCCTGGCGGAAGATGGTGTCGATCTGCTCTTTGATGGCGCCGAACATCCTCCTTGCATTATGGCGGAATCGGGCGCCCCCGCGTGATATAGTGAGACTTATGCCGGCCGGCTACCTGCCGATCCTCATCTACGCCGCGCTCGCCCTGGCGTTTCCCGTCGTGGTGCTCATGGTCTTCAAGCTGCTGCGCCCGGAGCGCCCCGGGGTGGTCAAGCAGGAAGCCTACGAGTGCGGCATCCGGGCGGCCTCCGATTCCCGCGGGCGCTACACGGTGCGCTTCTACATCATCGCCATCCTGTTTGTGATCTTCGACGTGGAGACCATCTTCCTGTACCCGTGGGCGGTGCGCTACCGGCAGTTGGGCTGGTTCGGCGTGGCCGAAGTGGCGGTGTTTCTGGCCATCCTGATCGTGGGGTACGTCTGGGCTTACAAGAAGGGCGCGCTCGAGTGGGTCTAGGGGGCAAGGTGGGATCGATGGAGGAGATCACCCTGCGCGTGGAGCGCTGCGAGGAGTCCGGCTGGCTGGTGGCGACGTGGGACGCTCCCGGGGGCGGCGGGATCACGACCCAGGGCCGGGACCTTCGGGAGTTGCAGGACCAGGTTCGAGACGCGGTTCATTGTCATTTCGACCCGGGTGAGACGCCACGCAGAATTCGCCTGCACTTCGTGGATGATCCCATCTTGGCCGAGGCGTGAGACTCCCCCGCGGTCTTTCCGGGCACGAAACTGTCCGCGCGCTCGAGCGCTGCGGTTTCGAGGTGGCACGTCAGACAGGTTCCCACGTGCGGCTCATCCGGGGTGAGCGTCGTGTGACGGTTCCGCAGCATCCCTGCTTGGCGCCGGGCACCTTGCGGAGCATCCTACGGCAGGCGGGACTCGAGCTTGAGGAGTTCCTGGCGGTTCTTTGATATGACGACCGAGCGGCTGTACTTCCACGATTCCTACGTGCGGGAGTTCACCGCCCGTGTCGTCGAGGCTGGAGAGGACCGGCGCCGCCTGTACCTGGACCGCACCGCCTTCTATCCCGCCTCCGGAGGCCAGCCGCAGGACGCGGGCTGGATCGCCGGCGTGCCCGTGGTGGAGGTGGTCGAGGAAGACGAGCGCATCGCGCACCTGACCGCCCGGCCCGTCGAGGGCGACGAGGTGGCCGGCCGCATCGACTGGGCGCGCCGCTTCGATCACATGCAGCAGCACAGCGGCCAGCATGTGCTCTCGGCCGTGCTGGTGGAGCTGCTCGGCATCCAGACCGTGGGCTTCCACCTGGGCGCTGAGGTTTCGGCCATCGATCTGGCGGCGACGGCGCTCGAACCGCGGCAGCTCGCCGCCGCCGAGGACCGTGCCAGCGAAGTGGTCTTCGAGAACCGCCCGGTGACGATCGCCTTCGAGGAGGCCTGCGCCGCGCCGGACCTGAGAAAACCCTCCGAGCGGCAGGGCGCGCTGCGCATCGTCACGATCGAGGGTCTGGACCGGAGCGCCTGTGGGGGCACGCACGTGCGCGCGACCGGCGAGATCGGGCCGATCGTGATCCGCCGGCTGGACCGGGCGCACGGCGGCGTGCGCCTCGAGTTCCTGTGCGGATGGCGGGCGCTCAACCGCGGGCGCGCCGATTTCGAGGCCCTCTCCCGCATCGCGCGGGTTCTCTCGGCGCCGCTCGGTGAGGTCCCCGCGCTGGTCCAGGCCCAAAGCGACAGCTTGCAGGCGGCGGAAAAGGCCCGCCGGCGGATGGCTGCCGAACTGGCCGGATTCCAGGGCAGGGAACTCTACGCCGCCACGGCGCCGGACGCCGGCGGCGTGCGGCGGGCGATCCGGCGGCTGCCCCAGGGCAGCCTGGACGATGAGCTGCGCGCCACGGCGCAGAGCTTCACCGCCCAGCCGCTGGCCGTCTTCCTGGCGGTGATCGAGGAGCCCCCGGCCCTGCTGCTGGCAGTATCCCAGGACGCGGGCATCCATGCCGGCGAGGCGCTCAAGGCGGCCCTGGCCCGGGTGGGCGGCCGCGGCGGCGGCAGGGCCACGCTGGCGCAAGGCAGCGCGCCGTCGAAGGAAGCGCTGGAGCAGGCGCTGAACGACCTCCTCTAACCCGGGGACAGACCGCATGTTTCCGCATCTCCCGCCGAAATGGGGAATCATGCGGTCTGTCACCCGGCTTAGGACCATAAAGATCCTGGGGACACGCCTGCGCTCGTGGGCGAATGGCACGCGGGAGAGAGCCAGCCCGGAGTGTCCCCGGATTTTCAACAGAGGCGGCCAGCAGAACTCCCGGCCGCCTCGGGCGCCTACCAGGTGAATCTGGCCGACAATTGCATCGTGCGCGCGCCGTTCTGGCTGTACTGGTTCGTCACCAGGCCGGTGGTGTCGGGCGCGTAGCTGTTGCCCGGAACGTTCAGCGCATTGAAGAAATCCGCCTGGAGGCGAAGGTTCAAGCGCTCCCGGACGGAGAAGTTCTTGGAGATAGAGGCATCCACGGTCCAGGTGTTGGTGCTCAGAATGGGCTGGTTAATCCAGGGGTGCAAAGCGCCGAAGCCAGAATAGACGTCGCCGTTCCAGGACTTATCCACTTCCTGAAGGGAGCCATCCTTCATCTTGATGAACACGGTGTTGCTTCCGTAGTAGCCATAGTTCGGGTCGCTGGCCGGGTTGATGGTATCATAGTTGGCCGGGTAGGGCCACAAGGGCTGTGCGGCGGGCTTGTAGTTGGACGGCACGCCCATGATGCCGTTGGGCTTGTTGATCTGATGCGCCGGGATGTAGCCGTTCCACAAAAGCCATCCGTCGTAGCACTGGCCGCTGCGGCAATCCTGGATCGGGTACTTGTGGCCGTAGTACTCCACCGGCGTTGCGGTGGGCCAGATATCGACCGGCAGCGGGAAGTAGTTGCTTCTCAGGCGCCCGAGCCCGGTGATCTGCCAGCCACCGACAATGTGGTTCAGAATCCCGCCGGCGTTTCCCAGCACGGGTTTGCCCTTGCCGAACGGAAGGTCACAAACCCAGTTCCAGCGGAAATCATGCTTCGGGATCGTAATGTCGCGCTGATAACCCAGCAGGCGCATGCGGGCGTCGCGGTCTGTGGGCACCTGGCCCGGCAGGAACGAGCTGGCGGGGGCAACCACCGAGTTATAGCCGTATCCGCCGACGTAGGCATTGTTGTTCAACACGTAGATGAACTGGTAGCCCACGCCCTTGCTGTAGCGGCGCTCGACCTCCACCGATATGGACGTGGAGTTGCCGTAACCGTCGCGGCGGAACTCCTGGATGTCGCCCATGGGGAACCCGGGACGGTACATGGGACGCTGGGCGGCCACCGCGTCGAAATCCTCGGGCAGCGGGACCCCGCGGGTTGAGTACCAAACGAACTCCGATATCACCTCGTTCTGATCGTCAAAAGTGTCCTGGTGGCTGGCATGCGCGCCGGTGTAGGCGACACGGACCAGCGTATTGCTCATGATCTCCTTTTCCAGGGTCAGGTTCCAGTCATGCACCCGCGGGCTGGGCTGCTGGGAGCCCCAGTAGGCGGCCTGGAATGCATCGCCTCCGATTTCCAGCGCCCGGGCGTCGTTGAGGTCGATGGCGCTGGCGGTGTTCAGCCCCGAGACCAACTTCGGGATGCCGACCAGGCCCCAGTTGCGCCGGCCATCCGGCGAGGTGCTGGTGGAGGCATACGGACGGTTTTCGTAGAAGCCGGTGAACGGAGCGTTGAGGCGCATGCGATCGTTCCAGGGAGCCATCGGCAGCGGGAAGTAGTTGACGCTGTAACCGCTGCGAATGACGAACTGCCGCTTGCCCTCCAGCGCGCGGTACGCGAAGCCCACGTGGGGACCGACGTCGTGCCAGTTGTTGAAGACCAGCTTTTGCGGCAGGCCGGCCTGCTCCCAGGTCTCCATCTTCATGCCTGCGGCCGTCAGGTTCTTCACCAGTCCAGGATTGGTGGCCCCCATCTTGTAGAGGAAGTCGAGCGGCTGGCCCAGAACCACCGCCTGGGACTTGGGGTCCCAGCTCGTCATGATGTTGTACTTGTCGTAGGCAAACGGGCTGAACTGCCAGCGCAGGCCGAGGTTGAGGGTGAGACGCGGTGTCGCCCGGAAGTTGTCCTGGAAGTACAGCGCGTCCTCGTTCTGGCGCATGTAGTACTTCTGCTTGACGGTCCGGTACTGAAGGTCGTTCAACCCCAGGAAGAAGGAAGCCGCAACGTGGCCGGTGTTCAAGACGCCCCGAGACCTGCCCGGCTGGGTCGTATCGTAGAGGGCGGTCGCCACCGCCTGGGCGGATGCCGATCCTCCGGTGCGCTGCTGCTGCGGCAGCCAGTTCAGGTAGTCCTTGCGCAGGTGCGCGCCGAACTGGAGTTCGTGCTTGCCGTAGACCTTCGTGACGTTGTCGTCGAGGATGAAAAAGTTGAAGTAGCGGATCCGGTTGTTCTGCGGTTGCAGGTAATTGCCGCTGCTCCTGACGCCCACGGTTCCGATCACGGGATAACCGTCCTGGTTCGCCGGGTTCGGCAGGCCGAGTTGGTTCGCCCACAAAGTCCCGGGTTTCCCGGTGTAGATGGAGCCGTATTCGCGGGACGCGCTGGCCGTAAGCTCGTGGAACAACGTCGGGCTGAAGGCGCGGCTCCAGTTCACGGCGATGCTCTTGCTCGGGAAGTAATCGCGCCGCCAGTTGCCCCCGCCGTCGGTGGTGGCCGGCAGCTTGGAAGCCCGAAGCCGGTCGGAGCTGGAGTCCGTCAGCCGGACATACAACCGATCCTTCTCCCCGATCTGGTGGTCGAACCGCGCGCTGATGGTCCACTCGTCGGTGGAGTCCGGACGCGGTCCGAAGTAGTTGTTGCTGACCAGGGGGTTGACGTTGGGAAGGTTGGGAAGCGGAAGGGTAGCGTAGATGTATTTCGCCAGCGGCGAAATCATGTTCGGGTCGATCCGGTTGGGCGTGTTCTGATAGTTGAACTGCGGGCGGGAGAACGTCTTGGGGTCCGTCTGGAACGGATCGTAGACCCGGATCAGAGTTCCGGCGGTGGTCTTCAGCCCGCTGAAATCGCCGTTCCGCATCTCCTGGGTCGGCACTGCGACACCGGCGATCTGTCCCTGGCGCTGCTTCAAGCCTTCGTAGGAGAAGAACCAGAAGGTCTTGTTCTTCCCGCTGTAGACTCCCGGAACCAGCACGGGGCCGCCGACTGTCCCGCCGTATTCATTGCGGACGTAGTGCGCCGCGGTGTTGCTCAGGTTCTCGCGGGTTCGAGCCACGCCCATGCTGTTATTGCGATTGGTCACGAACAGGGATCCGTGGATGTCGTTCGTCCCACTTTTGGTGGTTAGCACGATGTTCGTCTGGCGGGGATTCCTGGCCGAGACCGCATTAGACTCGACGCGGAATTCCTGAATGGTGTCCAGACCGGGTTGCCGCCGGAAGGTTCCGCCGCCGTCCAAAGCGTCGGTGAGCGCCGCCCCGTCGAGCGTGACGTCGTGGGTGCCGGGGCGCACCGCATTTGTGCGAATCGAGCCGGAACTGTCGATTTGCACCCCGGCCACCGTTTGCAGCAGGTTAGTGACGGCGCGCCCGTTGATGGGCAACTGCTCGATGCGCCGGCGTTCCAGGGTGTGGCCCAAGGTGGGGTTGTCGGTCACCACCACTGGGGTGACGTCCACTACGGTCACTTCCGTCTGCGTAGTGGCAGGTTTCAGCGTGATGCTGAGGTTGGCCGATTCCTGCACCCGCACGGTAAGTGTCCGTTCATACCTCCCCATGCCCGCGAATTCGGCTTGAATCCGGTAGGGGCCGGGAACTACCGCCGGAAAGACGAAGACGCCCGCCTCGTTCGTCTTGGTCTTGGTTTGCACGCCGGTGGCGACGTTGGCCAGCGTCACGTTCGCCTGGGGGAGGACGGCGCCGGTGGCGTCTTCCACCACCCCACGCACGCTGCCGTTGCTCGATTGGGCCCAAAGGGAACAGGCCGCGACGAACACGCCCAGCAACACGAAAATCAGAAGGCGTGCCGCCAGGGGGGATTCCCTGTGCTCGATTTCCATAGAAAAACCTCCGTGCGACATTCTCATGGTGGCTTACTGCCACCGGACAAGTATACACCCTCCCCCCTTGCTTGGTTTTCGGCCAGATCGCCGCCCCCTCGAGGGCGGCTGCAACATCCAGCTTTCCGCCCGTATCACCTTCCAGGCCACCCCGCTCCATGACGCTCCCCGGCCTGCCCGGGGGCGTGCCCTTATCATTATGCTACGGGAGGGTCCCGCAAGAAATGGGGGCACAGCAGGCTGTCCCCTTTTTTCTCAAGGTGTTATGGTAGAATCAAGAGAACGTGAGAAGCCTTGTAGCGTCAGCGAATAAAAGGCGAAGATCGCGCCCGCTATCCAGGAGTCGTCTTGGCCAACGCTGAGCCCCCGCAACCGCCCCAGAGCCCGCCCCCGCCACCCGGCGGAACCCAGCTCCCCCTGGGCGCTCCCGGAGCGGGCAAGAACGTTATCCCCGTCAACATCGAAGACGAGATGCGCCGGTCGTACCTGGATTACGCCATGAGCGTGATCATCGGCCGCGCGCTGCCGGACGTCCGCGACGGGCTGAAGCCGGTGCACCGCCGCATCCTCTTCGGCATGCACGAAATGGGCCTGAACTTCAACCGGCCCACGCGCAAGTGCGCCAAGATCGTGGGCGAGGTGCTGGGCAAGTTCCATCCGCACGGCGACGCCGCCCTCTACGACGCGCTGGTGCGCATGGCGCAGCACTTCTCGATGCGCTACCCGCTCATCGACGGCCAGGGCAACTTCGGATCGGTGGACGGCGACCCGCCCGCGGCCATGCGTTACACCGAAGCCCGTCTGGCGCGCATCTCCACGACCCTGCTGGCGGACATCGACAAGGAAACCGTCGATTTCCGGGCCAATTACGACGACAGCGAGCAGGAGCCCGAAGTCCTGCCCGCCCGCGCGCCCAACCTGCTGATCAACGGTTCGTCCGGCATCGCCGTGGGCATGGCCACCAACATCCCGCCGCACCACCTGGGCGAGGTGATCGACGCCACCATCGCGCTCATCCAGAACCCCAACACGCCGCTCGGGAAGCTGATGGCGCTGCTGCCCGGCCCCGACTTCCCCACCGGGGGGTTCATCCTGGGCCGCCAGGGCATCCTCGACGCCTACACCCGCGGCCGTGGCCAACTGAAGCTGCGCGCCCGCGCCGCCATCGAGCACGTGGGCAAGGACCGCGACGCCATCGTGGTCACCGAGATCCCCTACCAGGTCAACAAGGCGCGGCTGATCGAGCACGCCGCCGGGCTGGTCAACGAGAAGAAGCTCGAGGGCATCGGGGAGATCCGCGACGAGAGCGACCGCGAGGGCATGCGCATCGTCTTCGAGCTCAAGCGCGGCGAGCAGGCCGAAGTGGTGCTCAACAACCTGTACAAGCACACCCAGATGCAGGTGAACTTCGGCGTCATCATGTTGTCGATCGTCTCCGGCCAGCCCCGCGAGCTGGGCCTGATCGACACGCTGAAGCGCTTCATCGACCACCGCCTCGAGGTGGTGCGCCGCCGCACCGAGCACGAGCTGCGCAAGGCCCGCGAACGGGAGCACATCCTGCTGGGCTTCCAGAAGGCGCTGGAGAACCTGGACGCCGTCATCCAGTTGATCCGCGCCTCCCGCACGCCCAAGGAAGCCCGCGAGGGCCTGATGACGGCTTACGGCTTTACCGAGCGGCAGGCCCAGGCCATCATCGAGCTGCAGCTCCAGCGCCTCACCGGCATGGAGCAGCAGAAGGTCCTCGAGGAGCTGGCCGAGATCCTGAAGTGCATCGCCGAGTACCTGGAGATCCTGGGCTCGGAGAAGGCGCTCCGCAACGTCATCATCAAGGATCTCCGCGAGGTGGCCAAGGAGTACGGCGGCCAGCGCCGCACCCAGATCGTCGATGACCCGGGCGAGATCCGGCTCGAGGACCTGGTGGCGATCGAGGACGTGGCCGTCACCGTCACTGCCGGCGGATACTTGAAGCGCACCCCGGTGGACACTTACCGGCGCCAGGCGCGCGGCGGCAAGGGCCGCATCGGGATGGGCACGCGCACCGAGGACTTCCTCGAGCACCTCATCGTCGCCTCCACCCACAGCTACCTGCTCATCTTCACCAGCATGGGCCGCGTCTACTGGCTGAAGATTTACGAGATCCCGGACGCCGGCACGGCCGCGCGCGGCAAGCACATCTCGAACCTCATCGCCCTCCAGGCGGACGAGACCATCCGGGCCTTCCTGTCGGTGCGCGACTTCTCGCCCGGCGCTTACATCGTCATGGTGACCCAGCGCGGGGTGATCAAGAAGAGCGAGCTGACCGAGTTCGACAACCCCATCTCGCGCGGCATCATCGCCCTGAGCCTGGACGAGGGCGACGAGCTGATCGCCGCCCGCCTCACCAGCGGCAGCAAGTGGATCTTCCTGGGCTCGCGCGAGGGCAAGGCCATCCGCTTCGCGGAGACCCAGGTGCGCGCCATGGGCCGCCCCGCGCGCGGCGTGCGCGCCATGACCCTGGCCGCGAACGATTACCTGGTGGGCATGGAGGCGGTGGACGAGTCGGGACTCATCCTCACCATCTCCGAGGGAGGCTTCGGGAAGCGCACGGCCCTGGGCAACTACCGGCTGACGGCCCGCGGCGCCAAGGGCGTCATCAACATGAAGACCACCGGGCGGACCGGCAAGGTGGTGGCCATCATGGAGGTCAAGGAAGACTCCGAGCTGATGATCATCACCAAGGACGGCAAGATCATCCGCCTCGAGGCCGGCGACATCCGCCAGGCGGGGCGCTCGACGCAGGGCGTGCGCCTGGTCCGCATGGACCAGGGCGGCCGCGTCGCGGCGGCCTCCGTGATTCCGGCAGTGGAGACCGGCGAAGGCAACGGAGGGAACGGGCAGGCCCTGCTGCCGCTGGGCGAGCCGGAGCGCCCGGTATAATTAGGGCATGGGGCTTGTGATCGAGCTGGGTACGCCTGTCGCGTCACTGGATCCGGCGGTTCTCGAGGCGAAGCAGCGGAAGCTCTTTTCGATCCTGGAGGAACTGGGCCGGGTGGCGGTGGCCTACTCGGGCGGCGCCGATTCGGCGTACCTGGCCTGGGCCGCGCAGCGCGTGCTGGGCCAGAACGCCCTGGCCGTGACTGCGGTTTCCGCCTCCCTGCCGGAGTCGCACAAGCGCGATGCGGAGGCCCTGGCGCGCCAACTGGGCCTGCGCCACGAGTACCTCGAAACCCGGGAGTTCGAGAACCCCCGCTATGTCGAGAACAGCCCCGACCGCTGCTTCCACTGCAAGGACGAGTTCTTCACGCGCCTGGAGGAGCTGGCCCGGGAGCGGGGTTTCGAGCACATCGTCTACGGCGTCAACGTGGACGACCTGGGCGACTACCGCCCCGGGCAGAGCGCGGCTGAGCTCCACGGGGTCAGGGCGCCGCTGATGGAGGCGGGTCTCACCAAGGCCGAGATCCGGGAGCTCTCGCGGCGGGCCGGCCTCGCCACCTGGGACCGGCCGGCCTCGGCCTGCCTGAGCTCGCGCATCCCTTACGGCACGCCGGTGACCGTCGAGCGCGTGAAGACCATCGAAGCGGGCGAGGAGGCCGTCCGCGCCCTCGGCTTCCGCCAGTTCCGCGTGCGCTTCCACGGGGACCTGGTGAGAATCGAGATCGCGCGCGAGGAGCTGCCGCGCGCGCTCGACCCGGCGATGGCCGCCCAGTTCGTCGAGCTCTTCAAGCCGCTGGGCTTCCACTACGTCACGCTCGACCTGGAGGGCTACCGCCAGGGGGCGCTGAACGAGCCGCTGAAAAAGGCGTGATCGCCCGCCCGCACGGGTGCCGCCGTCAGAGCCTGTCCGCCCGCTCACCGTGCGATGGCGTACTCGACCGACATGGGATTACCCATGCGCCTGGAGGCGTCGAGAATCTCAAGGCCGACGACGTTGCCGTTCTTGTCGTAGTCCAGGATCACGCCGGGCTTGGCTTCGTCGCTCTCCTCGACGGGGGCGTCGCTCAGGACGATGCTGAGCACGTCCACCTCGGGATCGTACTTGACCTTCATTCCGGCCTCCAGTACTTCTCGACCTTGCTGGTGCGGTAAACCGTCACCACCAGTGGCCCACGCAGAAGTCCGCCCGCTCCGACAACTCAAGGATCTGGCACAAAGCGGGCAGCAACTGCTGCTCTATGTTGTCGAAGATGCGGGGCATACAACCACCTTTATACTCGAAACGGGAGCCTCGCATGCGGCCTCACAGGCGCGCGGGTTTCGGCACATCGTCTACGGGGTCAACGTGGACGACCTGGGGGACTACCGCCAGGGGGCGCTGAACGAGGCGCTGGACCTGAAGCGGCAGTAACCGCCACGCCAGGGTATAATCCGTTGAGTCGCTCCGCTTTCGCTGTCACATGAGCAGGCTGCTCAAAGTCAAGGACGCCGAACCCGCCAAGGAAGGCACCGGGCTGGTCGCGCTGCGCGCCCCGCGCGAGGAGGTGAGCACGCTGGCACGCGCGGCCCCGGGCTGGCAGCGCGCCTACGTGAAGATCAGCGCCGGGGAGAAATCCGCGGGCGGCATCGTCGAATCGGCCGGCCCTGGCGCGGGCGAGATCCAGGTGGACCCGCTGCTGCGGCGCGAGATCGAGGCGCCCGAGGAGACACCGGTCGAGGTGGAACCGCTCGAGCCGGTGGCGGCGGAAGAAGTCGAAATCGCGTTTCCCAAGAGCAATCTGAGCCTGGCCGAGCTGAGCGAATTGTGCCGCACCTACCTGGCGTGGCAGCCGCTTTCCTCCGGGCGGTGGAAGCCGCTCTACCTGTATAGCGGCGCGCGCCTGGATGTCGAGATCGTGCGGGTGGCCCCGCGGGACCTCGCGGTCCTCACCCCGGACACGCGCATCGTCTCCAGCCAGAAGCAGGCGGCCCAGCGCCTCCGCTTCACCGACGTCGGAGGGCTGGAGCGCGAGAAGCAGTCCCTGCGGGAGCGCATCCTCCGGCCGCTGCGCTGGCGGGAACTCCACGACGCCATGGGCATTCAGGCGCCGCGCGGCATCCTGTTCTCCGGTCCGCCCGGCTGCGGCAAGACGCTGCTGGCGCGGGCCCTGAGCGGGGAGCTGGGGATCCACTGCATCGAGATCCGGGGGCCGGAGGTTTTCGCCGGCATCTACGGCGAGAGCGAGAAGCGCGTCCGCGAGTTGTTCGCCGAGGCCCGCGAGCGCGCCCCGGCGCTGGTGCTGATCGACGAGATCGACGCCCTGGCGCCGCCGCGCGCCAGCACGCGGGGGGAACTCGAGCGCCGCATCGTCACTACGCTGCTCACCGAAATGGACGGGCTGGCCGACAGCGCGGGCGTGATCGTGGTGGCCACCACCAACCAGCCGGACCTGCTCGACCCCGCCATGCGGCGCCCCGGGCGCTTCGATTTCGAGCTGCACATCGACGCCCCGGACCGGCCGGCGCGCCTGGCCATCCTGGAGATCCACTCGCGGCGCATGCTGCTCGAACCCGGGAGCCTGGAGGACGTGGCCGCGCGCGCGCACGGCTTCAGCGGCGCCGACCTGATGAACCTCTGCCGCGAGGCGGCCTTCAGCGCGCTGCGGCGGGTGCTGCCCGGCGACGAGCTGGACCAAGCCGATGCCGAGGCGCTCCGTGGCACGCGCGTGCTGGCGGCGGACTTCGAGGAGGCCCTCAAGACGCTGCGGCCCTCGGCGCTGCGCGAGTTTGCCGTCGAAGTCCCCAGCGATCTCTCTTGGGAGGATGTGGGCGGCCTGGCGCACATCAAGACCACGCTGGTCGAGGAGATCGTGCAGGCCATCGCGGATCCGGAGCCCTACGCGCGCATGGGCATCCGCCCGCCACGCGGCATTTTGCTCTACGGTCCGCCCGGAACCGGCAAGACGCTGCTGGCGCGCGTCATCGCCAACCGCGCGGGCGCCAACTTCATCTCCGTGCGCGGGCCGGAGATGCTTTCGAAGTGGTTCGGGGAATCCGAGGAACGCATCCGCCACCTGTTCGAGCGCGCCCGCCAGGTCAGCCCCTCGATCATCTTCTTCGACGAGATCGACGCCATCACCGCCGCGCGCGGCCGCGCCGTGAGCGACGCCGCCGACCGCATCGTCAACCAGTTGCTCACCGAGATGGACGGCTTCCAGACCGGCCGCCACGTCTGCGTCATCGCCGCCACCAACCGCAAGGACATTCTCGATCCCGCCCTGCTGCGGCCCGGGCGCTTCGATTACGTCTTCGAGGTGCCGCTCCCCGGGGCGGTCGAGCGCCGGCAGATCTTCCAGATCCACCTGCGCGGCAAGCCCCTGGCCGATGACGTCGATGCCGCCGCGCTGGCCGCGGAGCCCAAGACCAAGGGGTTCTCCGGGGCGCACATCGCCGAAGTGTGCCGGCGCGCGGCCATCGAGGCGCTGCGCGAGCGGTCCTTCCGCGCCGAGGGCGCGCTGGTCACCGAGCAGCACCTGTTGCGGGCGGTCGAGGCGGTGACCCAGAACATCAACGAGCTGGAAAGAAAGATCCGTCCGATCGGCTTCATACAGAGTGCAGGTTGAGGTGAAGGAGCGTGCTGCGCAGGCCCGTACTGGGAATTGATCTAGGCACTTACAACAGCGCCGCGGCGGTGCTGACGCCGAAGGGCGAAGTGGTGCCCGTCTCGGCCTCGGCGGAGCGGCGCTTCTGGGGCCGGAGCAGGGAACGCATCAAGCCGTTTCCCTCGGTGGTGGTGTTCCACCCGGACGGGACCGTGCGCGCGGTGGGCTACGAGGCCAAGGCGCTGGCCGAGACCGAGCCGGAGCGGGCGGTCTGGGGCATCAAGCGCCTGCTGGGCAAGACTTACCGGGAGGCCCTCGATCACGGCGAGCTGGACCGCATGCTGCTCACCGTCGAGCCCGACGGCTCGAACGGCCGCTGCCTGTTCGAGCTCGAGGACCGCGAGATCCGCCCCGAGGATGTCTGCGCCGACCTGCTGCGCCACATCCGGCAGGCGGCCGAGCAGCAGTTGGGCCTGGCGCTGCCCGAGGCGGTGATCTCCGTTCCCGCCTACTTCGATGCCATCGCCACCAGCGCCACGGTCGAGGCCGCGCGCCTGGCCGGCTTCGAGCAGGTGGACAGCATCCCCGAGCCCGTGGCCGCGGCGCTGGCCTACGACATCCAGGTAACGCCGCGCCCGCTCAACTTCCTGGTGTTCGACATCGGCGCCGGGACGCTCGATGTGACCGCGGCCGAGGTGTGGCGCGAGACGCCGGGCCCGGCGGGCGTCCGCTGCGTGTGCCGGAAGAACACCGGGGACACGCACCTGGGCGGGCTGGACATGGACGACCGGCTGCTCGAGTACGCCGTGGAGGTCATGTCGCTGCCAACACTGTCGGACGGTGACCGGCTCCAGCTTCGCCGCGCGGTCGAGGCCGCCAAGATCGCGCTTTCCGAGGACGCCACCGCGACCATCGAAGTGATCGCCGGCCGCGAGCGCAGCAGCTACCTGCTGAGCCGCTTCGAGATGGAGGAGGCGTTGCGCTCGGGCGCCCGCGACATCCTGGCGGCTTGCGAGGAACAGGTGCGGCTGGCGCTAAAGGGCGCGGGCTGGCGGCCCGAGGAAGTGGATCACCTGCTGCTGATCGGCGGGCCCACCGCCATGCCCTGTCTGCGCAACATGCTCGAGACCGTCTTTCGCCGCAACCCGGCTGTGGTGGGGCAGCTCCGGCAGCTCGAAGCGCAGGCCGTCGATCCCATGCTGGCCGTGGCTATGGGCGCCGCCCGGTCGCGCGGCACGCAAATCACCAAGATTCACCCGTACGGCTACGGCTTTGTCGCCCTGCGGATCGAACCCGTGCCGGGGCAGCCCATGTTTCGCGTGGTCCGCGAGCCGGCGCTGCTCATCCCGCGCGACTCGGTCTTTCCTTCGGAGCCCGTCACGGTGACCGCGGACAGCCCGTTCTACCGGCTCGACCAGATCTTTGCGCTCGAGCTGATCCAGCAGGTGCCCGAGTCCGAGCAGCACGCCCCCGGCATGAGCGGGCGCGAGTTCCGCTTCCTGGGCGAGTATCAACTGGCATACACGCGGCTGCCGTTCCTGATGCAGGTGGCGATGCGGCTGACCGAGAACGGGGAACTCGAGACCACCATCCGCAACCTGCACGGCGTCGAGACAGCCACCTACGTGGGCGTGGGCTCGTTGCGGCGGCACCCCATCGAGCTGCCCACGTCGAAACTCGAGATGCTGCCTTCGGGCTGCCGGAAGTGGAGCTTCCTGAGCCGTCACGCCGAGGGCGTCAAGCAGTGGGGCGACGGCTTCTCGCGCTTCCTGAGCGCCCGCGCCACGGCGGGCGCGCGCCGCGACCGGCACCTCCAGGAGAACCTCGACGAGCTTCAGTCCGTGCTGGCGCGCTGGGGCGGGCACCTCGAGCAGGACGCTAACCGGCTGTTCAGCGCCGGCAAGACGCTGCTGGCGCGGGCGCTCGAGGTCCGACTGATCAGCGAGGCCGAGCGGCACCGCTTCGAGGAGGAGCTGGACGCGGCGCGCTCGCGCTGCTACCAGAGCGACCAGGGTTAGCGTGGCTGCGCATATCATCTCTTTTCTGCTGCTCGAACAGGCCCGCCTGTTCGCCCAGCAAGACGACTGGCCGCGCGCCCGCCAGGTTGCCTCCCGGGCTCTCGAACTCAATCCGGCGCTGGTGGACGCCTACCTGATCCGCGGCTTCGCCGCCCGCCGGCTGGGCGACTTCGACGCCGCCTTCACCGATTACACCGCGGTGCTGGAACTCGACCCCCAGCACGGCCGCGCCTGGCTGGAGCGCGGCGCCGTTAAGGTGCTGAAAGCCTATGAGATCGACGACCGCGTCCGGGCGAGCGCCACTGCGCCCGGCGGCTTGAAGTACTGTCCCGCGGCGGTCGAGTGGCTGCTCGGCGCGCTCGCCGATTACCAGCGGGGCGCCGAACTCGATCCCGACGACGACTCGGCGGGGCTGTCGCTGCTCGAGCTCGAGATCATCCTGGACCGGCACAAGGAAGCCGTGGCCCGCGCGGCCGGGTGGTGGAGCCGCATCCAGGCGCCGCCCAAGCGCCTGGCCTGCGCCTGGCTGGCGGCGGTGGCTTTCATCCTGGCCGGCAAGAAGGAGCGCCACTGGGCGCAGTTCCGCGAATACCTCGAGCGCAACCCGGTGCGGCCGGCCTGGGAGCCGGAGCAGATCGACGGCTACCTCGCGCGTCTGGAAAAGGAAGGCCGCTGCCCGCCTGACCGGCTGGCCGCCGCGCAGCGGAGCCACAAGCTGTTCCTAAGCCGTTACACCTCTCGGGAGGAGCAAACGCCATGAGCTTTATCCGGAAGCCCTCGCCCTTGCAACCCATGGAGGCGCTGGAGGCGGCCCGGCTGTCCCTGCGCTACCAATCGTGGGAACGCGCCCGGGCCAGCGCCAGCGACGCCATTCAGGCCAACCCGGCGCTGGTGGAGGCCTACATGATCCGCGCGATCGCCTCCCGCGTGCTGGATGAGCTGGATGCCGCCATCGCGGACTACACCCGGGTCGTCGAGCTCGACCCGCAGCGCGGCGAGGCCTGGTTGTTCCGCGGCGCCTGCAAGACGCAGAAGGCTTCCGAAGTGCGCGATCCCGCGCGGGCCTGCGAGCTGCTGGCCCTGGCTCACCCGGATTACCAGCGGGCCGCCGAGCTTAAGCCCGACGACGAGCAGGTTGGGCTGGCGTTGCTGGAACTGGAAATCTGCATCGGCAAGTATCGCGAGGCCGTGGCCACCACCGGCCTGTGGTGGAACCGCATCGATCCTGCCAACTACAAGCTGATCTGCGCCTGGCTGGGGGCCATCGCCTTCATCCTGGCGGGGCGGCCGGAGGCGAAGTGGGCGCACTTCCGCCACCTTCTGGAGCAGGACGAGCCGCGCCTGGGGGTGACCGACTGGAGCGTGGTCGAGATCAGCCGGACACTGGAGCGGCTGGCGTCAGATCCGGGCTGTGACCGCGACAGCCTGGCTCAGGCCCGCGCCATGCACGAGCTCTTTCTGCGCCACTTCCCCGAGCGTGGCCCGGCCATCCGGTGAGGGGGGCGCTCACCCCTTCTGCCGCATGCGCTCGGGGTCCCACTCGACGATGCGCCGCTCGAAGTAGCTGGTATTCGAGAGCAGCGCCGGGCCGGCGGCGCGGAAGCCGAACGTGGCGCCCTCGATGGAGGGCTTGCGGCTGCGCACTGCGGCGTAGAAGTTCTTGTGGTGCTCGCGATGGGCGTCGTAGCCCGGCGGCGGTGCGTACACGGTCTCCGACGACTCCATGCGGGCGGTGCCGGGCTCCTGCGGCGGGTACTTCTGGCGGTAGTCCTTCAGGAACTGCTCCTGCACCGCCCGGGAGAACGTGCCGACGGTATACCCGGGCTCGCTCTCCGGCCGAGCCTTGGCGATGGTGACCGTGGGGCCGGCGGTGAGAATCGCCTCGCTGCCCACGAAGCGGAAGCCGAATTGTTCGGTGGCCACGCTGCTCTTGAAGTTGACGCGCAGGGCCAGGTTGAAAGCCGGGTGCTGCGCGGTGGCCGGGTAGTCCAACATGGCCAGCATGACGTCGGGCACGTCGCGCCCGTCCTTCCAGTAGCGCAGGCCGCCGGTCGCGAACACGCGCGTGGGGCCGAGCGAACCGGTCGCCGTGTGCAGCCCGCTCAGCAAGTGCACGAACAGGTCGCCCGCCACCGCCGTGCCGTAGTCGCGGTAGTTGCGCCAGCGGAACAGCCGGATGGGCTCGAAGGGCCGCTTGGGCGCGCTGCCCAGGAAGCGGTCCCAGTCGATGTTGGCCGGCGAGGCATCCGGCGGAATCGAATACTGCCAGGCCCCCATGGCGGTGTCGCGGTCCAGCCAGGCCTCGACCATGTTCAGCTCGCCGATGGCGCCGCTCTGGATGAGGTCCCGCGCCTTGGTGTAGATCACCGAGCTCACGTACTGGCTGCCGACCTGGAGGATCCGCCCGGAGGCGCGCTCGGCCTCGATGACGGCCAGGCCTTGCTCGACCTTCTGCACCATGGGCTTTTCCAGGTACACGTCTTTGCCGGCCTGGAGCGCGTGGATGGCCATCTGGGCGTGCCAGTGGTCGGGGGTGGCGATGATCACCGCGTCCACGTCCTGGCGCGCCAGGATCTCGCGGTAGTCGCGCGTGGTGAAGATCTGTTCGCCCCAGATCTCCTTGCTGCGCGTGAGGCGGCCGTCGTAAACGTCCGCCACCGCTACCAGCTTCACGCCGGGGATCGGGAGCGCATAGCGCGTGTCGCCCATGCCCATCCCGCCCGCCCCAATGAGCGCGATCTGGACCTGGTCGTTGGCGGCGAAGCTGGGAGCCAGCCCCACGGTAGTCGTAACTTGCAGAAAATGCCGTCGTGTCGGAGCCATACGATCCTACTGTAGCGCAGAGGGGAAAGCGGTTCACTCCAGATGGTGTTCGCGCAGCTTGTCGTAGAGCAGGCGGCGGTTGATTCCGAGCAGCTCGGCGGCGCGGGTGCGGTTGCCGCCGGAAGACGGGGGTTTAGGCGCGGCCCGGTGGCGTAGGCTTTGCCCCGTTCCTGTAAATGCTATTTTGGAGAAGCACCCGGGGACGCCCATGGGCCGCTTCTGCAAAAGACTAGGTACCGGGATCCTGGGCTTCCTCCGCTGGATCATCAACGCATACCGAATAGAGGCGTTCCTCTTTTCATGCCTCATGGATGCTTCGTCATGGCGCTTCTTGGAGGTCCTATTCTCGTCATCTCCTGGAAAGGGCCGGGCCGAGCGCAAAGCCCCATACACCGCCCTGTTGCGTGCAGATCTTGCCTATTTCCGAGAGCTGTATGTAGTGGTGGTTCCGCCCACCGATGAGAACGCGTCTTCGCGCCTCTGGGCTTCTCGCATGGCCTTGTTAGGCGACTCTACTTATCTCAACAAGTTCGAACGGGCGGAAGACGTTTACGTGCCGACCCGAGATCCGGTGGCGAGCGCGCTGTTCGAACAGAACTATCTCGTGGAGCGTCCGTGTCGATGTGGGGGAAGCTGGAGAATGCTCACCCACGATTCTCCATTCCCGTCGGGCACTTCTTCCATGAGATGCGTGTGCACGACATGTGGGCGCAGGAAGACCTTTGTGTTCCATCTTTGGTGAGGGAGTGGAAGCGATTCACTCCAGGCCGTGTTCACGCAGCTTGTCGTAAAGCAGGCGGCGGTTGATTCCGAGCAGCTCGGCGGCGCGGGTGCGGTTGCCGCCGGCGGCCTGAAGGGCGCGCTCCAGCAGCCGGCGCTCGAGCTTCCCCACGGAGATGTGAAAGCCCTCTTCCAGGGGCACGAGGTCGAAGGGGCCGGCCCCGGCAGCGGCCTCGGGCTCGAGGTGCTCGGGCAGGATGGGCCCGCCGCGGCTCAGGATGATGGCGCGTTCGAGGCAGTGCTCGAGTTCCCGCACGTTGCCCGGCCACGGGCGCGCCAGGAGCGCCTCGAGGGCCTCCGGCGTCAGAGGAGGCGCGTTCAGCTTCAGCCGGGCCGCCACGCGTCGCGCCAGGCATTGGGCCAGATCCGGGATGTCCGCGCGGCGCTCGCCGAGCGGCGGCGCGGTGATGGTGACCACTTTCAGCCGGTAGTAGAGATCTTCGCGGAAGGTCCCGTCCTTGACGGCCTTCTCCAGATCGCGGTTCGTGGCCGCCATCACCCGCACGTCGAGCGGTAGGGTGACGTTCGAGCCCAGGCGCTCGATGGCGTGCTCCTGGAGCACGCGCAGCAGCTTGCCCTGCGTCGAGGGGGCCAGTTCCCCGATCTCGTCCAGGAAGATCGTGCCGCCGGCGGCGTACTCGCACTTGCCGATGCGCCGCTGGGCCGCCCCGGTGAAGGCGCCGCGCTCGTGACCGAACAGCTCCGCCTCGAGCAGCGTCTCGGGGATGGAGGCGCAGTTGACCTTCACCAGGCGGCGCTCGCTGCGCGGGCTGTGGCGGTGAATGGCCCGGGCGATCAGCTCCTTGCCGGTGCCCGACTCGCCCCGGATGAGCACCGTGGAATCCGTGGGCGCTACCTGCCCGATCAGCTTGTAGACACGCTGCATGGCCGCGCTGTGGCCCACCATCTCGGCTTCGAGCGCCGCCGTCTCCTCGGTGCGGTAGCTTTCCAGTTCCTCGGCGCGCCGGCGGTTCTCGAGGGCGCGCTCCAGTTGGATCAGCAGCTCGGCGAAGTTGATCGGCTTGGTGAGGTAGTCGAAGGCGCCCAAAGTCATGGCCTCGATGGCCACGTTGCTCGACCCGTAGGCCGTCATGATGAGCACCGCGGGCGGCCGCTCGCCGGCGCGGATCTGGCGGAGCAACGCCAGGCCGTCCTGGCCCGGCATGCGGATGTCGATCAGGGCCGCGTCCACGGACTCCTGGTCCAGCAGGCGCGCGGCCTCCAGACCGTCGGCGGCGCAGCGCACCGTGTAGCCCTCTTCTTCGAGCAGCCGGCGCAGCGACTCCCGCGCCTGCGGCTCGTCCTCCGCCACCAGCACCGATCCCTTGCGCTTCATCTACGAGCCCCTTTCGAGCGGCAGATCCACCAGGAAGGTGGCGCCCGCGCCGCCCGGCGCCAGCGTCAGGTCGCCGCCGTGGGTGGCCACGATCTCCCGCGACACCGACAGCCCCAGCCCGGCGCCGTCCGGCTTGGTGGTGTAGTAGGCGTCGAAGACATGGGCCTGCGCCTCCACCGGGACGCCGGGCCCCTGGTCGGCCACCGTGATGCGGAGCCGGCCGTGCTCGCGCCGCGCCGCCAGCGCGACGCGTCTGCCGGGAGGGGAGGCTTCGATGGCGTTCAAGAGCAGGTTGATGAGCACCTGCTCGATTTGCGGCGCGTCCACGTCGGCGCGCAACTCGCCCGCTTCTTCGAGTTCGACCGCGAGCTCGACGCTCTTCTTCCGGCTCTGCTCCTGCACCAGGCTCATGGCCCGCCGCAGGATGGGCGCCACGTCCTGCACGTGCCGGTCCTGAAGCGCCGGGCGCCCGAAGGCCAGCAGGCGCGCCAGAATCAGGTCCAGACGGTCGATCTCCCGGATGGCCGCTTCGACTTCGCCGGCCTCGGCCGTGCCTTTCCTCACCTTGCGGGCCAGCAGCTCCAGGGTCAGGCGCATCGAGTTCAGCGGGTTGCGGATCTCGTGCGCCACGCCGGCCACCACCTTCCCCAGTGCCGCCAGGCGGTCCTGGCGCCGCACCTCCGCTTCGAGCGCCGCCCTCCGCTGGGCCATCTCGTTGATGGCCTGCGCAATCTCTCCGAAGTCGCCGCCCACGCCCGGCAGGCGGAAGGCGAAATCCTCCTCGAGCCGCCGCAGCCCGCCCTTGACCGCCGCCACTCCGCGGCGCAGCGACACCCAGATGGAGACGATGCCCGCCACGCCCAGCAGGGCCGAGAGCACCAAGGCCCCCAGCCACAGCCGCCGCCGTTGGCCCACGGGATCGCGCACCCCGCTCAGCCGCTTCAGCGTCCAGGCGAAGGCGCCCTCGGCTCCGGCCGGCCGGGCCGCGAGCACTACCAGGTCGCGCTCGAAGGCGGCGCTGGCGGTGGTCGCCTCGTTCCCCCGTTGCGCCTTCTCGACGGCCGCGCGGAGGCGCTCCTGCTCCCACCGGGTGAGCTGCGCCTTGGGCTCGCCAGCGCGCGTGGGATAGGAATAGCCCAGGATCGCGCCTTCCTCGAAGAAGCCGCCCTCGACGCCCTCGTAGGATCGCAGCACCGCGGCGGCCAGCCCTTTGAGCGAGAGGTCCTGCGCGCTCACCGGCAGGCCGGCCAGCGGCTCGCCGCCATAGGCGGCCCGCTCCTGGAACTGGCGCCGCAGCTCGCGGCACGCGGCCCGGCACTGCTGCTCCGCCTCTTCCAGCAGGGTCTCCTCCATGCGCGCCACCGCGTCATGGATCAGGATGACGGCCAGCCCGGCCACCGACAGCGAGGCGGCCGCGATTACCGCGATCTGCACGCGCAGGCTGTGGAGGCCGGTGAAGGGCCGCATCTTGCCTATTTTAGGCGCGGCGGCTCCGGCACGCGCACGGTGGCCTGGGCCAGGCTCTCCAGCGCGACGATAATCTCCGCCGCGGCCTCGCCCAGCTTCTCCGCTTTCCGGTACTGCTTCGAGTCGTACGCGCTGCGGGCCTGCTGGTAGAGGCTGCGCGCGTGCTTCAGATACGCCGCGGCGTCGTTGGCGCCGCTCAGATGCGCGAAGTAGTCGCCCTGTTGCAACCGGAAGTAGGAGCGTTCCAGGCGTCGTGCGGCCTCTTCCTGATCGTCCGGCTCAGGTTTCTTCTCCGGCTGGACGGAATCGAGGATGTTCTCGCTGGCCTCCAGCAGCGCGTCCGCGGCCCGGCACAGGCGGTCGAAGCGGTACTGGTCCGGGCTGGCTTGCCGGGCCCGCTCCAGAAGCGCCGCGGCCTCCTTGTGCAAAAACGCGCGGGTCTCGGAGGGCTGCGGCGTCGCCAGCCGTCGGGCCAGCTGGCGGGAGAGTTCCGCGAGCCGCTCGCGCTGCCGCCGCGCGGCGCGCTCTTGCGGGTCCTCCCGCTTGCGGTCGCGCTGCTCGCACGGCGCGTTTCCCGCGGCCAGGGCCAGTATCAGGATCAGGGTGAGTCTCTTCATGATCACCTCAGAATTCGAAACGCAGCGAAAGCTGCACGCGGCGCGCGGCGCGCGCCGCCACGGGCCGTCCGAAGAACGGCGAGCTCAGGTTGCCGATGTAGCCCGAGTAGTTCACGCGGTTGAACACGTTGAAGGCGTCGAGCGAGACCGAGACCTCCGGGCCCTTTTCGCGCAGCGGGAAGTCTCTCGAGCAGCGCAGGTCCAGCGTGGCGCTGCCCGGCCCCTCGAGGCTGTTGCGCCGCACGCCGGCCGGGCGATCCCTGGCCGCGCCGTCCCGATTGTCGTCTCGGCCGGTGGTGAGGCCGTAGGGCGCGCCCGAATTGAGCGACAGGGAGGTCCCCAGGCGGAAGAAGCGCCCGGCCTTGGCGACGCCGTAAAGCTCGAGGCGATGACGGCGGTCGAAATCCGCGCGCGCCCACTCGCCGGTGAGGTCCAGGCTGTCGGCCGGCAACGAGTCGATGCCTCCGGTGTCATTGTAAGCCCGGCCCAGGGTGCAGCGAATCCCGCCGTTGAAGAACCGGCTAAGGTCACCACGCAGGCCGACGTCCAGGGCGTGGGTGGCCAGGCGGGCCGAGGACTCGATCTGCCGCAGGACGCCGAGGGCGGCGTCCGGGCGCGCGTACTGTGGCGGCGTGGGAGCGTTCAGGTCGCGCGAGCGGAACATCTTCTTGCCGCGCACCGCCGTGTAGTTCAGCGTCACCGCGGTCTTCTCGCGCACCTGCCGCTCCACGCCCAGGCTGTATTGCAGCAGGTACGACGAGCGCAGGTCCGGCGCGAAGCGCACCACGCTGGGCGGGCGCACGCTCGCCGCGGCGCCGCCGGAGAAGGGCTCCGGGTAGCCGGGGTCGCTCAGCACGAGGCGCTGTAGGCGCCGCCCGTCGAACTGCGCCACCTCGCGCGGCGGCCCGCTGCCGACGCGGTCGTAAAAGACGCCCGCGCCGCCGCGCAGCACCGTGCGTTGCCTCCGGCCGGGCGCCCAGGCGAAGCCCAGGCGCGGCGCGAAGTTGTTGTGGTCCGCCGGGTAGGTCTGCCGATCGTAGCGCAACCCCACGCCCAGCGACAGACTGGCTCGCACGCGGATGTCGTCCTGGAGGAAGCCCCCGGACTCCTGCCGGAAGAACGCCACCCGGGGATCGCCCTCCTGGCGGGTGAAGGAGAAGGGCCGGCCCGCCAGGTAGTCCTCCAGCGAGGAGAAAGAGAACGTGCCCTCGCGGTTGCTCCAGTCCGCGTAGCTGCGGCGGCCCACCTCGCGGATGGCGGCGCCGGCCTTGATCACGTGGGGGCCGCGCGTCAGGGAGAGCACCTCGGTCAGCTCGCCGCGCGAATCGGACTCGCGCCGGTCCGATTGAGCCCCGCCGGAGGTGAAGGCGTCCACCACCACGATCTTGCGCTCGCCGGGGCGGCGCGCGACGGTGCGGTCCTCGCTCAAGCGCCAGCGAAGGTGCAGCATGTTGATGAGCTTGGGAGCGGGCAACCACTGGTGGCGAAACAGCACTGCGTGGTAGTGATCGGCTCGGTCCGAGGCGGACTCCGGCAGGCTGAAGCCGCCCACGTCCGCGCCGGACTCCGAGCCCCATTCGTACTCGTAGCCCGCCGTGAAGGTGCTCTTCCCGCTGGCGCGGTGTATTACGCGCCCGTAGAGCTCCGTGTCCCGTTGCGGATTCGGGAACTGCTCCTGGAGGAGGCCCGCCACGGTGCGTGCGTAGATGAGCGAATGCAGGTCCTCCTCCTCGCGCTGGGCGCTGACCAAAAAGGAAGTCTTCTTGCTCTTTCCCAGCGGGCCCGTGAAGTGGCCCTCGAAGATGCGGCGCTGCTCGGGAGGGCGGTAGCTCGCAAAGGCGTTCCGGGCGTCCAGGTGGTGGTCGCGGAAGCGAAAGTTGAACTCGCCGTGAAAGGCGGGCGCCTCCTGCTTGGTGATGATCTCGACGCGGCCCCGGCCGGGGCTGAAGAACTCGGCCGAGTAGGGGTTCTGGTTGATGCGGACTTCCTGGATAGCGGAAGCCGTGACGCCCAGCTTTGCCGTCTCCATGCCGTCCACCACCAGGGTGACGCCTCCGGCGCCGAGCGCCGAGGCGTCCAGGAACCGCGAGACCGCGCCCAGGATGTCGTTGCCCAGCACGGGCAGATCCGCGAGCGTCGCGGCGTCCAGGCGCACGGTATCCACGTTCCCGGCGGCCTCGGCGCTAACCCGCGCTGCGGGGTCGGCCACGGTGAGCTCCTGCGTCAGGGTAGCGATCTCGAGCACCAGACGCAGCGGCGGCGCCGGCCGCGGGCCCACCCGCAGGCGCGCTGTGGCCGGCTGGAACTGCTCGCGGCTGGCTCGCACCTCGTAGCGGCCGGACGCGAGGCCCGCGAACCGGAAGGCGCCGTCGAGGCCCGTCTCCGCCGGCCACTCGCCGGGACCGTCCAGGCGCTGGAGCATCACGTGGGCGCCGGGGATCGAGGCGCCGCTCGGATCAACGACCGTGCCGGCAAGCGAGGCCGTCTGCGCCCCGAGGGCCAGCGGTAGCAGCAGTCCCCACAGCAGGCGGATCATGCCCGACGGAAGCGCAATCGGGGGACCGAAGTAGCGCATTGAAAGCGGACGGCTTACGAGTGACGAGAGGCGGCCGTCTGTGCGCTTTTCTCACGACCGCTGTGCGAAACCGGGACGAACCTTTGTATACTCGGGGAGGGCCAGCAAGTCATGGAGGTTGCCCATGGGGCGCGTAGCTAGATTCGTAGGGTTTCTTCTTACGGCGGTCTATCTGGTGGCGCAGACCCCGTCGGCCAGCGTGGTCGGACGGGTGGTGGACGCCAGCGGGGCGGTGATCCCAGGCGTGGCCGTGAAGATCACGAACCTGGACACGAACCAGTCTCAACAGACTTCGTCCAATGAGGTCGGCGACTACACCGTTCCCTACCTGAATCCCGGGCGGTATGCGCTGCTGGCCAAGGCGGAAGGATTCCGCGTCCACCAGCGATCGGAATTCACCCTGGCGGTGGATCAGATCCTGCGTCTCGACATCCAACTGGAAGTCGGTGCGGCCACGGAGAGCGTGACGGTCACCGATACTCCGCCGGCGCTGAACACCGAGAGCGGCGCGCGGGGCGATGTGACGACCAATGAAGAGCTCAGCGAGCTCCCGCTTTCCGGACGCAACTTCAGCGACCTCGCGTATCTGACCGGCGGCGTCGTCCCCAAGAACGAGGACGCCGACGGGGCCTATGCCATCAACGGCGCTCGCGCGGACAACGTCGGCTTTCTGGTCGATGGCATGAACAACACGCAGCGCCGCAACACCGGCGCGATGGTCAGCCCGCCGCTCGAGGGCGTCCGGGAGTTCAAGATGATCACCTCGGGCTTCTCGGCGGAGTACGGCAGGTACGCCGGCGGCGTGTTGAGCGTCGTCACCAAAAGCGGCACCAACCGCCTTCGAGGGACGCTCTACGAATTCATTCGCAACGACCTTGCGGACGCGCGCGGCTTCTTCGAGCTGGAGAAGTCCAAGCTGCGCCGCAACCAGTTCGGCGCGACCCTGTCCGGGCCGGTGCTCATTCCGAAGCTGTACCACGGGCGGGACCGGACCTTCTTCCTGTTCAGTTGGGAGTCCCTGCGGCAGATCTCGGGCCTCACGCAGCGCGGCATCGTTCCTCTGCCGGAGATGCTGGCAGGAGACTTCGCCGCAGCCGTGGACGCTTTCGGCAAGCCGCTCAAGCTGACCGATCCGCTGGCCAAGGCGCCCTTCCCCGGGAACCGCATCCCGCAGAACCGGCTGGATCCGGTGGCGGCGAAACTCGCTGCCTACTATCCGGCGCCGAACCTCGCTGGCTCGGCCAACAACTTCATCGCACAGGGCAATTCCACCAGCAATTGGAACAACTTCACCATCAAGGGCGACCACTCAATCAGCCAGCGCGATCGGCTCAGTTTGAGCGTATTCTGGCGTCCGAGTCTGTCCTTCAATCCGTTCACCCGCGCCCCCATCCCGCTGTTCGGCGCCACCACCGACAGCTTTGAGCTCCTCTCCGGTGTTCGTTACGTCCGCACCATCACGCCGACGCTGTTTGCGGAGTTGAGCGCGTCGTTCTCGCGCAAGACTTACAACTGGGGCTGGCCCGCTGCGGGCCGCGACTGGGCGGCCGAGGTGGGCTTCGCGGGCGGCACCAAGAACCCCATCGCCATGGGCCTGCCGCAGGTCGAGGCGACCGGTTACATCATCGTCGGTCACGCCTATGACCTGCCCAAGATCTGGGCCTTCAACAACTACCAGTATTCCGGCGCGGTCACCTGGGTCCGGGGCCGCCACCTGGTGAAATCCGGCGGCGATTTCCTGCGCTTCCAGTACTTCGCGCGGCAGTACGGCGACACCCGCGGCCGTATGACCTTCCTCGGGCGCTTTACGGGCGAGCCGCTGGCGGATCTGATGCTCGGCTACGCGCAGACCACGCGGCGGCAGTTGGACGCCGCCGGTCCGTACCATCTGGTCTCGAACTACTCCGGCTTCCTTCAGGACGACTTCAAAGTCACTTCGAGCCTCACCCTCAATCTGGGCCTGCGCTACGAGCTGATGAAGCCGCCGCGCGAGAAGTTCGGCGCCTGGTCGATGTTCATGCCGTCACTCGGGAAAGTGGTGATCGCCGGAAAGGGAACGCTGCCGGACTTCGACCAGCGGATCCAGCAGACGGGGCTGAGCCAGTATGTCACCATGGCCTCCCAGGTGGGGCTTCCGCCCACCCTGGTCCGTACCGATTACACCGACTTTGCGCCGCGTTTCGGTTTCGCCTGGCGTCCGTTCGGCAACACCCGGTCCGTGATTCGCGGCGGCTACGGGATCTTCCATGGAAGCAGCTCGATCTACCGGATGGACGAGTTCAGCGACACCTATCCCTTCTCCATCAACGAGTCCTACTCGGCGACCACCTCCAACCCGCTTGCCTTGACGGTTTCCAACCCGTACCCCGAGGCTCGCCGCAAGGTCACCGGCATCACCTCGACCAGCGGGCAGGACGTGGACCCGCCCAGCCAGTACTTGCAGGCGTGGAACCTGACGGTTGAGCGCGAGTTTACCGGCGGCGCCGTCCTGGAGGTCGCCTACGCCGGCTCGAAGGGCACCCACCTGCCCCGGCGCTACGATGTCAACCAGCCGTTGCGCCGTCTCGAGCTCCGCCAGCCGGACGGCAGCTTCCCGCGGCCTTTCCCGGCCTTCCAGACCATCAACTACTTCGCGCCCAGCTCCAACTCCATCTACAACTCCGGGGCGCTGACGGTTCGCCGGCGCTTCAGTAAGGAGCTGTTCGTCCGCGCGGTATATACTTTTGCCAAGTCGCTGGACGAGAGCTCGAACACCGGCGGAACCATGCCCGCCGGCTTCCCCTCCGCACAGGATGCCCGGAATCTGCGCGGCGAGCGCGGCCGGTCGGATTTCGATGTCGGCCACTCGTTCGTGGCGAGTTTCATCTGGCAGCCCAAGTTCTCGCGCCACCTGCTGCTCCGGAACTGGCAGCTTTCGGGCACCAGCAGAGCCTACACCGGCCAGCCGTTCACCGTGAAGGTGGCGAACTACTCGCTCGACCTCGGCGACGCGGTGCGGCCGGACCGCATCGCCACGGGCACCCTGCCGAACCCCTCGGTGGACGCCTGGTTTGACCGCAGCGCGTTCCCGCCGGTACCGCGCGGGGCGTACCGCTTCGGCAGCGCGGGGCGGAACATCCTGGATGGTCCGGGCGCCTTTCTCTTCGATACGTCATTGTCCCGGCGCTTCCGCCTTGGAGAGTCGAAGGCTTTCCAGTTACGCTGGGAGACCTTCAACCTGCCCAACCACACGAATCTTAGTCTGCCCGAGACCAAGGTGGACGTGCTCAACGGCGCCAGCATTAGCAAGGCGAAGAGCGGGCGGGTGTTTCAGCTCGGCCTGCGGATGGAATTCTGAGAAGTAAGAAGTAAGAATTGGGGGATACTCCGAGTGCGTAGATGCGCTCTGTTGGTTGGGCTGGCGCTGGCCGCGGTGGCGGCCGGCGCGGAGGCCGACCTCATCCTGCACAACGGCAAGGTCGTCACGGTGGACCAGCAGTTTTCGATCCGCCAGGCTGTAGCCATCAAGAACGGCAAGATCACGGCGGTGGGCGGCAGCGCCTCCGTGTTGAAGGCCGAGCGGGGGCCGAAGACCCAGGTTATCGACCTGGCCGGCCGCACCGTGCTGCCGGGCCTGATCGACAGCCACCTGCATCCGCTGGAAGGCGGTTTGAGCGAGTTCCGCGCGCCGCTGCCGCCGCTGGACTCCTACGCCGCCGTCCAGAACTACATTCGCGAGCAGGCGCGCAAGACGCCCAAGGGCGAGTGGATCGTCGTGCCGCGCACCTTCCCTACCCGGCTCGCCGAACTGCGCATGCCCACGCGCGAGGTGCTCGATGTCGCCACCGAGCACCCGGTGATGTTCGACGCCAGCTACGTGGTGGTGGTTAACACGCTGGGGCTCAAGATCAGCGGCATCACCCGCGCCACGCCCGACCCGCCCCACGGCGCCATCGTCAAGGACGACAAGGGCGAGCCCAACGGCATCCTGCGCAACGCCCAGCAGCTTCTCAAGGGTCTGCGCCGCGCCGCCGAGTTCAGCGAGGCGGACCAACTCGCCGCCCTCGAGCAAATGCTCCAGCGCTACGTCGCCGCCGGCCTCACCTCGATCGGCGAGGGCGGCGCCGACGACGAGGAGATCGCGCTCTACCAGAAGCTGAAGGCCACGGGCCGCTTGCCCCTGCGCGTGGTCATGACCTGGTGGGTGAACGCCGCCCGGCCCACCGAGCAACTGGTCCGGGAAATCCGCGCCAAACCCTACCGGCCCAACGCCGGGGACGAGTGGCTGAAGTTCGGCGCCTTCAAGGTCAACGTGGATGGCGGCATGACCATCGGCACCGCCTACCAACGCCAGCCCTACCCCATCGTGGGCCGGCCCCTGTACGGTCACATCGGCCCCGGTTACCGCGGCCAGCGCTTCGAGACGCCGGAGGTGCTGCTGGCCATCTTCCGCGCGGCGCGCGAGATGGGTTGGCCGGTTTCCGCCCACTGCCAGGGCGGCGGCGCCATCGACGGTTTCCTGGACGCCGTCGAGGCGCTCGACCGCGAGCGGCCCATGGCGCCCTCGCGCTCGCACCTGATCCACGCCAGCTTCCAGAGCCCCGCAGCCATCGCCCGCATGAAGCGGCTCGGCATTCTGGCCGACGTGCAGGCCGCCTGGCTCCACCTGGACGCCCCGGCGCTCGAGAAGGTCTTCGGCTACGACGGCCTGCGCTACTTCTTCCCCCTGCGCTCGTACATCGATGCGGGCGTCACCGTGGCCGGCGGCAGCGACCACATGATCCGGCACGACAAGGACCGGGCCGTGAACCCCTACAACCCGTTCCACGGCCTGTGGGTGTCGGTCACCCGCAAGACCAACCGTGGTCAGGTGCTCCACCCCGAGGAGCGAATCACCCGCGAGGAGGCCCTGAAGACCTACACCAGTTGGGCCGCCTACCGGCAGTTCTCCGAGAAGTTCAAGGGCTCGCTCGAGCCCGGCAAGCTGGCCGACCTGGTGGTGATCGACCGCGACTACCTCACCTGCCCCGAGGAGCAGATCAAGGCCCTCGAGCCGGTCATGGTCATCATCCAGGGGAAGATCGCCTGGCGGCGGCGGTAGCGGGTTTGCACCGCCGAGGCGCAGAGAACGCAGAGATCATCAATACCCTGAGTACCTCTGCGTCCTCCGCGTCTCTGCGGTGAATCAGCCTTACTCCTCCAGCCGCGCCGCGCCCAGGCCCCTGACCGGCACGTTGTTCGCCTTGGCGTAGGCCTGGATCAGGCCGGCCAGTTGCTTGCGCCAGGCTCCGAAGCCGATGCTGCGCTCGGGCGCCGCCAGGAAGCCGAGATCCGGCGTGCGGTCGGCCCAGTGGTCCTTGGTATCGTCGAGCGCGTGAACGAACTTCCGGCCGCCTACCGCTCGCCCTTTCGGGAAGCGGCTCTTCTCGTAGACCGCTTCGAGCTCGCGGAAGAACTGCTCACCCTCCTGCTCGAGCCGCTCGATCGAGTTGTGCGCGGCTACCATCTGCCCCACTGCCTGCCGCGGGTTCTTCTTGGCCGCTGCGGCCTGCGCTCCCACGAGCGCGTTCTCCGCCCCGCAGAGGCCCTCGAGCAGCCGCCAGTGATGCCCCATGAACCGCGCCAGCGCCAGCAGCACCTCGAGGTTGTAGTGGTTGCGGTCCACTCGGGCGAAGTTCCCCTCGAGGGCGTGTACGAGCTGGTCGCTCTCGAGCATGCGGGGGCGGGCTTCGGCCAGAAACTTCGCGTGCTTCTCCGCCAGCGAGGGCTGAACCTTCAGGTCGGGACCTTGGGGCAGCGGAGGCGCTGAGAGGGTCATGTCGTATCGCGTGACGCCGATGCCCCGGCCGTCGGAGTTGCCGTAGCCCGGGCCCCGGACGCGGGAAACCATGCGGTCCCAGGACCGCTGCCAGGTGTGCGCCTGCCGCTCCAGACCGCGGTAGATCTCGACCATCCCCGCGGCGCGCGGCCCGTAGTACACGTTCATGAACTCGGCCACGTGCTGCTCCACGGAAGGCGTCCCGGGTTTCCAGCCGTACTGCGCCACCGCCGACCAGCCCAGCCAGAACGTCTCGCTGTGCAGCCCCGAGTCGTCCCAGGCTGCGCCGTACACTCCGATCGGGTTGCCCTGGGTGTGCCGGCCGGTGGCGATGTACTCGGAGGCCGACTCGAGCCGGCCTCGCGTCAGGCCGCGCTCGCTCTCCAGGCCCAGGTGGTCGGGGAACAGCAGCTCGGAACCCTGCATCGAGACGTACGCCAACTGGCGGATGCCTAACTTGTTCTCGTCCGGCAGGTACTCCGCCTCGCCGATGACGCCGTCGATGATGTCCGGCGGCAGCAGCTTCACGTGCTCCGGCAAGAGCGGGTACTCGGCCCACACCAGCATGCGGCGGCCCCGTGGTTTGACGAAGTCCCGCGCCTTGCGGACGAACTCCACCCAGGCGAGGCTGCGGTTATCCGGGTTGTAGGGGCGGCTGCACAGGCTCTCGATGCCCGCGTAGTAGACCTCGTCGGTCGAGGCGAACAGGTACTCGACGCCCCGCGTGGCGCGGATCACGTCGTCGTACATGGCGAAGATCAGCTCGTAGGTGCGCGGGTCGCACAGAGCGCTCTGGTAGTTGTTGCCGTCGGCGCGCAGGTGGGCGAACTGCGGGTGCTTGAGCGCGTAGGCCAGGTGCGCGGGCGCCTGGATCTGCGGCACTACCTGGATGTAGCGCTCCAGGCCATAGTTGACGATCTCCTGCAACTCGGCCGCGGTGAAGGCCCCCGGCGCGCCGATGACTGGGTTAGACGGGTACTCGAACTTGTCCTCCAGCTCGAAGCCGATCATGTTGACCTTGAAGCGCGCCGCCCAGTCCAGGTAACGCTTCAAGGTTTCGAGGCGGTCCTGGTGGTGCTTGCTGTCCCAGTGCAGGAAGCGAAGCTGGTAGGCAGGCCAGTCTTCGATAGTGCCCTTGGGCAGCAGGAGCCGCCCGGCCGGGTCGCGCTTCAGTAGCTGCACTAGCGTGGCGACGCCGTAGAGCAGGCCGGGGTCTCCGTTCGCCGTCACTTCGATGAGGCTGTCGGAGATGCGCAGCCGGTAGGCCTGCCGGTCGATCTCCGGCGCGGCCTTGGTGGCGACGGCGCCGGGCGTCACCTCCAGCCGCAACGTCTTGCCGGCGGCGCCGGTGCGCAGCGTGACGCCATGCCACTCGGCCAGGTCCTTCCGAAGCGTCCGCACGGCGATGTGCTGCGCGCCGGGCTTGCCCGCATCCAGGACCCAGGCGCCGTCGAAGTGGATGTCGCCCGGCTCCAGCCGCACCTGGCGTGGCGTGGGAATCACGGAGTAGCCGCGGAGCCACAGTGGGGTCGGGGGTTGGGCGGTGAGGATCACCGCTGAGGCGTAGACAACGCAAAGGAAGCGCATGGTTCTCTCTTACCACGAACGTACTACAATGGCTGGACATGAGGATCCTGGTCTGCTTGCTCGTAGTGTTGGCCGCGCTTTATGCCCAGCCGAAGCGCCCGGTCGAGGAGTTTTCCACCAAGCTCGGCGTGGTCAAGATCACCCCCATCCGCCACGCCAGCCTCATGATCGAGGCTGGCGGCAAAGTCATTTATGTGGACCCCGCCCAGGGGAGCTACGAGGGCCTGCCCCAGGCGGATCTCATCCTCATCACCCACGGCCACGGCGACCATCTGAGCGAGATGATCATCGCAGGCCTGAAGAAGCCCGGCGCCCAGATCCTGGGGCCCGCAGTGGTGGTCAAGGCCCTGCCCGAAGCCGCCCTGATCCGCAGCGGGGAGGCCCGCGACTTCGGCCAGTGGAAAATCGAGGTCATCCCCGCGTATAACATGGAGCGCAAGCGCCCCGACGGCAGTCCCTACCACCCCCAAGGTGAGGGCGTCGGCTACGTGCTCAGTTGCGGCGGCAAGCGCTTCTACATAGCCGGCGACACCGAGGGCATCCCGGAGATGAAGGAGCTCAAGAACATCGAGGCGGCTTTCCTCCCCATGAACCTGCCCTACACCATGACCCCCGAGCAGGCCGCCGAAGCCGTCCGCGCCTTCAAGCCCAAGATCGTGTACCCGTACCACTACCGCGGCGCCGATCTGAAGCTCTTCGAGAAGGCCCTGGCCGGCAGCGGCGTCGAGGTCCGCCTCCGCGACTGGTACTACTGAGGTGCGGACTGCACCAGCGGGCCGCCTTGCGGCGGAGCAGCACTACCCTCGATCGGCCCAACGAACTCCCGCATCCGCACGCTGCCGCGCAGGCCGGCCGGAAATTTGAGCGCCAGGATCCCGCCGCGATCGGCGCGCTCCTCGCGCATCTCCTCGTTGTCCACCTCGACATCGTAGCGCCCCAAGGGCTTCAGGCCGACGACATAGACCGCCGCCACCTTGCCCACGGCCTCGTACCGGAGCGGGTCCGCGCCCACCAGCACTACCGTGTCGCCGACCGGGAGGGGTTTCGCGCCGGGCTTCAGCGGCGTCGTGCGGGGCTCGCCCTGCTGGAAAGTCTCCAGGCGCCCCTCCGAGTAGCCGGCCCACCGGGCATCGTCCCCCCAGCTCGAGCGCACGAACAGCCGTCCGAACTCCTCGTCATGCAGCGCCAGCGGCAGGTTGTAGTAGCTCAGACCCGGATGGTAGGGGTTCGCCCACAGGAACTCATAGGTGATGCCGAAGGCGCTGCGCAACAGGAACCGGTCGTGCATGGCCCAGCCTTGCAGGTATTGGTACTCCGTGGTGTTGGGCTCGTAGGCCAGCATCGCCAGTTCCGTCGCGCGCGAGAGCGCGGCGCGGTTCAGGTCCACCTGGGCGCCGCCCCCGGCGGGGATGCGGTACTCGTTCTCCGCGGCCGGGTAAGCCGCCGGGTAGTAGCTCATGAGCTGATACAGCGGCAGTTGCTTGAAGTACGCGCGGGCGTCCTCAGCCAGATCCACCTCGAGGTTGTCGCGGAGCGCGTGCATCAGCTCGAACAGGGCATAGTGCTGGTCGCGCGGGATAGCGCTGCGGCCGCTCCTCAGCGCCGGAAGCGCTTCCCCTTTCCACCACTCTCTGAGGGTGGTTTCCAGCGCGGCCTCGGGCAGCTTGGGGATGTGCCCGGCCAGGGCCGCCGCGGCCAGGACCCGCGCGCGCACCCCCGCTACGTCCTTCGAGCCGGAGGTCTGCTCGAGGCCGCGCTCGAGGCGGGCGGCCAGCGCCCGGGACTGCTCCGCCTCCAGCACCGGCTGGCACCAGTCGAACACCAGCGCCAACTGCCGCAGGTCTTGCCCCGGCCCCAGCGCCCATCGGACGGCCTCGAGGCCCGCTTGCCGCTCCCCGGTCACCTGGAAGTAGAGCGCCAGGGCGAAGCCCGGCTCGCTCATGCGCGCCTTGCCCGCCATGAGCGTCTCGAACTGCTCCCAGCGCAGCGACTGGCGCTCTTTCTCCCGCTTGAGCAGGCGCAGGCGCTGCGGACGCAGGAACAGCCGGGGGTGCTCGGTGTAGATCCGGAAGTCCTCCGCTGAGGCGGCGCCCGCCGCCAGCAACGTCAGCGGGAGCGCCCAAACCGCCTTGGGCCAGCGCATCTGGCCCGATTGTGTCACACTGACACAGCCACCGTAGCTACGCACCGCGAGGCAGCCTCGGCCCAGGGCGGTTGGCCGGTTCCTACGCGACGCTTTGCGGGAACACCGCTGTGGTCTGGCGCGTGCTTGGTCTCAGACTGAGGGCGGGATCCAAAGAGCTATGAGGCGTCGTTGCTCGATCGTGTTGCTGGCCGCCTTCGCGGCGCACGGCCAGTTCCGAGAGCTGGCGGTTACGGATGACGGCGCGCAGATCTACTTCTACTCGGACCTGAAACTCAAGGCCACACCTGACCGACAGGGCGGAATCTACCGGATTGTCAGAGGGCGGCTCGAACTGATCCAGGAGGCCCCGCCCCCGCCCACAGACCTGGTGGCGATGCTGCGCCCGCAAAGCATCGGGCAACCCCAGGTGAGTGGTGACGGGCAAGTGGTTGCCTACACGCGAACGTATGGTTGTCAGGGCGGGAGTTCCTGCGATTTCGCTGGATATCCCAACTACTACTCGTATGTGAGCGTGCGCGGCGAGTGGCTCGCGGAGCCTCTTGGCGGCAGGGCGCAGGTCAGCCGGAACGGCCGGTACGTGTTGCACACGGGCTTCTGGAGCATCATGGGCAACCCGCCAACTGTTTTTCGCTTCCGTCACTTGCGCGACCTTCAGACCGGCGAGGAGACGGAGGCGCCGATCTGGCCCTGTTACGACTGCCGGGCCGTCACAAGCGACGGGCGGGTTCTCGGGTCCGATCCGGAGCAGAGCGGAGTGCTCATGCTGTGGAGCCGGCAGGGATTGCGCCGGCTTGCTGTCAGCGAAGCCCCGGGGCGAGCGCTCATAAACGATGCAGGTACATGGGTGATCTACGAAACCGGTTCACTCTGGGCAAAGCGGCTGCGTTCGCTGGAGTTGAGTACTGGCCGGGATATCCTGCTTGCTGACACTTGGTGGGACCCGCAAGTCTCCATAAGCAATGATGGCGCGCTGGTGGCCTACCTGTCCGGGTCTGGCCGAGGTCCATCCGGGCAGATTGCCCTCGCCCGGCCCGACGGCACGGGTACGCGGCAGTTGGGGGCGATTCCCGAGGGTGTGGCCGGCGCGGTGCTCGCAGGCTCGGGGACAGCCGTTGTGGCGGTCACCGATCACGGGCGCATGGTTCGAGTAGGCGTCGAGAGCGGCAGTGTCGAGGAACTCATCCCCAGAACGCCGGTGTACCGCCTCGAGTCCACCGCCCTGATCCCAGGATCGATTCTGCCGGTACGCGGGTCGGGCCTTGCACGCTCGACCCGGCTCGCCCCGTATCCGCTCCCCAGGGAGCTGGAGGGAGTCCGGTTCTTGGTCGGCGACGAGCCGATGCCCTTGCTCAGCGTTTCTCCCACCGAGATATGGTTTCAGGTCCCGTTCGAGATGGAAGCCCCAGGCGGGCCGCTGCGGTACGAACTCGAAAACTCCTCGGTGTTTGAGGGCGGCTCCGGTTCTATCAGGGTGGCGCGCCGGCGGCCATACTTCTTCAGCGACGACAAGAGCGGCGACTTGGTTCTGGCGCATGAGGACTTCCGCAGTGTAGTGGGCCGGAACAACCGCGCTCGGCCTGAGGAGGTCGTGCATGCTTACGCGGTCGGTTTGGGGCCGGTTGCGCCCGAGATGACGACAGGGGTGCCGACTCCCACGGACCGGCTCTTCAGGCTCGTGGACGATTTCGATTGCCGGGTGGGCACGCAGCCGCTGGAGGTTCTCTTTGCCGGCCTTGCGCCTGGGATGATCGGCATCTATCAAGTGAGCGTGCGCATGCCGAAGGTCGGACCGAGCGAGAGCTTCCTGCTAAGTTGCGGATTCCCAGACAATCCGTGGGATCGTCACGGGGGTATTGTGCCTTTTGGTTGGCAGGCCCCGCCAGCCCCTGGCGGGAAGTGACAGCGCGGCCCAAAATGCCTTGCGAAGCTGCATCCTCGCCCGATTGTGTCACACTGACACACCCGGTGCAGCCTCCGGCCACGCCTCAGGTCTGGCGGCACCGATCAACCAGTTTAGTTTCAATCACTTAAACGTGGCAGCGCCTGGCGGGTGGCGTGCTCTCCCTAGGGGCGAATTGACTGAAGTTGCTGTTTGAACCTGCCCTCTGCTGCAACAGGCAAAAGGGCGCGAGTGGGCCTGATTTTGAACAGCGTGCTTGCGGGAGCCGATGTTTGTTAGGAGTGCCCTTCGCCTACCGATTGCAGGTTGCAACAGAGGGCTTTTTTAGTGCGGGCTGCACCAGCCGGCCGCCTTACGGCGGAGCGGCGCTGTTGGTGTAGACGGACGGGCAGATCTTGCGGCCTTATACGGCATTTCCCGCCCGGGGTCCAGGTACCGGTCGTGGTCTGGCATTCGTGGAGAGGAAGATTGGACGCGGGCCTCACCAGGAATGAAACGCGCAGCGGGTGCTCGACGCTCCAGACGCACTGGCGCCGGATCTCAGCCCATTCCTAAGGGCGGACCGCACCAGGGCTTGACCGCTCTGGTGCGGTTTTTCATTTGCGGCGGATCTCCTGCTGGATGGTCTCGAGCAGCTTGTCCAGATTCTCCCGTACCCGCTTGTCCCTCTCCGGCTCGCGCGGCAGCACCTCCAGCCGGTGGCGCGCGAAGCGGTTCCAACCGCTGTGCGAGTGGTTGAGCCCCAGGTAGGCCCGGTAGAAGTTCAGGGCCTCTTCCCGGTGGCCCAGCGCGTCATGCGTCGCGCCCAGAAAGTACACCGTGGGCGGAGACCGCCGGTCGATGCGAGAGGCCAGCAGGAAGACCTTCAGCGCTTCCGCGTAGCGCTTCTTTCTGAAGTAGCAGAACCCCACATCCTCGAAGGATCTGATGTCGAGCGCCTCCGGCCCCTGCATGCGGATGCCCTGGTTGAACAAGTTGATGGCGGCGTCGTAATCGCCCTTGGCCATGCGCTCGCGGGCCTGGGCCAGCAGCGGCGCGGCGCGCTGGCGATTCTCCTCCACCACGGCGGGAGGCGCCGGGGCGGGCGCTGGCGCGGCCGGCGCCGGGGCCGGCCTCTCCTCCAGCAGGATGCGCAGATCGAAGTGGCTGAAGAAGGCCACCGGAGAAGTGTCGTCGGGACCGGAGTAGTTGAGCGCGATGCCCGGCCCGGCGTAGTACTCGATCAGGTTGCCTCGCTCGTCGATGACCGGCTTGTCCGGCGCTTCGAGCTTGAACCACTGCCGGTACTGAGCCTTGGCGTAGCTGCCCTTGGGGTACAGGTCAATGGTCTCGACGATGCCGGCGCCGCGGCGGAACTTGACCGATATGCGCACGGCATCGTGCCTGGCGGGGTTGTATTCGTAGCGTTCGCCGGGAACCACCTCGCGGACCGGAGCACCCAGCACACGATCGACGTCGGCCTTCGTCGAGACTCCGGGAGTCAGGCCCGCGAAATCACCGGCCGCGGCCGTCCAGAGGACACAGACCAGGATCCACGCGGCGCGCCTCACGGTTCCTTCTCCTCCTTGGGCGGCGGTGGCAGCGATTTGTACTCCACGCCGAGGAGGTCGGTTCCGGTGGGAGCTTTGGTTGCCGGCGGCTTCGCGGTCCCCGGGGCCGCGGGCGGCTTGGCCCCGGCCGTGGCGCTGCCCCCGCCCGCGGGGGCGCTGGTATCTCCGCGCGCGGTGCGCCCGCCGGCCTGCTGCTGGCCGCCACCGGCGCCGGGCCCCCACTGCAAGTACTTGCTGGACTCGACCAGCCCCACCCCGGTGACGTAGCGCAGGTAACCCAACCGCAGCAGCCAGGAGGTCGCGCTGTAGCCGCCTATGATGCGCTTCTCGGCGCCCCGCCGCAGAATCACCGATACCTGCTCGACATTGGTGACCTTCTTGTACTGCACGTTCTTGAACACCACGGTCTGGGTGTTGCAGGCATAGCCGGCCACTTCCCATTGGCCGCCCTCCGGCTGGCTCGAGCGCGAGGCCGCGACTACCCCTGGGGTGCTCCCGGTCGCCGCCTTCGCCGCGGCGGCTTCGCTCACGCACCGGCTCGCGGCGGTGGCGTGCATACTGGCCTCGCCGGCATCGTTGGCGGCCTGCCCGGCGGCGCCGTCGAGGGCCTCAATCTGGCCCTCCGCCGGAGAACTGACCACGCACAGCGGCTGCGCCTTCATGGCCTCCTGTGCCCTGGGGAGAAGCTCCTCCGCCCGGACTATCGCGGCGTCGGCCAGGCGCGCGTAGCCCTCGCCCGCCGTCGCGCCGGCATCCACGGCCTTACAGACCGACTCAATGTCCATCAACCGGCTGAAGATGGGCGTGGGGTCGGCGCCCTGGGCAGTCAGGCTTTCCATCTGGCTGGCTCGCTCGCGGAGGCTCCAGCAGGCCCTGGGAAAGTTCCTGGCGGTGGTGGTGGCTTCCCAAGCCTTGGCCGCCGCGTTCCTGGCGCCGGCCACTAACGAATTGGGGTCGGCCAGTTGACCTTTCGCGGCGCTGAGGCCCGCAAGTTGCGCCACGCATGTTTTCCGCTCCCCCTCCAGCCCGTGCGCTTCCCGAGCCATGCCTGCCATCTGCGTGGCCAAGCTCGAGGCCGAGCGGGCGGCTTCCCCGGCGCCCGCGGCGAATCCGCGCGCTTCGGCCGCGGCCGGTTGCTGGCAAGCGCTCGCCGATCGCTCCCGGGCAGTCGTCAGGTGCCCCGCCAGCGTGCCCTTGTGCTGGTCCATCCTGCGGGTGACGCTCCCCACGGCAAAAAACCTGGCCTGGCACTGACGGCACAACTCGATCGTGTTGGGCACCGACTGCGGGATCTTCTCCAGTTCGCTGACTGCGTCCTGTGCCGCCTTCATCCAATCCCGGGCGCTTTGGATGGCGGCGTCCTGGTCCCGCTTCACGCCCCGGGCCTGTTCGAGCCACCGGCTGACGGTTCCCAGAAGCGCGTCGGCGTTGGCTTTGGCCAGCTCTTTGGCCCGCTTCTCGCGCTCCTCGGCGGACGCCTGGTCGCCGCGGTCACGCCACTGGCTGCCAATCTCGCCGCCCACCGACCACCAGGCGATCACGCCTTCGGAGATGCCGAAGGTCTTGGCGGCCAGAGCGGTTCGGAAACCCGCCTTGAGGCCGGTCACAGCCCCGGTCCCGACCTTTTCGCCGGTGGTGGGGGTGCGGCCCTCACGCACGGCCTGATCGACGACCTCCTGCGCGCTCGCCTTGCCGGTTTGGTAGTTCCCGTAGGCGGTGGCCACGACGCCCAGTCCGGCTCCGATGCCCCGGAGCGCCCTGCCGAGCTTGCTCGGCGCGTCGGACGCAAAGGAGGACTTGCCCCCGGTGAGAGGCGTATAGCCCGTGGGTGTGCCGCTCGGACCACCCGCGCCGCCCCCCGGCGGAGCCCCTCCTGGCGAGCGACCTCGCACCCAGTACTCTGGCACCTCGCCCTCCACTAACCATTCGCGCTGGCTTCCCATTCCTGCCGGGAAGACACGCCGGCCCACCTCCGGCGCTGGCACGTGGATCTCAAGCACTTCGCCCGCTCTCCCGCCGGCGTAGTACCTCGCCACGTTGGGGTCTGGGGTGACCGAGATCAGCGGCGAGCCTTGCGCTGTGGCTCGGTGCGCTGTTATCGCCCAGCGGATGCCCCCAGGCTGACCCGTCGCCGGGTCGGGGGTGTTGATGCGCTCGATCAGCGCATGATAAGAGGCCGCCCGGTCACCACCAGTGGCGCGCATCACGTCGCTCGTCACGCGCTGAATCCCACGCAGAGTGTGGCCCCGGTAAAACACGTAGTAGTCCTGCCCGCCACGGGTCACGATTCGCGGCTCAACGACTGGGTAGCCCGGCGGGTGGGCCTGCCTGCCCGTGGGGTCCGTGTATCGCGTGGGGGCGTTGCGCGCGTACACGTAGCGATTCAGATCCAGCGGTTCGGCCGCCGGGCTCCACTCCGGGTCTTCGCTCAGGAAGCGGCCCAGCGCCGGGTCGTAGTAGCGCGCGCGGAAGTAGTAAAGGCCCAGGTCCGGCTCCCACTCGCGGGCCGTGAACAGCAGCGGATTGCGCAGTGCAGGCGGCTGGCGCAAGTTCCCGAAGGCGTCCATCTCATAGTTGGCCGCGGGCTTGCCGCTCGCATCCGTGAGAACCGCGACGCTGCCCAGCGCCTGCGCGTGGTAGAAGTACTCCTGCCCCTCCTGGAGCATAATGAGGGGCGTGTCGATGTCGGGGCCGTGCAGGTAGGTCGCCTTGGGCTTAAGGCCGGCGTCCAGCTCGGCCAGAAGGTTGGTCCCGTCCGTGACGAACCAGGTCACCCCCGAGGCGTCCTTGCGCCAGACGCGCTCGCCGGTGGGCGCGTAGCCGAAGGTCACTTCCGCGCCATCGGGCTTCACGACCCTCACCAGCCGGTCCTCGCTGTCGTACTGGTAGCGGGTGACGCCCTGCGCGCCACGGCGCTCGATCAAGTTGCCATTGGCGTCGTGCAGGAAGGTGTCCTCGCCGGCGCGTGTGAGCCGGTCGGCCAGGTCGTATTGGTACGGAACGGTTCTCCCGGCCGTCACAAGCTGCCCGCGGTTGCCGCCGGGCAGATATGCGTAACGTATGGCGCCGGCGGGTCCCTGTTCTTCGAGGAGCCGCCCCGCGCCGTCGTAGCGGTACTCGGTGGCGCGGCCCTGCGCGTCCACTGCGCGGTCGATGTGGTCCGCGGCGTCGTATGTGTAAGTCCACTGGGCGAGCACGGCGCCCGCGCTGTCTGTGTACGCGATGCTCGTAACCAAGCCCCGCGCATCGTATTCCCAGGCGCCCTTGACGCCGTTGGGATACCTGACGGAGGTGAGGCGGTCTCCGGCGTCGTAGGTGAACTGGACAGTGCGCCCATCCGCCAGGCGCAGCCCGCGCACGCGCCCGGCGGCGTCGTAGAGATACTGCACCGTGCGGCCTTCCGAGTCGGTGAACTTCGCCAGCCGCCCGTCGGGGTCGTAGACGTAGGTGAGGCTGCGGCGGATGGCGGGGTATTCGACACGAATCAAGCGGCCCTTCTCGTCGTAGGCGCAGCGGACCGGGAACGCGCCGTCGTCCGCGTCGAGCAGGTTGCCGGAGGCGTCGTACTTGTAGCGAACGGTCTTGCTGTCCGCGAGGCGTTTCTCGGTGAGACGTCCGGCGGGGTCATAGGTGAAGCGCGCCACCTGACCCTTGGCGTCAGTGGCGCTGACGAGGCGGCCCGCGGCGTCGTAAGAGGCGACGGTCTTCGCACCCAATGGATTGGCCGTGCCGGTGAGGTTTCCCGTGGCGTCCCAGGCCAGGCGCGTGGCGCCTCCGCCGGGGTGCCGGACCTCGCTCAACATCCCGTCCAGGCCGTAGCTGTAAGCGGTGGCCTCCCCGGTCGGCTCGATGATTTGCGCGACTTCGCCCGCGGGGGTGTAGGTGGTCTTTTGCGGCTGCCCCAGCGGGTCGATGACCTCCGCCAGCCTGCCGGCGGGATCGTACCGGTAGCGGGTGGTCGCGCCCGTGGGGCCGGCAAGGCTGACCAGTCGTCCCGCCAGGTCGTGCTGCTGGACCACCGAGTTGCCCAGGTTATCCTGGGTGCGGTAGAGGTTGCCGAGCACGTCGTACTGATGGAGGATCTCCAAGCCGCTGGTCTTGCGCTCGCGGGCGAGCCGGCCCAAGGGATCGTACTCGTAGCGGTTGTTGAGGCCCAGGTTGTCGGACTCGGCCGCGAGGGTGCCGCCCGCGCCGTAGACGTAGTTGCGGTTCGTGTCGTCGGGGAAGAGCGCTCCGGTGACGCGGCCCTGGCCGTCGCGCTGGTAACGGGTGACGGCCCCGGAGGCGCTGGTGACGGCCACGCGCCGCCCCTGCGCATCGTACTGGTAAGAGACAGCGCCCGCCAGGCCGAGCACGCGCGTGACCAGGCCCGCGGGGGAGTACTCGAAGCGCCACTGGCCCCCGCCAGGCTCGGTCTCACTGACCTGCCGGCCGAGGGCATCGTACGTCCGGGCGGTCACCCCGCCGCGCGGATCGACTTCGCGCAGGAGGTTGCCAACGGCGTCGTACTCGTAACGGTACGCCGCTCCGCCGGGGCCGACCTCGGCCGCGGTCAGGCCGAGGGCCTGGTACTGATAGCGGGTGGCCCTTCCGGCCGGATCGATGACGGCGGCGAGGCGGCCGCGGGGGTCGTACTCGTAGCGTGTAATCGCGCCGGTGGGGCCGATCTCGCTCAAGAGACTGCCCGCGGCGTCGTACACGTATTGGGTGGTCACGCCCACCGGGTCGGTGACGCTGACCAGCCGGTCCTGCGCGTCGTAGCGATACTCGGTGACGCCGTTGGCGGGGTTGGTTTCCTTCGCCAGGTTGCCCCGGCGATCATGCTCGAAGCGGGTGACCTGCCCCAGCGCGTCAGTCTCTGAAACCCGGCGCCCTTGGGCGTCGTAGGTGAATGTGCGCAACGGCACACCCGGGCCCTGAATCGAGCGCAGCAGGCCATCCGGGTAGTAGCTGAGCTGCGCCGTCGTCTCGGCGCCGCGCCGCACAGCCACGAGGTTCTGGTTTGCGTCGTAGTCCAGCACCTCCTGGCTCCCGTCCGGGTGGGTGATGTTCTTCACCCGGTCCGTCGTACCCAGGTAGTCGAAACTCGTGACTTCCCCGCCGGGGCCCTCCTCGGAGAGCGTGCGCCCCGCGGCGTCGTACGTGTAACGGGCCAGAACACCTGTGGGGCCGCTCGCCACCAGCGGGAGTCCCGCGGCGTTGTACCCGACAGTGGTCTTGTTGCCGAGCGGGTCGGTGATCTCCTCGCGCCGCCGGTCCTGCGTCCACTGCACGGTGGTGGCGCCGCCCGCGGCGTTGGTGCGACGGAACCAGTTCTCCCCGTACTCGTAGCGCTCCTGGCTCGCGTCGGCAAACCGCCGGCTCACCACGCGGCCTTGCGCATCATAGGTGAACTCGACTGGGCCGGTGCGGGAACCGTCGAGGCGCAGCAGCCGCCCCTCCGGGTTATACTCGTACCGCGCCGCCGGGCCGCCGTTGACGGCTACCGCGGTGAGGTTGTCCTGCGTGAACGTGTACTGCACCCGGGCTCCCGTGGCAGTCTCGATGCTCGCCAGCCGGCCGTCTTTCCCGTAAACGAAGCTCAGCGCCGCGCCCTTGGGACCTTCTACGCGCACTAGTTTCCCGTCCGCGCCGTAGTGGGGCCGCACCACGTTGCCGTTGCCGTGGTCGCGCTCCGGAAGGCGGCCCTCGGTGGTCTCCCAGTTCAGGCGCCATGTGGTGCCCAAAAGACCGGCCTCGCGGGGCGTGGTCTGAAGCACGCGCTCGACCGTGAGATCGACCGCGCCGGCCCGCACCGCCAAGTCGGTCTGTGTGAGGAGCAGCGCCCCGGAGTGTGGTTCGACCAGGCCCTGGGCACTGAGGAAACTAGTTGCGAGAAGGCAGGTGAGCAACGCCTGCCAGAAGGCACGCCGAGCACGCGCGGCCATTTCCACCTCCGGCGGAGCTTCAACAGGAGTCTACCGCAAGACGGGGGCGGGCGTGTCTACCAGCACAGCGTGCCGGTGCGCGGCTCCTCGTCCGGGTTGGGCAGGTAGAGCGTCTTGCAGCGCTCGCAACGGTAGATCTCGACCTCCGGGCCGAACTTCTCCCTGACCTC
>Ga0315289_10000769_pt1 | contig 49439 bp, 38 predicted proteins | sample YL17G11_40_MG_FD_203452 | JGI IMG/M metagenome (GOLD analysis project Ga0315289, IMG submission 203452) | Sediment microbial communities from Yellowstone Lake, YNP, Wyoming, USA - YL17G11_40 | ecosystem: Environmental > Aquatic > Freshwater > Lake > Sediment | place: USA: Wyoming | collected... | reverse complement strand
GCGATCTGTTACCTGGCGAGCGCCCGCCACTCCGGGCAACTATATAGTCAGGGTGACAGTGGATGATGAGGACCACCGGGCGCCCTTTTGCGACGGCTCGGACAATGACTCACCGAAACAGGCCCAGTTGACCATGGAAGTAGTTACGCTGCGCATGACATCCCCGGCAGACGGGGCTAAAGTCATCGCCGCGACAAGCGGTGTGCGCCAAACACTAGCGTACACGCTCTTCATACGGTGCCACTTTGAGCCAGCAGATCTTGCATCTCCCGTCACAGTGACCGTCCACTGGAGCAAGGCTGGGGCCGAGAACTCGGGTGCCGCAGTCCCCCTGGGCAATGGGGATTTCCAGTACGGACTCGGCATAGCTCAACGGTTCACTAAAGCAGACCAGGGTGGAACTAGCTACAGATACCGGCTCCGTGCCACTACCACCTACAAGGGGGTGGACTTGGAAACGCCAGAGAAGCCGTACGTCTGCATCAGGAAAGGAGACCAGATTTGGCGCACGGCGGCAGATTGGCTGCACTATCCCTACCACTGGAATGGCAAGGGTCCCGATGCCTGCCACTACGACACCTCCCACGGAATACCTGTCGACGGACAGACAAACCACGAGCCGTACGTACAAGGACATCCGGAGGGTGACGGACCGCACCCGTGCTGCTATGATTGTTCAGGCTTCTCTCGCAAGATGTACGCCATACATGGCATTTCCATCCCGGACGGGACAGCGAATCAGCACAATGCGCTTCCCGACGTTGTGAGTGCAGAAACGGGCGACCTCCTTTTCTACGCAGACAAGAATGGCATTCATCATGTCTCGATAAACGGCTCAGAAAACCGCAGGGATGCGCCGTGCACGGGTGAGTGGACTCAGGAGCGCGCGACGGGCTCGCCGGACTACCTCGACGGGCCATCAGGATGGGGCTGGTGCATGGATTCCACCTGTTCGCACTAGTGGCGGGTATCCAGCAGATGGGGCTGCAAAAAGGAGGAGCAAACGCAATGAAGCGCAATTTGTGCTTGCGACTACCGTTAGTTTTCGCAGTGGTCAGCACCTGCGGTTCTCTTACCGCCCTCGGCCAAAACGACAACGCTACGGCGCCCGTTACGCGACAGGCGGAAGTAGCGGGAAACGTGGTTGTCCACGGAGATTGGGGCAGCGCTCCCGGCCAATTCGGGCTTCGCAAGGAACAAGGCATTTTCGGACCGAGGGCGCTTGCCGTCGACAGGCAAGGCCATGTCTATGTTGCTGATGCAGTAAACCGCCGCCTACAGCGGTTTGACGATTCGGGGCAGTTTGCTGCGGCTTACCAGTACCCCGACGTCGGAAGCATCAGGGACATTGGCGTCCGACGGGACGGAGTGGTCTTTGTCCTCGACACTCGAGCCGTCGTGGGCTTTCTCGATGCTAATAGCCGCAGTCTTGAGTGGGCGGAGCGGGGCGACCTTCAATCCACGGAGGCGTACCGCATCAGGCCGGCTGCGAACGGCAGGATATATATCGAGGAGAAAGGTGTAGAGGACACCCGGCACCTCGTCCGCAAGTATGATGAGACTCTTCGCTACCTCGCGACGCTTCCGATGCGAGACCTATGTGTGGACCCGTACGGGGATATGCCGTACGGCATCACGGACGACTCTGGCAGCGCTCAAAGTCGGGAAATCATCGTGACGGGCTTCAATGTCTCCACGATGACTCCGGAGACGCACAGCACCCAGATAGAGACGACACAAGGCCAGGACCTATCGAGGAACCCGATTCGCTTGGTGGGCGTCGACGGTCAGTTTCGCATCTACCTCTTTGTTCCGGGCGACCAGGAGCGAGGAATCACGCCGAAAGTTTTGCAGTATTCGCGCTACATGCAGCTACAGGCAAGCACAGCGCTGTCCATGATGCTGGGAACCGACGTCGACATCGGAGATGACATCCAGCGGATCGTCGTAGATGCGGGCGGCGCCCTGTATGTCGCCACCGCTAACTCCCGGGACGGCTTTTCAATTTGGAAGGTTCCCGCGTTGTGAGGGATCGCTTCGTGCACCTCGTGAAACACCTGATGGTCGCGGTGGTGATTACTACGGCGTGCAGCATCGCCGGCGCGGATAGCTACGTCCCGGAACTCCTGTTTACCCTTGCCTATGGCAAAGCCGACAACCAGATCGGGGTATGGGTTCCTGAAGCTCCAGGTGAAGCCGGCGGAGGCCCGCCGGCAGGCCCAACGGGCATTGCGGTGGGGCCAGATGAGAGTGTCTATATCGCAGACCGTGTCAACGACTGCATCAAGCGTTTCGATCAATACGGCGCGCTGGCGATGCAGACCGAGGGTGAACTCGACAACATACAGGACATGGCAGTGGACAGCGCAGGCAGCGTGTATGCCCTTGGGGGGGCTGGAGTGGATCTTCTCGCTAAGTTCGGCGCGGATGGCCAACTGCTGTGGCGCAAGCACCTGGGAGATGCCATTCCGGTGGATGTGTGGCGACCCTTCGGGGGAGCATACGGGGACATAACGATCGGGCCCGAGGACACCATATGTGTGCGCCTTCATGGCGGCCGTGCATCTGCGCTGGCCGTCCTCGACGGGAACGGCACCTTCCTGCGGATTTACGATGCACGGGCGTACACCGTGTCGGGCACGCTTATATCTGTGGCTCGGGTTCCGGGGGAGAGGTTGGCGAGCCAGGTGAGCGTGCGGGATTCTGAAGGTCGCCTGTTGGCTTCCTACGTCGCCAATCCCGTGTCCGGCGACCCTTCTCTCTTCGAGGGAGCGGCGCCTGGCTTGAGCTGGAGGTACTTTGACGCCGCGGACCATATGTATACAGTTGTGCACGCCTCACGCGGGTATGTCATTCCACTGTCTGCTGAACTGAGGATCCCTACCGACGTAGTCGTAACCCGCCATGGCCCAGACGGCCAACCGCTCGCCTACCTGCGGTTGCCGTCTTTCCCTTTCATGACCGGAAGAGACCTGACGGTCGATGCCGATGGCAATGTCTATCATCTCGCCTACGGAGACGCCGCGGTGAGCGTTGTCAGGTACCGCCTGGAAGAGTCGCCCAAGACCTATGCGCTGCGCGGGCTGGTGAGCATATCCCGAGCTGGCACCCGGTATGTACCCCTCAGGCTGGTTGCCGATTACACAGGTGCGCAGGTCCGATGGGACTCGCATACAAAGCAGGCGATCCTGTTGCGTGGAGCCGCTGGCACAGAGAAGCCACGCTCTATCAAGCTAGCTGTCGGGGAAGAAGGACTGCTGCTGTATCGCGGCCGCTTATGGATATCGTTTGCAGCTTGCCAAGACAGGCTCGGTCTAGCGCTGAGCACCGACCGGAAGCACCAGCTTGCATATCTTCAGTCTGAGGGGCAGCGTGCCTCCAGAGGAGCATGCATCCCCGCAGACGAGCAATGGGCTTGCGCACGGTAGTCCGCGGGAGAATTGTCAGCGCGACGTGCAAAGGAAATAACACGTGCTGGACCCAGACCTGGCACGGCGGCAGCTTTGAGCGTCGCCTGCGATTTGCCCTCCAATGCCTCCAGGCGATGCGTGACGCCGCGGGCCCGGATTACCCTATCTTCACCCGCATCAGCGCGCGCGAGGACTTGCCCGGGGGCCTCACGCTTGATGACGGCTGCGCCATTGCCCGGGCGCTGGTTGATGCCGGCGTCTGCCTCATAGACGTTTCGGCCAGCCTGCGCCTGAGCGATGAACCTGAGCCTGGGTACATGGTTCCGCTCGCCGCAGCAGTCAAGCGCGCGGTCTCGGTGCCGGTGATCGCGGTGGGCAAGCTGCACTACCCCGAGCTGGCCAACCGCGTAACCGAGGAGGGCAAAGCCGATCTCATCGCCATTGGCTCGCAGCTCCTCAAGCAACCCGACTGGGCGCTAAGAGCGGCGGCCGCGCTCGGCCAGGAGGCGACCGGATGATAACCCCCCGGCCTGATTTCGAGCGCTTCCGGACGGCGGTCTTGTGCCGCGAGCCGGATCGGGTTCCCCTCGCCGAGTTGAAGGTCGAGGACGCAGTCAAGGCGGCGTTCCTGGGCCGGAAGCTCGCCGATTCCGCAACCGATCCGCTAGGCTATCTGCGCGATGATGTCGAGTTCAGCACTGCTGCCGGATATGATTACGTGCGTATTACCGCGGCGCTGAATTACCCGGAAGTGAAGACCCCGCACCGGCATCGCTACGGCGAGTACGAGGCCGACACCGAGCGCGCCTGGGTGAGCCTTGCCGGCGGCGCCATCCGCACCTGGGAGGACTTCGAGTCCTTCGCCTGGCCGCGCGCTGATGAAGCGGACCTGCGGGCGCTCCAGGCGGCCTCGAGCATCCTGGCGCCGGGCATGAAGGCCGTCACCGCGGTCAAGGGGGGCGGCATCTTCGAGCGCGCGTGGATGCTCATGGGCATGGAGCATTTCTCATTCTGCCTTGCGGATGAGCCCGATCTCGTGGAAGCCGTTTTGCAGCGCGTGGGGCGGCTTTACGTTGACACGATGGCGAGAGCGGTGCAGCATGAGGGCGCCGCGTGCATCTGGCTCAGCGACGACATGGCCCACTGCGGGGGATTGATGGTCTCCCCGCAGATATTGCGCCGATTGGTCTTCCCCTACTATCGCGAGCTGGCGGATCTCTGCCGCGCCCATAACCTGCTGTTCATTCTCCACTCCGATGGCAACCTGTGGCAGGTAATGGACGATCTGCTCGACATCGGCTTCCAGGCCTTGCATCCGGTTGAACCCAAGGCCATGAACATCGTTGAGGTCAAGCGCTACGTTGCCGGCCGCATCTGCGTTATCGGCAATATTGATCTGGGCTATACCCTGACGCGCGGCACCGCCGCCGAGGTCGAGGCTGAGGTCCGCGAGCGCATCCGCGCGCTGGCGCCGGGCGGCGGCTACTGCGTCGGCTCCAGCAATAGCATTACCGAGTACGTGCCGCTGGACAACTACAAGGCCATGATCGAGGCTGCCCTGCGTTACGGCACATACCCGATTCGCGCTTGAGCTCTCCGCCGGGCGGTCGTCGGCAGCAGCCGGACACGATCCCGCATGACCGAGGCTGGAAAAATGCACTGGCTTGTTCGGCCCGCCGCACACGTTTCTGCATCACGGAATTGCGGGCGCAGCCGATCATCTGGTATCATGGCAGCGCAGACGGGCTCCTGGTAGTCGGTAGGTTTCGCTGGACCTGGCGCGCGCCGTCCTGACATCGCTCAGGAGGCACGCGCAAATGACAGGGTCGCTCGACAGCAATCTGGTTATCTCGCGCATCCACCGTGCGGAGGTGTTCCGTCGCCTGCGCCTGACGGCAGGCAAGGCGGCGGAACTGTGCGGCATCACCCGGCGTCAACTCTGCTATTGGACCGACAAAGGCATCATCCCCTGCGTTAGCGGCGGCAACACCGCCGACATCTCCCGGCGCATCTACGACCTCAACGGCCTGTGCAAGGCGCTCGTGCTGAAGCGGCTGATGGACGAAGGTCGCGGACTGCGCCGCGCCGTGCGGGAATTGAAGGTACGCTGGACCGAACCGCCAGCGCCCCCAGAGGACGATCCGGGCCTGTGCGACGAGCATTCGCTGCTGACGCAAGCGGAGCGGCTCTCGCGACTCGGCGATAAGGCGCGCCAGCTGGGCGCCCTACGGGAAAGACGGGAGATGCTGGTGCGCCTTGCCCTCGCGCTGCAACCGCTTACGCTCGTGGCTGCGCGAGCTTGCGAAGCGCGCGCTGCCGTCACCGATGGCAGCAAGACCGCGGAGCTCAAGTCACTGCTGGTAGAGGCTGAGCGCGCTGTCGAGCAGTTGGGGTAGTTGTAGGGGCACGGCCCTTCGACTCCGCTCAGGATAAACATGCCGTGCCCCTACTTCATTCATATTGCCCAGATCAAGGTTGACGAAACAGTGGGCGCTAACGCGAACCAGCAGGGGCGTGCCGACCACCGTCGAAGATAGAACCGGGCGGTGGGCATGTGATCCGCGTCGGCATAGTAGGGCTCCCAAACGTCGGCAAGTCCACGATCTTCAACGCCCTCTGCAAGGCGCAGGCGAAGGTGTCGAATTACGCCTTCTGCACCGTGGAGCCGAACCGAAGCGTGGTGCCGGTGCCCGATGCGCGGCTCGCCCGCGTCGCCGAGATCTTCGGCCAGGAGCGCGCGGTCCCCGTCACCGCCACCTTTGTTGACATTGCCGGCCTGGTGCGCGGCGCGAGCAAGGGCGAGGGGCTGGGCAACCAGTTTCTAGCCCATATTCGCGAGGTGGATGTTATCCTGCACGTCGTGCGCTGTTTCAGGGATGCCGATGTTGCGCACGTCGAAGGTGACATCAACTCGCGCCGGGACGCGGAGATTGTGGATATCGAGCTCGCGCTGGCGGACCTGGCGACTGTGCAGCGCCGCCTGGAGCACGCCCACAGCGACGCGAAGAGCGGCGACCCGGCGGCCCGGCAAGAGGCAGTTTCCCTCGAGCGCCTCTCGAACCACCTCGATCGCGGGATGCAGGCTGCGGCGCTCCCGGCCTCAGAGGCCGAGAGCGGGTTGATTTCCGAGCTTCATCTGCTCACTGCGCGGCCCGAGCTCTACCTGGCTAACGTGGGGGAGAACGCGGAGGAATCGCGCGCGTGCGTCGAGGCCTTGCGTGCCTATGCCCGAGAGCGCGCCTCGCAGTCGCTGGAGCTCAGCGGCAAGATTCTGGCGGAGCTTGCCGAGCTGCCCAATGGCGAGCGCTCGCAGTTCGCCGAGGAGATGGGTGTCGCCGCCGACGCGCTGGACAAGGTTGTCGCGGCGAGCTACCGCGCGCTCGATCTGGTCACATTCTTCACCGCCGTGGGCAAGGATGCCCGGGCCTGGTCGGTGCCCAGGGGAACCACGGTCGCCCGGGCCGCCGGGCGCATTCACAGCGACATGGAGAACGGCTTCGTGCGCGCCGAGGTCGTCACCTTCGATGGGTTGGACCGGCTCGGCTCGTGGGAGGCGGCGCATCGGCAAGGGTTGCTGCGGGTGGAGGGCCGCGATTGCGTGGTGCAGGACGGCGACGTGATTCACGTGCGCTTCACCACGTGATGCGGGGCGGCGGCCGCTGCGCTGCCGGAAATGAATGGGCGGTGAAAGCATCCTGCGGAATGACTAGAAACGGCGCCAAGAGGGAATACTCAAAAGGGGTGGTCGCGGCCTTTGCAGTGAGGCTGAGAAACGTTACGCATAAGCAGGGCGCGATCGCGCGCCGTCGAAACCGTCGGGACGAACGGGGTCTGGCAGATTACTTTCAGGAGAGGCAGCGATGAAGGGCAAGAACCTTGCGATCATGACCAGGTGGCTCATGGGCATGCTGGCGCTCGCGTGGCTGCTGGGAGCCCTGCCGTTGGCGCCTTCGCCCATCGGGGATGCCCAAGCAGGCTTCTTCGACAAGGTTAAGAATCCCGGCGGCAAGGCCCAGGCCCCCAGCGCGCCTTCAGCGCCGAGCAGCGGCAGCGAGCAGAAGGGCAGCGGGTTCTTCAAGACCGTGAAGCAGCCAGCAGCGCCGTCAACGCCGCCGGCACCCAAGGTGGCAGCGCCTCCGGCGTCCTCGTACACCCCGCTGCATCAGCCGAAGGCCGGCTTTCTGGGTCCGGCGAAGAATGGCGCAGTTTCCAGTGTGGTCGTTCCGCGAGCGCCAAGGCAGGGCGGGGTGGTGTACTCTCAGCGGAACGAAGGCTGGAAGCGCAGCGCCGGCGTCCTGGGGGTGGTGAAGGAACCGCCCAAGTCCGGCTGGACCAGCCGCGGCTACTTCGAGACCCTGCGGCGAGAGCTAGAATCGCGTCAGCACAGCCATGGCCACTATTGGTACTACCCGTATGACTACACCTACTACCGCTGGCTGCGCTATCACGTCATGCCCATATACGTGTCGCCCTACTACTACGGCTATCCCTACGCTTACCCCGGGTACGTCTATCCGGGTTACCAGTTCTACTACGTGATTCCGCCCACCATCATAATCCAGCAGCCGAATGATTACGCGGAGCCAAGAGATTGGGTCGCGGGTGAGGATTACATCCCCTACATGACCTGGCCCTCCGACGATCTGATGGAGGCCAGGCACGACATCGAGCAGGCCTGGCGAGACGAACGCATCAAGCTGATTGACCGCCATCTCGATCCCGATCACGAAATTGACTGCTACTTGCGCGACGAGTACACCCACAGTCTGACCGCCGAGGAGTTCAGGCAGCTCACGCTCGACGCGTTCTCGAGCATGGACACCGAGAGCTTCGAGTTGACCTCGGTGCGCTACGTCTCGACTTCCGACTGGGCGCGCGTCAAAGGGAAGCACGTTTTCACCGATCCCAACGACGAGCGCACGGTCGTCTATGTCAGCTACCTGATGCGCCGCATCGAGTCTGAATCCGGCCGCTGGCGGTGGGTGATTTGGGAGGTTCGGCAATCGCCGCAGGCGTATTGACGGCCGCCCGGGTAAGGGTGGCGACGGGGGAACACGTGCGATCGGCCGCCCGAAGCCGCCAACCGCGTGGTGATCTCTAAAGTCGGGGCACAAAACGCTACAAGAGCTTTCGTGGCGCTACCGATTCTGCGGTTCCCAGCGTCGAGCGGCGCCGCCCGAAGCCGTGAAGCAGGCTGTCAGGCCCAGCAGCGCCCAAAGGGAGTGTGTTCGGTTTTCAGTGGGGGTGGGACGGAGCCGCGCGCTCGAATCGGGCGCGGCTTCCCGTTTGCGGCGGGCAGGCGCTGAAGTTGACTCGCCTCTGGCGAGCCGCGAATCGCGGGGTCAGCCTGCCCGCCATAGCCGTCGCGGCGACGGCGGGGCGACCCCGCGCCCAGTGCACTCCTCCGTCGGCGTTGAGCACGGAGTTGAACTGCGATACCCACGCTCCGCGAACACACCCGCCAAAGGCGCGGCGCTTGACGGCGTTATGGCGCTTGCTCTACAATGTAGCCGGACGTACTCATTCTTCTCTTCCGCGAGGTAAGGCGTTGGCTGACGAAACGCAGGTTCAGGTCCGCGATCTGCAAAGCGAGATCGAGCGTTTGCGTGCACGGCTGGCCGAACTGGAGCGCAGCAAGCGCATGCTGGAGGAGCAGCTCAGCGCGACCGCGATGGCCACCGAGGCGCCCCCGCCGATCACCACCCAGTCCGAGTTGCAGGCTACCCTGCGCCTCTTTGTGAAGAAGGTGGCGATGATTCTCCAGGCGGACAAGTGCGTTATCATGCTCTACGACAAGGAATCGGGCGAGCTGCAAGCGCAAGTGCCGGCTTTTGGCATGACCGACGAGGAGGTCCGGACCTTCAGAGTGCGCGCCACGCAGGGCATTGCCGGCCAAGTCTTCCGCGAGGGCGCACCCGTCATCTGCGACGACCTGCTGAGCGACACGCGCACCGTCCGGGAGTTTGTGGCCCTGCTGAAAGTGCGCAACAGCCTGACGGTGCCCCTGGTCATCGAGTTCAAGGACGAGAACCAGGAGGTCGTGGAGCGACAGACTATCGGCGTGCTGCAAGTTTTCAACAAGCGCGGCGGAGGCTCGTTCGACGAGGAGGATGTCCGTCTGCTGACGGTGCTGGCGCGCAGCGCGGCGTCCGTGATCTCGAATGCTCAGCTTTACATCGCGGTGGCGAGCGCCAAGCAGCAGCTCGAATCCACCTTCCAGAGCATGCTTTCGGGGGTGCTCGTGGTCGGCACCGCGGGACAGATCCTGTTGATGAACTCGGCCGCCAAACGCATCTTCGGCGTGCCCCAGGACGACGGCACCGGCCAGAGCCTGGCCAGCGTTGTGGGCAACGACAAGGTGCAGTCGCTGGTCAGCGCCTCCCTGGAGGATGAGGAAGAGAAGGCGGAGGAGGTCTCGCTATTCACCCCGACCGAGCGTATCTTCCAGGTGCAAACCGCGCTGCTGCGCGGCGAGAACACCGCCGTCGCCGGCGTCGTGGCGACCTTTAACGACATTACGGAGCTGCGCAATGTCGAGCGCATGAAGACCGAGTTCGTCGCCAGCGTCTCCCACGAACTGCGCACGCCGCTGACCTCGATCAAGGGGTTCATCCGCACGCTGCTGGATGACAGCGATGGTTATTACGACCGCGAGACCCAGGCGGAGTTCTACCAGATCATAGACCAAGAGTGTGACCGCCTGGTGCGGCTCATCAACGACCTGCTCAACGTATCGCGCATCGAGGCGGGCCGGGCCCTGGACCTCAACCTCAAGCTGGTGGACCTCGGGGGGCTGATCGCCAAAGTCGCGGCCAACCAGGAATCGTACACCACGCGTCATCAGATTGAGATACGCGTGCCGCCAGGCTTGCCTTCGGTCATCGCCGACGAGGACAAGATTGACCAGGTCTTGACCAACCTCATTAACAATGCCATCAAGTACAGCCCCGACGGCGGGGTGGTGATGACCTCGGCACGGAACACCGGGGCTGAGGTCGAGATCAGCGTCCAAGATCACGGCATCGGCATTCCGCGCGAGCACCTGGATAAGATCTTCGGTCGCTTCCATCGCGTCGAAGGCGGAGATACGCGCCGCGCGGGTGGCACCGGCATTGGCCTCTACCTGGTGAAGCACCTGGTGGAGGCGCACTACGGGCGCATCTGGGTGCAAAGCGAAGTCGGCAAAGGCTCCACTTTCACGTTCACGATTCCGCTCACCCGCACCGCGCCCGACGAGGCAGCCCACCCCGCGAGCTAGCAGTCGGCAGCCTTGCATCGCCGCGGACGCATCCAGGCTGCGTCACTCGCCGCGCGGGTCACAGCGACAGCGACCAATGGTGACTATCGCCATAGGCTGCGATCACGCCGGCTATGGGCTCAAGCAGCAGCTCAAGGCTCAACTCGCGGCCTGGGGTTATGCGGTTTCTGATTTCGGCGCGCATGATGCGCAGCCATCCGACTACCCCGACTTCAGTGCTGCGGTGGGCCGCGCCGTGGCCCGGGGGGAGTGTGACCGGGGGCTGTTGATCTGCGGCACCGGCATCGGCAGCCAGATCGCGGCCAACAAGATTCCCGGGGTGCGGGCTTGCGTCTGTCACGACTGCTTCTCCGCCCGCGTCGCTCGTTCGCACAATGATGCCAACGTCTTGTGTCTTGGGGCGCGCATCATCGCTGTTGAGTTCGCCCAGGAACTGCTGCGCGTCTGGCTTGCGGAACCCTTCAGCGGCGAAGAGCGCCATGTGCGCCGGCTTGCCAAGCTAGCTGCGCTGGATCGCGAGCGGGGCGCGTAAGCGACATGCAAGGGGCCGCGTGGTTCCAGGTTGCGCTCGCCTTCTTCGTCGCCGCCGCCATCGCGGCCGCGGCCACCCCGCCGGTGATCGCCTTCGCCAGGCGCGTCGGCGCCCTCGATCACCCCCGCAGCCGCAGGGTACACGCCTCGCCGACGCCGACCTCGGGCGGTCTCGCGATCCTGATCGGTTTCGCCGTCGGCCTGATTGCGGCGTTGTGGCTGGGCGGCCGCCGCGGGATCGTCGCCGATGTGCCCCTGGGACAGGTGGCTGCGGTGCTCGTGGGCGGAGCGGCGATAGCGCTCGTTGGCGGGGTGGACGATCGTTTCGAGATGCGCGCGGCTCCCAAGCTTATCGCGCAGATCCTGTGCGCGGCGTGGCTATTGCCCTTCGGCGTGAGCATCTCGGGCCTCGCCGGCCACGCCTTGCCGGCATGGTTGGGGTGGCTGCTCACCATTGTGTGGGTGGTCGCGATCGTCAATGCCATCAATTTCATAGACGGCCTCGACGGGCTTGCGGCAGGTGTGGTGGGGATCGCCTCGCTCGCCCTTGCGCTGGTGGCGCTGGCGAGAGGGCAGATTGTAGCGGCGGCGATGTCAGCCGCTCTTGCCGGATCAACCGCCGGTTTTCTGCCCTTCAATTTCAACCCCGCGCGGGTGTTCATGGGCGATCTCGGCAGCCATTTTCTGGGCTACATCGCGGCCGCAACTGCGATCCTGGGAACCTTCAAAATCGCAGCATCGCTGGCTCTGCTCGCCCCGGTGGTGGCCTTTGCGGTGCCCATATTCGACATCCTGTGGGCGATGATCCGGCGCTACCGGACGGGGCAGTCCATCGCGCGCGCGGATCGCAACCACATTCATCATCGCCTGCTGGAGCGTGGGCTCTCTCAGCGCCAGGCGGTGCTGCTGATTTACGCCGTGAGCGCGGCGTGCTGCGCGCTGGCATTAGCGATGTCGTGGCGCGGGTGACCTGACCATGCGAGCCAAAGCCGACCGCAAACGCATCGCCATTATCATGGGCACCCGCCCAGAGGCGATCAAGGTCGCACCGGTTGTTCGAGAGCTGAAGCGATTCCGGGACTTGTTCGACACCCGGATTATCGCCACCGCGCAGCACCGCCGCCTCGCCGACGAGGTGCTGGCGCTGTTTGACATCCAGGCGGACTATGACCTCGATGTCATGACCACGCGGCAAACCCTGACCCAGGTCACCTCGCGAATACTGGTGCGCCTGGAGCCGGTGCTGGTCAAGCTGCGGCCGCACCTGGTGCTAGTGCAGGGCGATGCGGCGACCGCGTTTGCGGGCGCGCTGGCCGCCTTCTACCAGATGATACCGGTGGGGCATATCGAGGCCGGCTTGCGCACCGGCGACAAGTATAACCCCTTCCCGGAGGAGATTTTTCGCCGCCTGGCAACAGTGGTCGCCGATCTGCATTTCGCGCCGACCCCCGCCGCGCGCGAGGCGCTGGTGGGGGAGGGCATCAATCCGCGCTCCATCTACATCACGGGCAACACCGTCATAGATGCGCTGCTGTCAGTGGCGCGGCAGGAACATCCGCTGCCGGCCGCCGTTCGCCGCGCCCTCGGCGGGGGCCAACGGCGGCTGGTTCTGGTCACAGCGCACCGCCGGGAGAACTGGGGGCAGCCGCTGCTGCACATCTGCGAGGCGCTGCGCGAGCTCGCGCGCCGCTTCCCGGACATCGTGGTCGTGTATGCCCTTCATCCCAATCCGCAGGTGACAGAGGTCGCGCGAGCGGTCCTGGGCGGGCAGAGCCGCGTCATCCTGATCAAGGCGCCGCCGTATGCGCGCTTCGTTTCGCTTCTGAAGCGCGCTTATCTGGTGCTGACCGATTCGGGGGGCTTGCAGGAGGAGGCGCCGGCGCTCGCCAAGCCGGTGCTGGTGCTGCGGCGCACGACGGAGCGCCCCGAAGGCATCGCCGCCGGGGTCGCCAAGCTCGCAGGCGTCGAGAAACGGGAGATCGTGGCCGCGGCCGCGCGCCTGCTATCGGATCGGCGCGCCTATCTGCGCATGGCGCGAGGCGCGAATCCCTATGGCGACGGCAAGGCGGCCTCACGCGTCCGCCAGGCGATTCTGCATCACTTCGGCCTCGGCCCCAGGCCGCGCGACTTCAACGGCTCCTGATCCCTAGCGGGCGATTGCGGCGATCGCGCAGAGGTCAACAGTCACCTGCGGGAGGCCGGCAGTCTCCAGGGCTTCGATTCTCTCTCGCTTGGCCTTCCAGAACAGGGGGGTCATCCGGACCAGATCGCGCAACGAGCTGGCGCCAACCTGTCGGCGATAAGTCAGTCGGCGTTTCTGGACGACATCGAACGATGCGCCGAGTTCAGCCTCGGTCGCTTCGGCGGTAAGGGGATGTCCGCGTGGGCGCTCGTAGAGCGCATTGCGCAGTTCGACAAGGTGATCGTCGAGCGGGATGACCTTCACGAGCAGCCCGCTGCCCCGAAGCACCCGCCTGAATTCCATGACATTCGACGGCGCCAAGATATTGGTCAGTATCTCGAACCCGCCGGACGCAAACGGCAACCGCCGGTCGAGGTTTGCCACGCACCACATGATGCTGTGGTCGCGGTGGCAAGCGAGTGCGATGCCCTGCCTGGAGATGTCGAGGCCGATGGCGTCGGGGTGCGAGCCTTGGCTCCCCCGAAGGCGCGATATGACTGACGAGAAGATGTGGCCCTCCCCGCAGCCTGCGTCAAATACCCCAGACCCGGCCGCGAGCCGGCTGTGTCGTTGGATCAGGTCAGCGACCGCTTCACACACTGGATCGAAGAACCCAAGCTTTGACATCGCTCGCCGGGCCTGAAGCATTTCCTTGCTGTACCCGGGCTCGGCAGATTTCCTTTGGCCTGGCAGGAGAAGGTTGACATAGCCCTTGGCCGACAGATCGAAGGAGTGGTTCTCGGCACAGACCAGGCTGGGCGACCGCGCGCTGGTCACGCCCATGGCCCGACCGCACACCGGACAGGCGAACACGTGCGCCGACCGGCGGCACAACTCTGCGGTTCGCTCAAGTCCTGTCATAGCCAAAGGTGAGCACAGACGAGTAGGGGCACAGCATGCTGCGCCCGTACTTACAGGGCGTGAGGGTGTGAGCGAGTTCTGTTGGTCTGGGGTAGCGTATCCGTATGGAGCACAGCCGCCCTCGGCTGTGTCCGTCCAGTTTGGCAGGCGAGGCGCCTGCCGCTCCATGGCTCGGCGACCGGCATCTGGCTGCGGGCGAGACCAACACTCGGAGTTCACACCCGGGCGTGATTCCTGGATTGCCTGTCCGCACTGTCCTACGCTACGATCTGTTCCTTGGCTCCCTTGTGCCTTGGTGGTTAGAAACCCTAACCGACAAACGTCGTCACCACCAGCGCCAGGGTGAGGACGATCATGATGATCACCGTCGCCCAGGCGATGGCATTGAACGTTCGCGAATTGCGGTAACGCCCCATCAAAGCAGGGTTGTTGATGAGCGCGAGCATGAAGATGAGCACCAGCGGCAGGAGGATGCCATTGGCGACCTGGGAGAGATACATGATGACGAGCAGCGGCGCGCGGGGAATCAACACGAAGCCGGCGCCGAGCGCAATGAGACCGCCATAGAGGCCGTAGAACTCCGGCGCCTCTTTGAAGCTGTAGTTGAGCCCGCGCTCCCAGCCAATGCCCTCGCAGACTGAGTACGCAGTCGCCAGGGGCAGGATGGAGGCGGCGAAGAGGCTGGCGTTGAGCAGGCCGAAGGCGAAGAGATATGAGGCATAGCGCCCGGCCAGCGGCCGCAGGGCAAGGGCGGCATCCTCGGCGGTGTTGATCGAGATGTGATTTACGTTGAGCGTGGCCGCGGTGGTGAGGGTGATGAAGAAGGCGACGATGATGGCGGTGATGCAGCCGACGATGACATCAGTGCGGCAATAGCCGTAGTCGCCGGCTGATATTCCCTTGTCCACGACCGCGGACTGCTGGTAGAACTGCATCCACGGCGCGATGGTGGTGCCGATGACGCCGATGAGCATGGTCATGAACGCGGGGCGCAGATGAACGGTCGGGGTGACCGTGTGATGCAGAACCTGACCCCACTCGGGCCGCGCCAGCAGGCCCGACAGAACATACGAGACATAGAAAAGCGATGCGACCAGGAAGATCTTCTCCACCTGGCGATAGCTGCCCTTGACCACCAGCCACCAGACCAACAGCGCGGCGAGCGGGACCGTCAGATACTTGCTGACACCGAAGATTTCACCGCTGGCAGCGATGCCTGAGAACTCGGCCATGGTGTTGGCGAGATTGGCGACGAGCAGGCCGATCATGACAAAGAACGTGAGCCTGACACCGAAGTTCTCGCGGATGAGGTCGGCCAGTCCCTTGCCGGTGATGGCGCCCATGCGCGCGCACATCTCCTGCACCACGACGAGGGCGAAAGTGACCGGGATCAGCGCCCACAGCAGCAGATAGCCATAGCGCGCGCCGGCGAGAGAATAGGTGGTAATGCCGCCCGCATCATTGTCCACGTTCGCGGTGATAATGCCGGGGCCGACGATGGCCAGGAATGCCACCAGGGCAGGCCAGCTCGGCCGAGGCCGCCAGCGCCGCAACCTCACCGTAGCTCGATTCACCGCCGCAGTCCTCCGGTGATGCGCAGCTTGCGCTCCTCCAGCACCGTTTCCATGGCGTCGTCCACGGTCACGATGCCAAGCAGTTTTCCATCGTCATCCACCACCGGCAGGGCCAGCAGGTTGTACTTCGCCATCAGCGGCGCCAGTTGCTCATGGCCGGTTTCAGCGGGTGCCGAGATGACGTCCTTGACCATTAGCTCCGAGATGGGACGATCCGGCGGGGCAACGATGAGACGGCGCAGGGACAGCACACCCGCCAGGCGGCCCGCTTCGTCGGTCACATAGACATAGTATATGGTCTCCGCGTCCGGGGCCTGCTCGCGCAGGCGCGCGATCGCCTCGTCGGCCGTCAGGTTCTGAGGAAGCGCAACGAACTCGGTGGTCATCAAACCGCCGGCCGAATCCTCGGGATAGCTCAGCAACTGCTTGACATCCGCGGCTTCCTCGGCCTCCATCAGCTCCAGCAGTTCGTCAGCGCGTTCCTCCGGCAAGTCGCCGAGGAGGTCGGCCGCGTCGTCCGGAACCATCTCCTCCAGGATGTCAGCGGCGCGTTCATCATCCATGGAATTGAGAACCGAGACCTGGAGCCGGGGGCTGAGCTCCTCCAGGGTGTCGGCGGCCGTCTCCTCGTCCATGGAGCGGAACAGGGTTGCGCGGTCAGAGGCCCCGAGCTGGCTTGCGATGTCGGCGAGGTCTGCCGGCCGCAATCTGCGCAGCGCCTCGCTCCCAAAAGCCAGTTGCAGCGGCGCAGAGACCGGCTGGGGAGTCATCATGTGCTCCCAGCTCAGCAGGCGCCCGCTGACCTCGCGCCCGAAAAGGCGGCCCAAGCTGAGCGCGGCTCTCTCCAGCCCAAGTCGGCGCAGCAGCCCGCGCGAGCCCGCATCTACTGCCACCAGCCGCACCGCCCCGCCCAGATAGGCGAGTTGCAGATCATTCACCCGCACCAGCCGCCGGCCCCGAAGATCCACGATCTGGCGGTCGAGTATGGACTGCGCCAGCCAGCATTCGTCCTGGGCGAGGCTGCTGGGTGAGAGCTGCTCCCTCTCCGCCTCGAGTGTGATCGCTTCCGCCGACACATTGCGCACCTGGTCCCAGGGCAGCGTCAGCTCCTGGCCGCGGCCGATGCGCAAGAGGATCTTGGTCACCGGGGGGAATTTCTCGGTGCAGCGCACGGCGAGGTCCTTGAGATGCCCCAGGTGCCGCCCGGAGCGATCGCGGACCGGCTTATCCAACATCGCGCTCAAGAAGTAGCCCGCGAAAAAAAGCATCGGCTCCGCCTCCTCACATTGTTTGGCTGCACTGCCACCTCTGGCTCGCCGCAAAAAGTCGAGCCTTCCCGGGTAGCGGGAAGGCCCAAACCAGCGAGGCCGAAGCCAGGAGTCCCGTGTTCACGGGCCCCGGAATGGCATCTTCGCCTTTGCCTTCCTCCCCGGGCGACGGCGGCGGTCGCGCCGCCGGGCGCTCCGATCCCAACTACCGGGTTGGGCGCACCTCTTCATATTTGCGTCTTGTGGGTCAGCGTCGTCCACAGAAGATTCCCATATGATGGCAGACTGGCCCCGAAGCTCCGCCCTCGGCGGCGCGAGCCAAATATCTGGACCTGATACTCCGCCGCGGCGGCCCCCGACCACCCCGCCACGGGAAAAGAATAGCAGATGGACTTGCTGCGGTCAAGTACGGAATGGAAGCAAGGTGTGACCGCGAAAAGTGGGAATTGGGTGGATTGACTCCTCCCCCAGCCAGCTCACCATTACCCACACCTCGGTCGCGCGATGGTTCGCGTGATCGGGAAGTCTCGCGCTCGAACCGGGCGCAAAACCTTCGGGCGCGGCCTCGCCCTTCGGCTGCGCTCCTTCGACTGCGCTCAGAGCCGGCCCTGAGCAGAGCGAAGGGACAGGTCAGGGCAGGCTCTGAGGCCGCGAAGGCTCGCGGGGTCGGCCCTTCGACCTGCTCAGGATGAACGACCCCGCGCCCAGTGCAACGCTCGGTCGGCGTTGAGCACGATGGACGCGCGCCCGCTCACCTTGCTGCTTTGCGCCTCATCAGCACATGCCAGAACCCGCGCACATCATCTCGTTCCTCCTGCAACGCCAGGAACTCGAAATCCGCGTCGAAGAGCTGGCGAAGATCATCGCTCGTGAAGAGCCGCCGGTAAGCGCCGTGGGCTAGGTGCCATGATGACCTGCTCTCACCGAAAACGCGGAATTTGGCGCTGAAGACGCTGAGCAGAAACCACCCTCGCGGCCTGAGCGCGGCGATGATAGCCGCGCAGTACCGCGGCCAATCGGCTTTTTTCTGGTGATGAAGACAGCCGTAATCTAGCGCCATGTCGAACGATGCGGGCGCAAATGGGAGCGCGTAAACATCGGCCGCCACAAACCGGATGCGGTCGGCCACGCTCGCCTCGCGCGCGAAGGCTTGCGCCCGCTCGACGGCCAGCGCCTCGTAGTCCATACCGATTGGCCGGAAACCCATCTTGGCCGCCGCCACACAATGACGCCCTTCCCCACAGCCGACGTCGAGCAGCCGGCGGCCGCTTGCCTCTCGCGCCACCAAGCCCAGGTTTCTGATGACATACGCCGAGGGTTCCCTGGTTTCCCAGCCGTGAACCCCGCTCTCATATGCCCGCCGGAAATACCGCCGGTTCTCTTCATAGGCGGTTCGCATCAGTCAAACCGCGGATGACGCTGCCTCGATCCCGACACCTGCGCGGCAGGGACTGCGCAGGATGGCTGCCGGCCGGGGCGCTCGGGGAATTGCTACTTGCTGGCTGCTGCCAGCGCCTGGCGCACGGTGTCCCGGAACCGGCCAATGGCTTCCGCGTTCTCCAGCACCCCGATCTCCAGATCGTATTCACGCCTCTCGCCGGGCTCCAGGAATTGCAGGGTCTTGCGCTCCCGCTCGCGGGCGCGGCCCTCCACCAGGCAGTTCGCGGGCTCCATACCGACGACGTAGTCCACCTGGCCCATCATCTTCCACTCGGTGAAGCGAGGAAGCTGCGCCGCGTTGTACGAGAGGTAGAAGCCGAAGCCATGCCCGCCGGCGAACCCTTCGTTGGCGAGGGCTGCCCGAACCCGGCCCTCGGCGTCCGGCGCCATTTTGTGGTAGTAGACCTTTTCGCGATACCCGGGCACGGGCGCCGAGAACTCGGCGTACTCCTCCTTGCCCGCCTCTGCTTCGGCATCGCGCGGCGTCGTCTCCAGGGTCGGCGAGATCAGGCGCCCGCCCGGCGCTACCGCCGGATAACCGCCGTTGATGTGGTACAGGATCATATGCTCGGTCGTGCGATAGCCCACATTCTCAACCACGTCGCGCAGGAAGAAGCGGCTCTCGCCGAGGCGCGTCGTGATCTCGCGGGTAAGCGATACGTTTTCCCCGAAGATGACAGCCTCTTGCACCTGGCCGCGCAGGGACATGACGTAATCGTCGCCCTCCCAGCGCTCGCTGACGGAGATTCCGCTCGCAGGCCGGTTGGAGATACGGCCGTGGAGCCCGAGGCTCTGACCCTGATCTACCGAAGGCGCACCAGCAGAAGTGAGCCCGCAGGTGACGACGAGCCCGCCGAAGAAGGTGCGCAGCCACCCGAGCCCCTCGGGCTCGAAGTACCACGGGCCGGCGATGGCGCTCGGCGAGCGCCATGCGAGCGGGATTCCGCGCCAGTCGGCGTCCGCAATATCCAGGCCGCGGCTGATGACAACGCGAAAGCGGAAGCCGCTGCCGGTGCCGATGTTTGCGACGCGCACCCCGGTCTCGACGCCGTCATCGAGCGCCGCCAACTCGATTCCGGCAACCTGGCGCATGCTTCCGAGGCGTTGAAGCAAATCGCTGCGGCTAGTTTCCTTCCCGAATAACCGAGCCATCGCAACCTCCGTGAAGGGACTGGCCGGATTGTATGACAAACCACGGCGAAATGCAATGGCGCAGCCGGGCGTGGTGTGTTTGCGGAGAGTGGGTATCGCAGTTCAACTCCGTGCTCAACGCCGACGGAGGAGTGCACTGGGCGCGGGGTCGCCCCGCCGTCGCCGCGACGGCTATGGCGGGCAGGCTGACCCCGCGATTCGCGGCTCGCCTGAGGCGAGTCAACCCGCCCCTGGCGGATGAACTTCAGCGCTTGCGCGCCTCTGGCGCGAAGCCGCGCGCCCGATTCGAGCGCGCGGCTCCGTCGCACACCCACTGAAAACGAACACACCCGCCGGGCGGCTCGACAACGGATCATGAGCGATCCAAGGCAACTGGTGCGACCGCCCTGCGGGGGCGGAGCCGAAATGTTGCCCACCGCTTGCAGGGCTGCCGGAAGATTGAGGGGGATTGCTGCAAAGGGCGCAGAAAAGTGAGAAAAGCAGGGCCATTGGACCCCCTCCGCGGGGTATATACCCTGCCTTCCTCAGGCACATAGGTTATTCCACACCAGCGCCGAGATTGCAGAAAGTGGCGCCGCGCCGGCGGGCCCGGCCTTCGGCGCGCTCAAGGCGACGTGACCAAGGTTTGAATGGCGATGGCAGCGGCCAACACCAGGCGATACCTGCTCGTTTTCGCCTCCTACTATTTCGTGGCGTTCATCGCGTGGGGCATATCGGTGCCATACCTGCCGTTGTTCTTCAAGCGCTCGGGGCGCAGCGACGCTGAAATCGGGGCGCTGCTCGCGGTGATACCGCTACTGACGATGCTCTCGCCTCCGATTTGGGGTGCGGTGGCCGACCGGCTGAGGAATAAGAAGGCGATACTGCTCACGGTCTTGTGTGTCTCGGCCTTGGTTTTCCCCTGTTTCTGGATTGGGCGAAGCTTCCTTGCCGCCATGGTAGTGATGATCGTCTTTGCCTTTTTCTTCACCCCGTCGGAACCGCTTGCGGATGCCATTACCATGGAACACCTGCCCCGCGCTGGGGGCGACTATGGCAAAATCCGCCTCTGGGGCTCGCTTGGATTCATCTTCCCGCTTTTGCTCATGGGAGCGATTCTCAAGTCAACGTTCGGCGCCGACATCGGGGTGCGCAGCCTGGCGCCCATCTTTGCGTTGTTCGTGCTCTTTCGCCTGCTGGCGCTGGCATGGGCGACGCGACTGCCTGCCGGCGATCATCTCCATCTTGGTGGGTTCGATTGGCGGGCGCTGCGAGTGCTGGCGGTGCGGCCGCTGGTTGTGCTCGCCGCGTGCGCGTTCATCAGCCGCCTCGGCACTCAGGGACTGTACGTCTTCTTCAGCATCTACCTGGACAAGCTGCACGTGGGTGACAACCTGAAGGGTTGCTTCTGGGCGATCGGCGTGTTGTCGGAGGTGGTGGTGATGTACTTCGCGGCCCGCATCATGGCCTGCATCAGCATCAAGTGGCTGTTCGCCCTCAGCCTTGCGGCCTCAGCAATCAGGCTCTTTGCTTTCTCCTTCCCGCTCAGCTTCACCGCCATCGCAGTCATCGCTCCGCTGCAAGGACTATCGTTCGCGGCGTTTCACGTGCCCGCGGTGACGTATGTCAACCGGATTGCGCCCGCGCACCTGCGAGCCAGTGGTCAGACCTTGCTCTCGGCGCTGGTGGCAGGCCTGGGGGGCGTGATCGGCGCCCAGTTGTCGGGCGCCCTGGCAGAAGAGATCGGCCTGCTTGGTCTGTTCCGCGTTATGTCCGTAGTGGTGTTCGTGTCGCTGGGGGCGTTCGTCGCGTTGTTCCACCCGGGAAACGAGGCGGCGCCGGAGTGTGCCTTCGACGCCGCTTCGCTCTAAGCTCAGGACCAGGCGCTTCGCAGCCCTGCCCCAGGCACCCGTTCCGGGTCCAAGCCCGCCGGCAATATGATGGCGGTTACCAGGTTGAATACGCGGTGCCGTCGAGCGCGGTCAGGGTGGAGCTGCTGTGGACCTCCCCGGTGCTGCTATTGTAGTTCCAGTCCCCCGCCTGGGTGAATGGGTCCGCGGGAATGACGCCGCTGCCGGTGCGCAGATAGGGCCCGTCATAGCCGTTGCGATCCACGGAGATGCCTCGCCCGTCAGTGTCCGAGCTGATTGCGCCGCCATTCGCCGCCATCAAGTCCGCCAGCGACGGCGGCCATGCGGCGGTGTTGGCCTCAAAGCGCTCGATCGCATCTCGGATCTGCTTGAGGTCGGCCCTCAGAGCCGCCTCCTTGCCTCTACGACCCACGGCTGTCAACCTGGGAATGACTATTACCGCCAGGATCGACAGGATCGTGATGACGATCAAGACTTCGATTAGAGTGAACCCGCGCTCCTTTCTCAAAGCCCTTCGCATCTTTTCCGTCACCCCGTCACTTTCACGGACCCAGGCACAGCTCAGATTTGTCGCGCCCCTCCGTTCGTATTATTCCACAAGGCGCTGCGCGGCTACAGGAACGCGACGCGCGCCAGCGGAATATAGTGCGCTCGAGCACTCATGCGACCGCTCATCCGCGAGATCCCCTACCCGCAAGATGCCTTCGCGGCTTTCAGAGCGCTAACATGCATGCCGGCACCATTCTTTCTCGATAGCGCCCTGGCGGGGCCCCGTCTTGGTCGCTGGTCCTTCATCGGCGCTGAGCCCTTCGCGCTTCTGCGAACCAGGGGCGCAAACTTGAGTTTGTGGGGCGCAGAAGCCGATTCGCGCTGGCAAAGCCCGTTTGCGGCCGTCAAGGGTATGATGGCGCGGTTCGCGATCGGCCGCGAACCTGATGATCCTCCCTTTCTGGGCGGCGCCGTTGGCTACTTCGGATATGAGCTTCGCCACTTCGTTGAGCGCGTGCCGCGCAACACAGTGGACGATGCCCCGGTGCCTGACTGCTGTATCGGATTCTACGACGCCGTCATTGCGCTCGATCACTTTCGCCAGCGCGCCTGGGCGGTTGCGGCGCCGGCGCCGCGTGGAATCGAGGAAGCGAACGAGCGGCTAGAGCGCATGATCGCCCTGATCTCGGACCCCCCCGAAGACATTCCCGGGGCGCACAGCGCGCGCGGCCCGAGGCCGGCTCTGGCCTTGCACCCGTTGGCCGCAAGCTCCGAGATCTACTCAAACTTCACGCGCGACGATTACATGACTGCGGTGCGCCGGGCCAAAGATTACATCGCGGCCGGGGACACGTTTCAGATCAACCTTTCCCACCGGTTGACAACCGCGGTCAACGAGGCGCCGCTCGATCTCTATGCCCGATTGAGAGATGTCAACCCGGCCCCGTTTGCGGCGTATCTGGACTACGGGGATTTCGCGGTGCTCAGCGCATCGCCAGAGCGCTTTCTACAGGTTCGCGCAGGGACGGTGGAAACCAGGCCCATCAAAGGCACTCGGCCGCGGGGCGCCACGCCCCAGGAGGACGAGCGCCTGGCCCGCGAGCTATTGGAGAGCGCCAAGGACCGCGCGGAGAACGTGATGATCGTGGACCTGGAGCGTAATGACCTGGGGCGGACTTGCGCCTATGGCACGGTCCGCGTGACCGAGCTGTGCGCGCTGGAGCGATACGAGACCGTCTTCCACCTGGTTTCGACGGTAGTCGGCCGCCTGCACGAGGGCTATGGCGCGGTGGACTGCCTCAAGGCGTGTTTCCCCGGCGGCTCGGTGACCGGGGCGCCCAAGGTGCGCAGCATCGAGATCATAGATGAGCTGGAGCCCACATGCCGCGGCATTTACACCGGGGCCATCGGTTATCTCTGCTTCTCGGGCGACATGGACACCAACATCGTCATACGCACCATCGTAGTCAAGGACGGCTGGGCTCATTTCCAGGTTGGCGGAGGCATCGTGGCCGACTCGGATCCAGAGGCCGAATACCAGGAGACACTGGACAAGGCGCGCGCGCTAATCACCGCGCTCGCGCAGCCCACAGGCGTCCAGCAAGCGCGATGAAGCAACTCGTTTACCTCAACGGCGACCTGCTGCCCTCTGATCGCGCCGCGGTACCGCTGCTCGATCGCGGCTATCTCTACGGCGAGGGCTTGTTCGAGACCATGCGCGCCTATGGCGGCCGCATCTTCGCCCTCGACCGCCACCTGGGCCGCCTGCTCTCATCGGCGGCGACACTGGGTTTGGAGCTGGGAGTGGGGGAGGACGAGCTCGCGCGAATCCTCGCGCTAACCCTTCAAGCGAACGATCTGTCGGACGCCTACCTGCGCTTGACTGTTTCCCAACGATGCGATGCACCGGGGATCGAATCGCGAGCCGCAGGCAAGTTCACCATCAGCGTGATCGTGCGCGAGCTCGCCGCGCCATCGAGCAATGCGGCCGTCAGCGTTGTTGTCTTGGAATCAGGCTCCGCGCCGCCGCCCAATCTCGCGCGGCACAAGACGCTCAGCTTCCTGGCCTACGTTCAGGCGCGCCGCGCTGCCCGCGCGAAGGCGGCGCAGGACGCGCTCCTGGTGAATGCCGCCGGCGAGATAACCGAGGCCACGACCTCGAACGTGTTTCTTGTGCGGGAGGACCGTTTGGTTACACCGCCGGTTGCCTGCGGCGTTCTGCCGGGCATCACGCGCGCGATAGTGCTCGATCTCGCTCGGGCTCAGGGCGTCCAGGCGACGGAACAGCCAGTGCGGCCGGAGCAGCTCGCGGCATGCAGCGAATGCTTTCTGACGAATTCGATTGTCGGGCTCCAGCCTGTAACCCACGTCAACGGCCACGCGATCGGCTCCGGCGCGCCAGGGCCGGTGTGGGCGGCGCTGACCGCGGCATACTCTCGCATGACGGCTGCCCTTAGCGGCGGCTGAACGCCTCCGGATGTAACCTTGCGGCGAGCTGCTCGACGCCCTCCACAACCCGGGGGCCGGCGCGGTCCACAATATCGGCGTTGATGACATAGACGCGGGATTTCATGACCGCCGATAGGCCGCGCATGCTGGGCCGCTCGATGAACGCCCGTAATTGCGCTTCGTGCTTTCCGCCCTCCATCGAGGTCAGGAAAATGACGTCAGGATCGCGCGCCAGAAGCATCTCCGCATCGTACTGTTTGTAGCCTTTGACATCGCTCGCCGCATTGCGGCCCCCCGCCAAGCGGAGCGCATGATCGGGAAATGTGTCGGCGCCGGCGACCCACAGCGGATCTTGCGAATAGAGAAGCATCACCCCGGGTCGGGGCAGCTTCTGCACCTTCTGTGCGACTGCGGTCAGGCGCGCCCGCAGGCTTTTCACCAGCCGGTCGGCATTGTGCCGGTCCCCAGTCAACGCGCCAATGGTCGCGATGGTCGTCATGACCTGCTCGACGCTGCGCGGCTCCGCGGCGTAAGTCGGAACACCGGCCTTGGATATGGCGCGCAGCACCGGCTTAGGGTTGAGCCGCATGCCCACGACGAGCTGTGGCCTTTGCGCCAGGATGCGCTCGAGGCTGGGGTTCACGATGCCGCCGATCCTCGGTTTCGACCTCGCTGCTGGGGGATAGTTGCAGTACTCGGTGACGCCCACGATCCTCTTATCGAGCCCGAGGGCGAATAGGATTTCCGTCATCGCCGGCGCCAGGGAGATGATGCGCTGCGGCTCGGCGCGCACCGTTACCTTGTTGCCAAGGGCGTCGCGGGCGGTCACCGGAAACCGAGGCTGACTCGACCGACCCGCCGGCGCACCGACGGCTGCATGCACGCCGTTCACGCCAACGGCTGACACTACGAGCAGAAACAGGATGATCGTTCTCACTGCGATTCTCCGCCAACGACCGGCCGCAACCTGTGCCACGCGCTCACTGGCGGTCATACAGCGAATTATCGGCGCCCACAAACCCCAGGTTCTTGTGCTTGAAGGTGGCGTCGGGATAGGTCCAGCCGCTGCCCCGCGACAACTGCATGTGCATGGCCTTGACGTGGCCATCGCAGAAAGCTACGGAGCAAGTCTGGGCGTGGCGGAAGTGCATGCTGGGGTCCGCGGGCAGGTTGCCATACGCTTCGTAGAACGGGGCCTCGACAAACGAGTATTCGATTATGGTGCCGGTGCCGCTGCCGGACATCATGTCCCAGTCCATGGTAGCAGTGTCTGCTAGCATTATGGTCTGGGCCGGAGATTCGATCTCGGGTTCCGAGGCCGGCGTGAGCGAGTCCGGCCAGGATCGGGGAGACCCTCCGACATACTGCTCGTTATAGCCGTAGCCTCCGGCGCCCTGTTCGAAGGCTATGCTGCCGCGAGCGAACCGGTAGAAGCTTGGGCACAGTTTGATCTGCCCATTCTTGAGGTACGGATAGATCGGGCCGCGCTTGGGATCAAACGGCTCAGAGGTGCTGCTCCTCGCGCCGTGCCAACGCATGAGGTTGGCTTCGTCCATGGCGGGCACGAAGCATTCGTCATAGTCATCAGCATACATCAGCATCGCCAGCGTCAACTGCCGTAGATTCGACAGGCAACTGGCCTGACGGGCCTTCTCCCGCGCCTGAGCGAAAACAGGGAAAAGGAGCGCCGCCAGGATGGTGATTATAGCGATCACCACCAGCAACTCGATGAGGGTGAAGCCTTTGCTCCTCAATCTTAGCCTCCCGTGAGATGTCTCGCGATCGTCAGCTCCGGTCCGCCATCGGCGGACGAGTCCCGGGCGCGCAACCCCGTGAAACGCAAAAACCCCAGCGCCGGAAGCGCTGGGGCATGCATAGTACTGCGCGCTCACCCCCTTCCCGCGAAGTTGGTAACGAGCCGTCTACGGGCAGATCGGTCTCCTGGCTCCCGCTTCATCCTCAGCCCGCGCCTTCCCATCCCACCGGAGGCGGGTAAACCCGCCACCGCGGAACAGTGGCATAACTGCGGGCCTCGTCGGCGGTTACAGTTGCGGGGCAGCCCCTGCGTTCGTGGTTGGCGAACCGGGGTGGCAGCCCCCAATCGGGGGCTGCCACGGCGGATTTTCACCGCCTTCCCAAGCATCTGTCCGTGCGAGTATTCAGTTATGGTGCCGCAACCTGCGGCCAACAAAAGCTACCACATCATGCTGCTTCGCGTCAAGAGATTTCTTGGACGCGGGTGTGAACTCCGAGTGTTGGTCTCGCCCGCAGCCAGATGCCGGTCGCCGAGCCATGGAGCGGCAGGCGCCTCGCCTGCCAAACTGGACGGACACAGCCGAGGGCGGCTGTGGTCCATACGGATACGCTACCGCAGACCAACAGAACTCGCTCACACCCCTTGGACGCCCAGGTCGAGCGGTATGACCGGAGAGAGTGGGAACGTGCGCCGTCCGGCTACGCCCCCAGCCGCCGGGTTGCGGCCTTGAGGCGCTTGGTGCGGCTCTTGTCTTCGGGCGCGCGTTTCTCCAGGTCCTCGGCCTGGCGCTCGAACTCGGCCGCGAGCCGCTCCTCGCCGATCTTCTTGAGCAAACGCGTCGCCTCGCGCAGGCGGCGGGTCGCGCGGTCCACATCACCATCCTCCTGCGCCCACTGCGCTTCGCGCTCCGCCTTGTACACAGCGACGCGGTCTATGAGCCCCGCAACCTCCGGGCTCGGCTCTGCCAGGGTGAGCGACTTCATATAAGGGATGGTGACTTCGCGCCGCTCTGTCTTGTGCTGCTGCGAGCCGGGGGGACGCCAGCCCACCTCAAGCGTGGCCACGTGCTGCGACCCGTCCGGCAGCTCCGGCAGCCCCATCTCGACCAGCAGCGAGGTTACTTCATTGCCCGGCAGCTCGCCCAGCTTGACCCGCGTCCACCCCTGTTCAGTGACAATCTCCTCGAACCCCTTGATTACCGGCTGCACCTGGTAGAGGTCAACGACCACCGAGTCGCGCTCACCCTTGATAGCGAAAGCGACCTCCTGGCAGGCGGTGACCTGGAGTCGGCTGATTTCCTCGGTCAGATGGTTGCCCAGCTCGCTCGCATCCGCCGCATAGTAGTACTGGCCTCCGCTGCGATCGGCGATGCGCATAAGGAACTCTTCATCGAAGTCCTGGCCGATGCCGATGGTGGTGATGCCCCCACCCTGGGCGCGCAGGGTCTCGAGCCGACGCAGCGTCTCCGCAGGATCATGGACGATGCCGTCGGTCATGATGATGGCGCGGCTGACAGAGCCGCCGCTGGCGGCCTTATTGACCTGCTTTGCCGCCAGTTCCACCGCCTGCGCCATGATCGTGCCGTCGCCCAGATGGAACGCATCCGAATCGGTGAGCAGCTCATTGATGACCTCAAACATCTGGCCCTTGTCGAAGTGGGCGGCGCCGTCGTAGACCACGCTGGCGCGGTCGCCGAAGGCGACCAGCGAGGCGGTGTCGGACTCGGAGAGCGAACCCACCACCTGCTTGATGGCGCGAGCGGCGACGACGACCGGCTTGGTCGCCGTCGCCTGCAACTCCTGCGCGGTGCGGCCGATGAAGATGGCTCCGGCGCGGCGATCGGCGGTGACCATCTGGAGCTCGCCGCGGCCGCGCGCGAGGTCGGCCCAGCGCGCGATCTCATCGGGCGTGAGTTGGAAGCGGCGCATGGTGCCGCTGCAATCAAGGATGAAGCAGAGGTCCACAGGCACGTGGCGCCCCTCGCGGGCGGTGGGGCGGAGCCTTGCGAGCAGATGCGTCTGGCGGTCCTCACCGCTGGCAGCGCCAATAGTGGCTCGCTCAGGAATGACGGCGATGTCGAGATCGGTGCTCATCGGCCTCTCGGTCTAGCTCGTGCGGCTGCGACGCGCCGCCAGGCGCGCCCGCAGCGAGTCGTATGCCCCGCCGAAAACGTCGAGCGTTATGTTGACTTGCGCCTCGTGCCCGCCCTGTGCGTGGAACTCGAGGCGCGCAGCATGGGAACCTTTCTTCAGCCGCTGTCCATCCGCGCTCACGACGACCTCGCCGCTTTCCAGCGGTTCCAGGTGAAGTTCCGCCGGAGCGACCCCAATGCCTTCCGGCCCGGCGAGAACGCATTTGACGTCGGCGCCTCGCTCTCCTACGTTGCGCACGGCCACTCGCGCCTCCTGCCGTCGGGCTACCCGGAGGCTGAGGTAAAGCGATGAATGCGAGACCTGCAACGTCGCGCGCTGGGGCACCACGGTGATGGCGCAGGGCACCACTACCTTGCCCATCTGGTACGTTACTTCCATATCCGCGTGAATCTCCACCCCGCGTTCCTTGATGCGATCGGGGTAGGCGATGACCGTAATCGGCACCTCGCTGCCCGTGAAGCGCACCTCGCGTTCCTCAGGTTGGCCGGGCACCGTGACCCGCAGCCATTCGTGGCGCACACGCACCTTGCCCTCGAGCGTCTGCGCGCCGCGATTGCGCGCCGTTACGATACGCGGCTCGTGCCCGCGGCCGCTGACCTGGCCGAAGCGCACCGCATCGGGGATGAGCTCCATCGAAGGCGGCCCCTTGACACGCAGGTCCTCCAGCATCTCGGCCGCGCCCTGATAGCGGTAGTTGCGGTCGAAGCTCATCGCCTTGATGAGCACGCTCACCAGGCCCGGGTGCATGTCGCTGAGCTCACGCAGCAGCGGCCCCACCAGGCGTCCGCTCTGCATGTCAATATCATCCTGGGTTGGCCGCCGCCCCAGCAGCATCTCGTACAGGATGCAGCCCAGCGCGAATACGTCTATGCGCCGGTGCGCCTCCAGATCGCCGCGCGCCAGCATATCGCGAATCTCGGGCGCCATATAGCCGTTCGACCCGTAGAAATCCGACTGCCGATCTCCGGGCACGTGCGCCGACCCCATGTCCAGGATCACCGGGTTCCCTTGCGCAGCGATCCGGATGTTCTCCGGCTTGAGGTCATGGTGAATCACACCGTGATCGTGCAGATACACCGCCGCCTCGCAGAGCTTGAGCGCCCATTCCACGATACGCGTCTCAGGTAAGCGTTCCTCTCGCGCCAAGACCTCCGCCAGGCTCTCACCCTCGACATACTCCTGAACCAGATAGTTGCGACCGTCGAATTGAAACTCTTCCAGGAAGCCGGGCACCAGCGGGTGGCTGCCCATGCGCCGCAGCACCGCGCGCTCCTGCTCGTAGAGGTGCTGGAAGTCTTCGTTCTGGCGCGGGTCGGCGGGGATTCGGAATTCCTTGAGCGCGACCTTGGCACCGTCCTCGCGCACCGCCAGATAGACCACTGCGAATGTGCCGGCGCCGATGAGGCGCTCAATGCGGTAGCGCCCGGATTCGGGTATGGGCTCGCCGGGGGCCAGCGCGATCTCGTCGCGGTATCGTCGCCGCATAGGCATGCCCCGACCTCACGTGAGGCGAACGGTGAGCTTGCAGTTCTCCCCAAGTCGAATCTCGTCCCCGTCCGCGAGCGGCACCTCCTGGTGGCGCGGGATCGTCCGCCCGTTGACCACGGTGCCGTTGGTGCTGCCGAGGTCGAATATGACGTACCCCGCCGCGCTCCTCCTGATCTCCGCGTGGCGGCGCGATACCGCCACATCCATGCTCAGGTCCACGTCCGGGCGAATGCCCGCGGCGGGATCCGCCCGGCCAATGGAGGTGACCCCCGGATTGAGGGCAAACGAGCCGGTCAGGTTGCCGACGGTAGTTGCGAGGCGCGGGCCCTGCGCCGCTGCGGGTGTTGCAGCTTGCGGAGTTGGCGCCACCGGCATGCTTGCCGCCTCGGGCAGGGGCGGCGCGAGAGGCATGCGCGGTGCCGTCGAGCTTTCGGCCTCGGCGGGTGCCGCCGGCTCGAGGGTCGAGGGCATGTTTACCGGAAAGGCGGCGACTTCGGGCAGGTCGAGCTCGGCGTCGGTAAGAGCTCCGCCGCACGCTGAACATATCGCTTCGCCCGCTTGAGATTCCTTGCCACATTCCTGGCAGTACATGCGATGCTCCTTCGCGCGAGTGCGCCGCCTTCCTGCCGCCTTGGCTGCGCTCTGGGGCGGGCCAGCGCCCCGACGGCGCGCAAGGCCTGGCGGCCCAGGGCGTGATCGCACAACGGGTGGCGACACTTATTTCGGTTTACGAGGAGGGTGAAACGCCCTCCAGCGACACCAGCATCAGCAGCGCCGCGGTGCACCTCGGGTCCTGGTCCCACGCCTGCTGGAACTCGGCCCGGGCCTCGCTCACCTTGCCTTGCGCGAGCAGCGCATTGCCGAGATCGTAGCGCAGCGTCGCCAGGTCCGGCCGCATCCGCAGCGCTCGCGCAAAAGTATCTGCGGCGTCGGCGTAGCGCTTCGCACTGTAGTAAGCTGCGCCGAGGTAGCTGAGCACGCGGACGCTTTGCGGTATTTCCTCGGCCGCTTGCTCCAGCAGCCGCACCGCATCTTCAGTATTGCCACCTCGATATGCTTTAATGCCCTCGTCCGCTGCCGAATGGCCTGTGGCTTGTTGGGCCACCGCAACACTTGGTGGCTCGGCTTCGGCCGCCGGCGCCTGGACTTCGACCTCCGCCGCGGCGACCGGCGCCGGTGCCGCCCGCGGTGCTGGCGCCGGTGGCCGCTTGCCGCGCGCGCGCAGCGACCCAGACAGCGCGATGGCGACCTGCCGGGCGGTCCGAAACCGGTCGCGCGGCCGCGCTACAAGCATGCGCATTACGACCTCATCGAGGTCCGCCGAAGCCTCTGGGTTCAGGGTGCTCGGCGCAGGCATTTCCTCGCCCCTCGGTAACTTACCCGTTAGCGCTTGCCATACGATCGCGCCCAGCGAGTAGATATCAGTGCGCGCATCCACAGGCAGACTCATGGTTTGCTCGGGTGACTTGTACGCGTAAGGATTGCTGGGCGTCTCCACCAGCATGCTCTGCGGGTCTATGGCCTTGGCGATGCCGAACCCGGTGATGCGCAGCTCGCCGTCGTGGGCCACCAGCATACTGCCGGGGTGGAGCGCTCCATGCGCGATGCCGTTCTTGTGCGCATGATCGAGCGCTTCCAGCGCCTGGCTGAGGAAATTGATGACCTCGGGCGCTCGCAGGGGCTCCGCTTCCATCGCCTGCGCCAATGCCTGACCATCGAAATAGTCGAGGACGAGGTAGTAGTTCGGCTCCTCGTGCGCAAAGTGATTGATGTGCAAGATATTGCGGTGAGCGAGGCTGGCCGCCTTGCGCATGCGGATTTGGAAGCGGTCAGGAAACTCGCGGTCGCGGGCAAGTTCCCCCGGTATTACCTGGATGATGACCGCGCTGCCAAGCGAGGGGCTGGTCGCCTGGAAGAGCCGGCTCATGGCGTCACGCGAGATCTCCGCCGTGATCTGGTAGTTCTGCACGACGTGCGCCGTCAACTTGTCCACAGGCCCCTGGGCCACCGGGTAGCGCCTCCTAGCCGCCAATTTCCGCATATACGTTTCTCTAAAACCCGGCTTTTCCCCTTCCGCCCGGCAAAGCGCGGGAGGACTAGCCGCCGCGGCGCAGAAACTTAGCCCAGCACTGATCAAGCCCGAGGCTGACGATCCGGGGCCTGGCGCCGCAGGATCGCCGCGTAAGCGCGCACAGCGCCCAGCAGGGGAATTATGACTCCAGCCCACCACCAATCGGAGGGCAATGGCTTGACCGTCCTCACGGTGCGCGAGGGCGAGGCCAGCATTCGCGACTTCCGTTTCGACTGCCGCGGCGAAACGAGCTGCCGCGCCGAACTGGGGGAGCTGCTGCAGCTCCTCGAACGCCGCCATGCCGACATCGCCATATTCCTGGCCCACCCTAACCTGGTCGCCTCCCTGATCGAGGAGCTTCGCCGCCGCGGCAGGGAGATCCCCGAGATGGTGATCGCGCCGCCGTCGGATGCCGCGGACGCACGGGTCACGGTCTCGGTGTCACTCTCGGGGCTGTCCGAATCGGCCTATCCCCAGGAGCTTCTGGCGCGCCTGTATGAGGCGCTGCGGTCGGCGCAGGGCGGCGAGGTCGGGGCTTTGGGTGGAGAGCCGCGGCCAGCGGAGAGCGATAGCGAGAATCGAGGCCGGCAAGCGCAAGGAGCACCCGCGCAGCAGCCGAGAGCGCGGGATGAAGCGGATGAAACAGGAGACGCGCGCACCAGCAGCGATGCGACGCCGCCCGTGGCGGCAGGCACCGACAACGGCGGCGACCTGGCGTCAGCCGATATAGATGAATTGAGCGCCCGCCTCGAACGAGTCCTGAACCAGCGATTGCACAGATCAAAGCCCTGAGGAGCAGCCCGATGGCAAGACCCCCTGGTCTCGCGCAGCGCGCGAAAGAGGACCCCAAACGACGCGCTACGGAGGACGCACTATTGCCACTCGCTTTGTTGGCCTTCTTGAGCCGCCTGTGGCGGCGCGGCACCGCCGAAATCGCCGACGCCCTCGAGAACGGCGACCGCATCGCGCAACTCCACGCGCTGCGTACGCTGGCCTCGCTTTCAGGGCGCAAGCAGCGGCAGTTGGAACCCAGCCTCCTGCGCCTGCTCGATACCGCCGAGGAGGAGGTGAAACGCGAGGCGCGTCGCACCATGCGCGACCTTTTTGCCCTCGACCGCCTCCAGCGGCGAATCGAGCATGGCTCGCCGGAGGAACGCGCGGTAGCGGTGCGCATCCTGGGGGCGCTGCGCCACGAATCCACGATCCCGCTGCTATTCGCGCAGGCGGCCAGCGCCGAGGGGGCGGTGCGCGACGTAGCGATCTCGGAGCTAGTGGCGATAGGCGACGAGCAGGTAACATGCGGCGCCATTGAGGCGCTTCAACGCAGCGACCCCGCGGCCCACGGCGCTGCGGTGCAAGTGCTGCGCGCCATGGGCGATGCTGCGACATCGCTTCTGGTGGGGGCGTTAGGCGCGCCGCAGCGGGAGGTCCGGTTCGGCGCCATCAAGGCGCTGGAGGTGATGGGGGCGAACCAGGCGTGCCTCCACCTGATCCCCTTGCTCAACGATCCGGTGGAGGAAATCCGGGCACAAGCCGCCAGGGTGCTGGCGATGATGCGCCACCGCGAGGCGCTGCCCCACCTGGTGCGGGCGCTGAACGACCCCGCCCAGTCGGTGCGCGTTGAGGCGGCAACGGCGCTGGCGGTGTTGGGTGAGGCTGACGCAGTTGAGGGGCTGCTCGACTTCCTGCGTCGGTGCAGTGAGGACCTCTCTTTTGAAGTGGCGGACCAGGCTTTCCTCACTGCGGTGGCGGCGATGCCGGATTTACCGCCATCAGGGTATCTCATGGTCCTCAAGGGCGAGAATCAGCCCTTCGCGGTGAGCCTGGCGGTGGCGCTCGAGGATGCGGGCACTGTCAATCGCTGGCTCTTGTCTCTGCCTGAGGCGCAGGCCGAGGAACGCCGCACCCTGATCCCGCTGGTGGAGACGGTCGCTGAGCTAGGCGTCAGGGAGCCGTTCGTCGAGGGGCTAAGCCTGCCAGACCCCGAGCTGCGCGCGGTCTGCGCATGGCTGCTTGGCAGGTGCCGCCATCGGGAGGCGGTGCCAGAGCTGATCGGGCTGTTGTCGGACACGTCAGCGCTGGTGCGGCGGCGGGCGGTGGAAGCGCTGGGCGCGATCCAAGATAGCGCTAGCTCCCGCGCGCTCTCCGACGCCCTTGGGGATCCGGATCGGGAGGTGCGAGCAGCAGCGGTGGCGGCGCTTGCGGCCATGATCGAGAGCGGCGCAATCAGCCCGCCGCAGACCGGCCTGATGATGCTGCCAGAGAGCGACCGTCAGTTGGAGCTGATTGGCGGGGAGCAGCTAGCTCTGCCCCAGCCGCGGCGCAGCAGCTACGGCTTGCCGGCGAGGATCACCGACGTTCTGGGCGGCCTCGCTCGGATCTCCGCCGCCTCGGCGCAGCGGCCGGGCGTTGATGGCATGTTGAGCGGCACATCGGCGCTGGTGCGAGCGCTGCACGATCCGGCGGAGAATGTGCGCGCCCAGGTGAGCGAGGCGCTAGGCCGCCTTGGCATTGACTCGGCAGCGCACGATTTGCTCGACCGCGCGCTTCACGACCACAGCCCGCAGGTGCGCATGAATGCCGCGCGGGCGCTGGCCAAACTGAATGCCTCGGAGGTCGCGCCCGCGCTGATCAAAAGCCTTCAGCACCACGACCCCGATTTGCGCCGGCGCGCCGCCGAAGCCCTGGGGGAGCTCGGCGATGCGCTGGCGGGAAGCGCCCTCATAGCCGCGCTCGAGGATCCCTCGCCCCCAGTTCGCCAGAAGGCGGCGCGCGCGCTGTGGCAGATCGCCGACGCGTCGCTTATCGAGCCGCTGCGAGAGCATCTGCACAACCCCGATCCGCGCATCCGCGCAGCCGTCACCGGCGTCTTCGGCAAGCTGCGGGCGCTTCAGACGCTTGACGCCATCGCGAGTCGCCTCGAGGATCCGAACAAATACGTGCGCGCCAGCGCCCTCAATGCACTCGCGAATATCGGGGAGCAGGCGCGCGCGGTCCAGCGGCGGGTTGCGGGCATTCTGTCCGATAGCGATCCCTTTGTCCGCGCGCGGGCGGCGGAAACGGTGGCGAAAATGGGAGAGCCGGGAGATGAAGAGACCCGCAGCTTGCTGCGTGCGCTCGAGGACAGCGCGGAGGAGGTGCGCCTGGCGGCGCGGACGAGTCTCCTTGATCTGGCCAACTCGGGCGCGATCCTGCCCCTGGTGCGCGCCCTCGCGGATGAGCGCCATCACCAGCACGTGCGCAGCATCTTCCTCGACACCAACCTTGGCGTAATGCGAACCCTGCTCGGCGCCGCCAAGCAGGTCAATGACAACGTCGGACGCATGCTGCTGGACATCGTCTCACAGGTGCTCAAGGAACGGGGGTCAATCGAGGACTGCCGCCGCGACCTTATGTCATTGGATCCGACGGTGCGACTTGCCGGGCTCGAAGCCCTGGCGCTATTGAAAACGTCCGAAGCGATAGACCTTATCGCCGGGGTTCTCTTCAATGATCCGTTACCCGCCCTGCGCGAGAAGGCGGCGCTGATCCTGAGCGAATTCGACGACCCCGCGTCACTGGCGGCCCTCAAGCGCGCCCGCGAAGTCATCCCCCCGCGCGAGGAAAGCCCGACCTGGCGTTCCTGGCCGGGCCCGACGGAGGGGATTTAGTGAGTTGCCCCCCTGCACGGAACGAACTCGTCAGTGCCGGCAGTAGGTTGGCGTCGGCACAACCAGATCGCGAGGGGCGAAAACACGAAAGTGGGCAACTGTCCCTGATTTTCCAGATTTCCCCAGGTAGGATATTTGCCTTCGCAGGTAGGATATTTGCCTTCGGCAGAGAATACTCTGTAGCTTTCAGCCAGGAGGGGAGAATGCTCAGACTTCCAGCCGTTCTGGTGCTCTGTCTCCTTGCGGGTTTGTCCGGTTGCAGCGGGTCTCAGACTAACCCTCGACCCACACAGGGACGTTCCTTCCCACGGCCGTCCGACACTGGTTCGTCGAAGTACGTCGGTAGATGGGTTGGGGACTTCGCGACCAACAACGGCAAGATGACATTGAGCGCCGATGGAAGTGGATACGCGGCAGGGGGCGTCTGGCAGATGAAGACGTTCCGATGGAAGGAGGAGGGAGATCACGCTGCCCTGATAGGCTGGGATGACAACTATGCGTACAAGACCGCAAAGCTTTCCCCGGATGGCGAAGCTATGGAATTGAGCCGTCCCGTCTACGGGAACTCGTCGTCGGTTACGCTGTTCAAGGATAAGCGCTGACGCGCGCAGTGTACGGGAAGCCCGCCTAACGCGCCGAAACCGGTCCTGTTGGGCGTGAGCGATGTCTGGCAGCCAAAGCAGTCTGGCATCGAAATCTCCTGCCTCGTCCGCATCTCCGTTGCCTCCACGCTAAGTCGTACCGGTGAGGCAGGAGGCCACCTCCCACCAAGCGAACAGACTTTCCGTCAAGGCGGATTGGCGAACGGGGTGTGACCGCAAGAAGTGGGCATACATGGAAACCGGCAGGACCTCCTCCTGGTGGCGCAGCCGGCTCGGCTGCGAACGCAGTAGGTTGGCTTTGGCAGGCGAGATGCCCGCCCCACCAAAGACGGTCACACCCCGGAGAACGTTGTCTCGCCGGCTGCGCGATTTGCAGTTGAGATTGGCCGTGGAAGAAAACCGACGACCGACGGGGCTCGGGGGATGTCTCGGGCTGCCAATACCCCCCAGAAAGGTGCTGCAATGAAGAGAGCCTTCACGCTGCTCGTGTGCGTTACCATCGCGGCCTTATCGTCTGCCGCACAGGCTGCTGCACAAGCAGAAATGCCCGCGCCGGCTGAAAGCTCGGCCCCCCTGTTTCCCGTGGTACAGAACGGCAAGTGGGGCTATATCAATAGTGGCGGGCAGGTTGTCATCGAGCCCCAGTTCGCGGGAGTCGAGAAAAAGACGACGCGTATGGTGTTCGCCATCCGCGAGGCCGGAGTCGTGCAGTTCGCGGCCGCGCCCGAATTCCCGCGAGTGGAATCCTTCTGCGAAGGACTGGCGGCCGTATGCGATCCCCGGTCCGGGAAGTGGGGCTACATAGACAATACGGGAAACATGGCAATCAAGCCGCAGTTCGCCAAGGCTTACGGTTTTTCCGAGGAACTGGCCGCCGTAGTAGTTGACGGGAAATGCGGATACATAGACAAGTCGGGTTCCATCGTGATCGCGCCCCAGTTCGACTACGGCCTTGCTTTCAGCGAGGGGCTGGCGCGTGTGACGGCCGGCGAGAAGTACGGCTTCATAGACAAAACCGGCCGCATGGTCATCAAGCCGGAGTTCGTATGGGCCTTGAGCTTCTCCGAGGGGCGAGCCGCCGTGCACAGTGTGGCTTGGAGAAAGGGCAATATCTTCAAGGGCAGAGCCGGACGCTATGAAGGCAAGTTCGGTTACATTGACCGCGCAGGCAAGATGGTCATTGACCGCCAGTTCGTCTTGGCTGGGCATTTCTCCGAAAGGCTGGCCGCGGTGCTTGTTCCCGACAAGTTGAAGTGGGGCTACATAAATGGCACCGGAAAGATGGTCACCGAGCCGCAGTTCGACAACGCGACCTGGTTCTCCGAGGGGCTCGCAGGTGTGCTCATTGGCAGTACGGTGACAGGCAATTGGGGCTTCATAGACCGAACCGGGAAGGTGGTTATCGAGCCGCGGTTCGGCGCTCCTGGCCAGTTCTCCGAGGGACTGGCCGATGTGCGCGTTGGCGATGCGGAGACCGGCAAGCGGGGGTACATAGACACGACCGGGAACGTGGTCATCGGGCCCCAGTTCGATGAAACCGACGAGTTCTGCCGCGGGCTGGCTCGGGTGAAAGTGGGAGAGAAGTGGGGCTACATAGATAAGACCGGCAAGTATGTCTGGCAGCCCCAGGGGTAGCGCATCGTCAGGGTCGCAGGGAAATTGCGATGCACTGCCCCGACAGCGCGGTCGGCCCGGAGACGCGCCGGGCAGGGTGACGGGCGTTCGTGGCCGGGCCAGGCCAACGCGATCTAGGCCGGCGGGCGTGCGGACAAGCTGTCATCGCTTGGCCAGCCCGGCCGAGACGTGCAGTTCGACCTCCGGCCCAACGTGCTTCACCTTGAGGATTAGCCAGTTGCGCTCGGCGACGTACTGCCAGCCCTCGTCGGCGGAGGCGAGGTCGGCGAGCGTCAACGGCTTCCCGTTGGCCTCGACGCTGGTCGGCTTGTTGACGCCGCTGACAAGGGTATGACTGGTTTCCCCCGCGAAGTAGCCCAACTCGAACGATACACCTCGGCGCTCAATCCTCGCTTTGCGCACCCGCGCCCCGGAACTGATGTGAACCCGCGGCTTGGCGCCGCGCTCGGCGATGGGATCGGGCAGCAGGGCGGTTGAGACATCCGGGTCGAAGCCCATCAATGCGAATAGGTTAACCATGATGTCCTCGGGGTTGATCCAGGCGCCGCGCTTGTCGGTCATGTGCTCGTACCAGCCGTCGCAGTAGGTGCCTTTGAGCTTCCCTTCCTCCTCGATTTGCTGCCATGTGCCGCTGACCGTTATGCCTTCGGCGATATGCCGCCAGGGCAGCGAGGCATCATATGGCGCGAGATGCTGAAGCCCATATGCATACACCAGGCCGTTCCACTGCACCGGCACACCTAACCAGGAATGGGTGTAGAAGGTGGTTCCGAACACCGGGATCGAGGCAAACAGCATCCCGGGAGTGTCCGGCCGGTTCCACGCGTAGAGAAACGGTAGGCCCGTCTTCGCCCAGTAGGAGGCGCGCGCCAGAAGACGCATATCGCCGGTGAGCCGGTATGCCTCAACATACGCGGGGACGATATACCCCGCCGCCAGGATATCCGGCTCGTACAGCGGGCACTCCCAGCTCTGCGCGCCGCGCGGGATCGAGAAGCGTTCGACGAAGGCGAGCGCCTTCAGACCCGCGGCCAGGCACTTTGGGTCTCCGGTGATGCGGGCATAGCGCAGGAGGTCGAGAGCGGGCCGCGCGCAGATGCCGATCTCGGCGTCGCCGAATTTGCCCAGGTTGCGGCGCTTCTCGTCGGGCTCGAAGCGCCAACTGCCATCGCGCTTCTGCGCCGCCATCGTGCCATAAACCTGGGCTTGCGCGCCCGCCAGCGCGCCGGCCAGATGACCCCAGTAGAACGGAAACTCCCAGCGCATGATGTGGCAGTTGGCACCGGAGGCGAGCCCGGCCTCGCCGTCCTCGGTGATGGTCTGGGAGGCGATTACCGCCACCCGGTCGCGCAGTTCCTGCCTGAGCTGCGGGTCGTGGGCGTGCAGGTAGTCCGTCCACAGTAGCGCGGCGAATCCTGGCGCGTTCGCCGGCGCCCAATCAACGCAGTGGCGGCTCTTGCTGGTCGCCTCGTCCCAGACCGTGTTAAGGAAGGCGTAGCGGCTAAGCTCGATCTCGGCGTCGAGTGAGCGCGGCCGGGGCGCCACCGCCGGCATGCCAAATGCCTCGTAGTAATGGTCGAGCGCGCGCAGCAAGACATCGCGCGAATCCGCCGCGGCGACATGTTCAGCCACCACGTATGCCGCAATCCGCAACTTGGTGCCGGGAGCCAGATCATAGGCCGTCTGTGCGAGCTCGGCATTCTCGGCAACCCACTGTGGAACCGTAGGCGCAAACAAGCGCATCAGATGGTTATCGCGTCCCTCGTGCCAGTTCGGCGAAGCAAACTCAGCTGACAAGGCAGAGTTCTTGTCATCCCAAAGCTGGCGTTGATCCCACAGAATCGCGGTCAGGTAATCGCCATGCGACACCGCCATCAAGGGCATCGTGACCTTGAACGGGTGCGGCACGAGGCGAAGGTTGATCGGCTCCGCGGCGTCGCGGCGGCTCGAAGAAAGCTCGTCGTCCATCAGGTATTCCAGGCCTGGGAAGAGCGCGAAGCTTTTCTCCGGGCCGAACGCGCCTTCGCCGGCATAGAGCGATGGCCCGGTGAAGCGCAGCAGCTTCACGGCCCGGTCGGCAGAGAGTGCGTAAACGGCCGTGACTCGCGCCGCGCCAGCCGCCAGGCGAAAATCGAGCCTCGCCGTTAGTGCGGCGCCGCTGTCATCGCTTGCGCGCCACTCCAGGGCTGCTGCGGCCCCGCCCTTGCTTTGGCTGGGCGTGGCGCGGGCGGGCGCAACCACCAGCCGCTGGCTGCTCGCGTTGGGCGCCTGCACTACCACGTCACTCAGCGGCGAGGTGACGCCAACCTGGGAATATCGCTTGCCATCGTGAGCGAACCAGATCGCCGCGGCATAGCCATCGTCGCCCCTCAGGAACACGACGCGCAGCCGCTCATTCTCCAGCACCAGCGCCCGGTCGGCTCTGTAGGCCCGAGCGCCCGACACAGGCTTCTGCTCCAGCCGGGGTAGGGGAGGGAGCGGGCTCTTTTGGGGCGCGGTCATGCTCATACTATCTGCTCCCTTCGCAGACCATCCGACGGCCAGCATCAAGGCCGCGCCAAGGACACCTCGACGCATCATGGATGCTTATCCTTTCCCAGTTGGTGCGCATGGTGAAGAGCCTCCGGGCTCGTGCATGCGGTGGTAGGGAATGTGATGGCGAACGTGGCGGAGGTTCCACCGGCGGCGCGCCAAGTCCTGCCTCGCGGCCGCTGGCGCAGCGCAAAGGGCTGAATGATCGTTCCGCAGTCGGCGCACCGACGTTCAGCGCGCGGGGCGGCAGAGCATAACCGCGCAGGTGGCTCGACGAAGCACGATCTCGATGTCGGGGCCGAGGGGTCGGTCCGACGGCATCTTGTCTATGTCCGGGACGAGAAGGGCAACCAGGTCGGCGCCGCAGATGCGCGCCTGGGCGACGATGGCCGCCCCGCGCGCGCGCACATAGGCAACGACGGAAGCCGCCTTCACCCCGCGGCTATCGGCGAGCTTTTCCGCTTTCGCAACCAGCGCGTCGGCCTCAGGGTCCTCGCCGGGCACGTACCCGGGCAGTGGCTCCTTCAATGGCACGAGCTTAAGATGCAGGATTGTCAGCTGCACCCGATGGGGGCGTGCAATGCGGCAGACCATGTCGAGCAACTCGTCCGACTCAGGCGTTCCATCGTAAACGGTTACCACGTGACGATATGGCATACGTCATCACCCGCGGGGATGCCCTTGGCGCCTGGTCTTCGCTCATAGTGCTGGCCGGCCTAGGGCCGCCGGCCACCGACGGCAGCCGCCATCCCAGTGGCAAGACCACTACGACATGGGCAGGCGCAAAGCCTGCTTGCCGATCACTTCCCCACATGATATCGGACATTTGTCACCACCACGCCCGGCTCGCGCATCAACGCCAACTTCAGCAGCAGCCCGGACTGGTTGTGCAGCAGCCCATGCCACCAGCGCGTGGTGGCGAATTCGGGAACCACTACGGTTACCAGGTCCGCGTGTCTCTCGGCGCGCACCGTCCGAATATACTGTATGATGGGATCGGTGAGCGATCGCCACGGCGACTTCAGCACCGTCAGCGGACAGCCAAGGTGAGCGCGGCTCCACTTCTCCTGGAGCCTGGCAGTCTCGGCCGGGTCAATCTCGACGAACACCGCCTCGCATTCCGGTGAGATTGCCTTCGCATAGAGCAGCGCCGAGGCCACGCCGCGATGGAGCCCGGGCACCAGCACCAGAACCACATGGTGCAGCCCCCGGGGTACGTCATGGCCTTCCAGCGTGAGCGCGGCAGCGAGATCGCGGTAGTGCTGATAGACCTTCAGGAAGAACGCAATCAAGAGCGGAATGAAAATGAGCACAATCCATGCGCCGCGCGCGAACTTGACGCTCGCAACCACGATCATCACGATGCCCGTGGTGATGGCGCCGACACCGTTAACCGCCGCGCTCAGGCGCCAGCGTTGCGTGCGGCGCTTCTGCCAGTAGCGCACCATTCCCGCCTGCGACAGCGTAAAAGAGACGAACACGCCGATGGCATACAACGGGATCAGAGCGTGAGTCATGCCGCCAAAGATAATGATGAGGGCCGAGGCGGAGGCGCCCAGCAGTAGAATGCCATTGGAAAAAACGAGGCGATCGCCCAGGTTTGCGAGTTGGCGCGCAGCGAAACCGTCGCGCGCCAGGATCGAGGCAAGCCGGGGGAAGCCGGTAAAGCTGGTATTGGCAGCAAGCACCAGGACGGTCGCGGTGGCAACCTGGAGCATGTAGTAGAGGAAGCCATGGCCGAATACGGCGCGGCCTAACTTCGAGAGCACGGTCTGTTGGCCGGCGAGATCGGGGGTGATGTGAAAAAGATGCGTCAGGGCGGTAATACCGAAAAAGAGGGTAATACAGATGGCTGCCATCCATAGAAGCGTCGCGGCGGCGTTTCGTGATTCCGGCGGCCGGAATGCGGGGACACTGTTGGCGATGGCCTCGATCCCGGTGAGGGCCGCGCAGCCCGAGGCAAAAGCGCGAAGCACCAGGAAAATAGTCAGTTGTTGTTGCGCGGCTATGTACGGCAGCGGCAGTGCGGGACCGTGCGGCATCAGCAGTCGCGCCACGCCCATGGTCAGAAGCAGGCCCCCGCTCAGGACAAACAGGTAGGTGGGACCGGCGAAGAGCCGGCCCGACTCTCTCAGGCCGCGCAGGTTGGCCACGGTGATACATGCAATGGCTCCGAGGCACAGCGCCACCCGGTAGTGCACCAAAGCAGGCACCGCAGAAATGATTGCGGCGACTCCCGAGGCAACGCTCACGGCGACGGTCAGAACGTAATCCGTCAGCAGCGCCGCCGCAGCAACCAGGCCGGCACCGAGGCCAATGTTCTCCCGGGCTACAACGTACGCCCCGCCGCCGGACGGATAGGCGATAACCGTCTGACGATACGAGATCGCAACAATCGCAAACAGCAGGGCGATCGCGGCACCCACGCCCGTGGTATATTGGAGCGCCCCGGAGCCAGCCAATGCCAGGGCCAGGAGGATCTCCTCGGTCGCGTACGCCGAGGAGGAGATGGCGTCCGAGGCGAACACGGGCAGTGCCAGGAGCTTTGGCAGGCGCTCGTGGATTGCGCGCGCGGTGGGCAATCGCTCCCCGACAACTAGCCTCCGCAGTGACTGTCCGACACTCGCCATTTCAGGGCACTTCTCCGACTCACACCGATTCGGCGCCTCGCGCCCGGCTTCCTGGTGCTGAAGCTGCAACCCCGGCAGCACCATGCCCATGATCCCGCGGGCGACCTGTCTTGCCACTCCGCAAGGAATCCAGGTCGTTTCATGGGAGGGGGTCTTCTACCCGGGCTTGGGCGCTACCTGCCCTGCACACGGTGCGGTCGTGCGCTGAAGTGGGATCGGGGCACGCAGCTCGCGGCCGAGGAGTCGCAGCGCAGCTATTGAGCCCTCGCCGGCGTGGGCGGAACGGGCGCAACGGGAGGGCTTCTACCTATGCCGAGTCGAGGCTATCGCGCCGGCTTGAGGGTGGCTTAGACCCGAGTTATGCCTACGGGGTCGTGCTGGCACTGGGCGCGGGGTCGTTCATCCTGAGCAGGTCGAAGGGCTGACCCCGCGAAACGCGGGCTCAGAGCCTGCCCTGACCTGCCCTGAGCGCCCTTCAGGACCCCGAATGGGGCCTTCAGGGTCCCAGAGGGGCAGTCGAAGGCTTGCCCTGAGCGGAGCCGAAGGGAGCGCAGCCGAAGGGCGAGGCCGCGCCCGGTTGGAGCGTTCAGCCGCCAGGTGAATGCTTCAGACTGCCGACGCATAGTCCCGGTTAGAAGCGGTAGTGAATTCCGCCGGTGATTCGTCGGCCGATCTCCACCCCCACAGGAAACTCGCGGTGCGAATCCTTGAACAGGTTGAAAGCGGCGATGAAGAACTCCGTATCGCCGCGCCCGGGTGTGTAGCCCAAGCGAGCGTTGGTCAGGGTATAGGAGGGCAGGAAGCCCGAGTCCCACTCTGTAGAGCTGACGTGGTCAATCATGGCGTCAGCGCTGAACCGAGTCGAAGTGTAGCGCAGGCCCAGGTTGACCTTGTGACGCGGCGCCGAGCCAATCCGCGCGCCGGTCTGATCGTCGGTTACGTGCTGATAGGAGTAATTGGCGAAGCCGCGAACGGTTGGGGACAAGACGAATTCGAGCTCCGTCTCAGTGCCCTTAGCGGTGGCGCCTCCGCTGTTGAGATAGGTGAACTCCAGGACCGGAGGGCCGGCGACCATGGTCTTGACGATGCGGTTGTCAACCCGGTTGTAGAAAGCGTTGAGCTCCCAGCGCACCCGCGCACTGACGAGCGCCTGATACCCGATTTCATAGGAAGTGACCTTCTCCGCGCGCACGCCAAGGTTGCCGTGCCACCACAGGTCCACGCCCGGCATCACCTCCCCTTGGTGCAAGTCGAGGTAGGACTCGAAGAAAGACGGGTTGCGGTAGGCGGTTGCGGCGGAGATCCGATAGCCTTGCCCAGTGCGCGGGCTATATACCACGCTGAGGCGAGGGCTTACGTGGTGGCCGGTGAGCGGGTGATGGTCGTAGCGCACACCTGCGATGCCGGAGAGGCCCCGCTCGTTTGTGTAGTGATCCTGCACATAGGCGCCGTAGATGCGCTGGAGGTAATCCTGCTCTTCGCTCAGGTGCACCTTATTGCGCCGGCCTTGAGCCCCCAGGATGAGATAATGATCAGCCCCGACCCGCATGTTTTTCTGGATCTCCAGGTCATAAGTGTGAAATTCGACCCAGTCATCACGGTCCGACAGCACGACCTGCTCGCCATGGTTCCAGAACCCGCGGACCAGCAGATCCGGCTGCTCGTAGACCAGGTTCCAGTAATTTAGGTCGCTCTGGTAGTCTATGATGCCCCAGGCCTCATCCGGCAGAATCTGGAGATGTCCATTGCTGGCGCCTACATATCCAGTTAGCACCCCCGCGCCCACCGCGCCCTGCGCCGAGGTGTTCCAGCGGGTGATCTTGTGGGAGATGGGATCAAGCCCCAGCGCAGCGTTGGCGGTTTCATCCCAGGCGCCCAGACGATCCGAGGCCACAGACAGCTTGTAGTCGGCCCCGCGCAGGCGCCCCGCGTGGGTCAGCGACGCGATGTCAAGGTCGTGATTGCCCGTAACCCGGCTGGCCGCCAGGTCGGCGCTCTCCCGCGGGTTCTTGGTGATAATGTTGATGACGCCGTTAAATGCATTGGCGCCATAGAGAGCGGAGCCGGGACCGCGCACGATCTCGATCCGCTCGATGTCGTCTAGCACCAGCGGGAGGGTTTCCCACAACGTGACCCCCAGCATATCCTGGTACACCGAACGCCCGTCCACAAGCACCAGCATCTTGTTGGCGAGCAGCCGGTTGAATCCACGGGCCGAGACATTGAAGTCGGAGGCGGTGGCCTCCATCACCTCCAGCCCCGGCACCATGCGCAGGACATCAGGCAGGCTGGTGGCGCCGGAGCGGCGGATATCCTCCGCGGTGATGATGCTGACAGCAGCGGGGGATTCGGTGATGGGCTGGAGCTCTTTGGCGGCGGTGACGACCTCCGGAATCTTCTCGAATAGCAGAAGCTCGCTGCCCGAGAGACTCTCGCTCGGCGGCGCAACCTCCTCCGCGGCCAGCGCTAGCGCGCTCAAGGCGAAAATCGCCGCGACGGCGGCGGCATACCGGAACCGTAACATAGCCCTTGCCTCCAAGCAGAGTTCGGCTGAAGGCGCCGCACGTCCGCTGCGGCGCTCCCGCGCCCCACGCGATGCGGCTCACGCTTCGTCAATTGCTGCCACCGCAGCCATTACTAGACGCGTCGCGAAGCGAAGCAACATCGGAAATCACACCCGCGAGCGCCGTGGCGCACTCGCATCGGGTCTATGTTCCATATGGATTGGGAGGTTTACCATACCCTAATGAGTCGCTGCTGCTACCGGAGGGGTTTAGACCCAGATTCTGCGTCGGGAGTCTGAAGCATTCACGTGGCGGGTGAACGCTCCAACCGGGCGCGGCCTCGCCCTTCGGCTGCGCTCAGGGCAGGCTCTGAGGCCGCGTTTCGCGGGGTCGGCCCTTCGACTTGCTCAGGATGAACGACCCCGCGCCCGTTGCCAGCACAACCCCGTACGCATAATTCAGGTTAGAATCCCCGGCTTTCAACCTGCTTTCGACGATTTCCGACCATTCTGTGACCACTGCGCGATCATTAGGTGGCGGGGGTCGCGCTGTAAGGCGTTCCGTTCATGCAATCGGTTGGGCGGCGCAGTCAGTCACAAGGGTGGTGGGGGAGGGAGGCTGGAAAGCCGCACCGGCTCCGTTAGAGGCCGGGCGCGGCGTTCGCGAGTCTCGGCGAGGTGGGCAAGGCTCTGCGGTGGTTGCGGCCCGCGGTCACCTTCGTCTGCCGCGGGCGGGCCGAAGCACGGTCACGCGGATGTCCGCGGGAAGCATCTTCTCGACGTCGTGGGTAGGCCCCGCAAAAAGGACGCCGATAGCGTCGGGCCCGAGGATGCGGTCAATCTGTCTTGCGATATACGCGTCGCGCCCGGCGCGCAGCTCTTTTTCTCTCGCTTGATAGGCTTTGCGGGCAGCCACGCGATTCTCGACCCGGGGCGCGGCGATGGCCTCGCGAAGGAGGTTGTACTCCTCTGAGAGCAAGCGCGCGTCCTCGGTCTTTTCCAGCTTGGCGCCCAGGCGAGTTAGCTCCACAACAAGGCCATAATTGCGATTGCCCAGCGCGGCCAATTCCGTTGCCATCTTCATGCCCTGCTTCCCGCTAACGCACACTCCTTGCTGGAAGACCTGGACGCCCGCGAGAGTCGCTTGTTTGCGCATCGCGGTGAGCGTCTCGATCAACTCGGCACGCACTTTCCTCCAGTAAGATGCTAACCATGCCTCGCTGGGGACCGTCGTTTCGCGATCTGCAACGCGCCGGCGTATGACCTCCTCGCCAAGCGGTCCCAGCCGCAACCTGGAGTTCGGAATCCTGACTATCACGAGTCGCCTTGGCATATCGTCCCTCAACTATGGTTTGTTGCTCGTGCCGCCGGGTTTCCAACAAGCACAATCGAGCCCGCTTCCTATCGCAGCGACCCCGGCGGCGTCCTGGCGTAGGGGGCCATCCTTGCCAATGGATCATTCCGCAGCGCAGGTCCACTCCTAAGATGAAAGACATCGCAGCGTGTTCGACTTTCGCGACGCGCTGCTTGCGTGACGCCCGTCACGCGGCCACATGCAAAGACGCGCGGGACGCCATGAGTTGAGTGCGGGGGAGGGGCGGCTGCGAGTTGCCGCGCTGGACTGCCACCTCAGAGCGACTTGGATTTTGCGTTGGATAACATGGGTTATCCCCGAAAAAACCGGGAGGCCGAAAAGAGGGGACACGGTATGAGGGGTTACTTCAAGCAGCAGATGCCTATAGGCGATCCTCCTTGGTCATGGCTAGGTCGCCATGCGACCGCCATGGCGGCCCTTCGGGCTTAGCCATGTCATTCCTTACTTCCGCAGCAGACCAACAAACTTATCAACGGTCAGGCCCGCGTCCTTGATGAGGCGGCGCAGAATGCCTGGCCCGAGCTCCCGCTGGCGCGGCACCGAGAGCGTAGCAACTTCGCCTTCCTTGTCAAGCATTACGTGGCTGCCGACTTGCCGGCGCACCACCCATCCCGCTTTCTCGAACGCCCTGATGGCCTCGTCACCAGAGACTACGGGCAGTCGGGCCACTACACCAACACCTCGACAGTGCGACCCTTCTTGCGCTTCTCGGCCTGCCGCCGCGCCCGGTCATTCAGCGTGAGCAAACAGCCGACGATGGCCTCGCGGATATTGGCAAGCGCCTCCGCTTCAGTCTTCCCCTGGCTGTGGCAGCCGGGCAGAGACGGGCAGCTCGCAACGACGTAGCCCTTCTCGTCTTCTTCAAGTATTACTGTGAACTCCATGCGTCGCGGATCTCCTTGCCAACCACGATTCTACGCCCTCGCGTGATTGCCGTCAACCGCCAGGCTGCCGGAGGCCTGTAGTCCTCCACCCGCAGGGGAGGGGCGTTTGCCCGGCTCGGTCCTGGCTCTTCCCCTTACCCGTTGCGTCCGATAATAAGGATTATGTTAAGTCAGACCAACCCGGCGTGGGTGCTTCCGCGCGCGGATCCTCCTTTTCTCGGCGCACGGTGCATGGGCGCCCCCCTCGCTGCAAGCGCTCGAAGCTGGCCGTCGGCTAGCCAGACGCGCGGAAGTTGAGAGCGACGATGCGCTTGGGGCGTCTCAGCACCGGGTGGTGCTCTTGTGTTGTCGGGCGAGCGGTGCGAGATTCAGGTGAAGCTTGGCGCGGGCATGGCGGTGCGTGTGACCTCGGGAGCAGATATAGCGGGCTGCCGAGTCATCCGCTAGGCGTTTTGGAAAGGCCCACGAGCCGACGGGTGCGACCGTTTGAAGATTGCGACATGCTACCGGGAGCTCGCGGGGGTTGCTGCGGCGGCTGCACGAACCGAGCAAGGCGGAGGTGGGGATCGGCGATAACTGGACCCGTGAAAGTTGCGGGCTGCATCGCTCGCGGCAGAATCCCGAGGCGCCTGGCGACGGCGGTCGGCCAGGCGGTGATTCACCTGCTAGGCAAACATATGGTTGCCTCAAGACTCGACTCGGTTGTCAGGACACCTGTGGCGCCCTATAATGTCCCCGATCACTATGAGCGCACACGTTGGGCAAACAACAAGAGTCATCGCTGGTCGAAACGCTGTGCTAATGGCACTGCGGACAGGGCAGCGCGTATTCGAGGTGAGACTTGACCGAGGGGCGCGCGCGACGCCGAGAATAGCAGCCATCGCGGATGCCGCGAAAGCAGCCGGCGTCCCGGTGCAACTTGTGGATCGGCCTGAACTCGAACGGCTGGCGGGACCCAACCATCAGGGCGTGGTCGCCATCGCGGCGGCGATGCATGAGATAAAGCTGAAGGATGTTCTCTCGCGGTGCGCAGCAGAAAACAGGCCCCCATGCGTGGTGCTGCTGCGCGAGCTGCTCCACGAGCACAACCTCGGCGCAATCTTGCGCACTGCGGATGCCGCCGGCGCCGACGCGATCGTGCTTCCCAGCCACGGGGCGGCGCCGGTGGGGCCGGAAGCGATTCGGGTGTCAACCGGGGCTAGCGAGACCGTTCCCATCATCCGTCAAAGCCTGACACAGGCCATGGCATTGCTGCGTCGCCAGGGGCTCACGATTATCGGCGCTGAGCCGGAAGCCCAAACGCCCTACTGGGACCAAGACATGACGGGACCGGTGGCCTTTCTCCTGGGGGGCGAGGATCGCGCTTTGAGCCAGCCGCTGCGAGGGGCCTGCCACGCCTTGGTCCACATTCCCATGGCCGGCCGCGTCACATCGCTCAATGTCAGCGTCGCGTGCGGGCTGCTCCTCTACGAGCGCCTGCGGCAAATTCGGATGCCGCGGCCGACGTCCACGTAACCTGATAGCCGCGGGCGTTGTTGCAGGGGTGTCTTCGTTTTCGGTGGGTGTGGGACGGAGCCGCGCGCTCGAACCGGGCGCGGCTTCCCGCCTGCGGCGGGCAGGCGCTGAAGTTGACTCGCCTCTGGCGAGCCGCGAATCGCGGGGTCAGCCTGCCCGCCATAGCCCTCGCGGCGACGGCG